>Ga0126342_10023110_pt1 | contig 10206 bp, 7 predicted proteins | sample Cyp1metagenome_FD_92528 | JGI IMG/M metagenome (GOLD analysis project Ga0126342, IMG submission 92528) | Coral microbial communities from Lord Howe Island, Old Settlement Bay, Australia - Cyphastrea 1 metagenome | ecosystem: Host-associated > Invertebrates > Cnidaria > Coral ... | reverse complement strand
TTTCTCGGTTTTCCATGGTTTCCCTCAAATGTTTCTGCTTGACTATAGAGCCCGCAACGACACCAATAGGAATTGGACAAGAACTACCAACTGCTGATTTACGAGGCACGGTGTCTCCATGGAAGATCGCCAAGACCGTCCAGATACCAACGACTTGGAGTTAGCTTAGGGGCACTAAGCTGCTGAGTAACATCAAGGGTATGAAACCTGCTCATGATCACATATATGGCTATGGATCAATACCTACATTAAATAGGGGGATGACCATCCGTTTACCAGCTTTTTTGAAGTTCACCAGGGGTGCAGATTTTTGACTCATAACCACAGAGATTTCGCCAGTAAAACCAGAATCACCATGTATTTCTTCAGCTGACTCAGCGGCTCCCCACGGAAAAATTAGGCGAAACACCAAAGAAAGTGCTTCAACATCATCATTTTCCCTGTTGAAGTTCCAAAAAATGGGGATATACTGATATACTCGATTTTCAGACACACACATATATATATATATATATTATATATATATATATTATATATATATATATTATATATATTATATATATATTATATATTATATATATATATATATATATTATATATATAATACATATACATATTATATATATATAATATATATATATTATATATATATTATATATATATTATATATATATTATATATATATTATATATATATGTATATATATAAGGAGATCCTAAAAGCTCTGAATTTCGTGACGTTTTTGAACCACTCTGGGTGCCACCTTATCCACAGATGCTCTGAAAACTGACCTGAGTCCCTGACAATGGACTAATTCTTCATTTGTAGATGATTTTTCCCATTGGTTGGTTGATCAATAGAGGGGTTTGAACACCCCCCTTTAACAACAGGTTTCTATGATGATGGATGGTATACCAGCTCCCGGCCCCTCTATTTTTACCAAAAGGACATTATTGGTCAAAGCAGAAGAAAGATTACGCGTAAAATGCCCCCTCACGTAGCGCAGTGTAGTGCAGTGTAGTGCAACGTAGTGTCACCAACAAGTGCTTCCATTGCATTCAATGTAGACTGGAATTCATAACCAATGCATGAGGTCATGTTAATAGACATGAACCCTGGAATCCAGTTTGCCCGTACTGATACAACAACATGTCCGCTTGTTTTAACTAATTAATTCACATGCCAAACCTCCAGCCGGTCAGCGTGAACAAAATGTTCCCCATGGCCAAATGTTTGGCTCAAGACGTTCAAGTGCCCCGCAAAAAGGCTGCTGACCGCAGCTTGGGAACGTGGTTGAGCCATCAGATCATTGTGATCTTTTAAAGCTCCATTTAGTTCGCAAGTTTGGCAGGACGTGGAGAAGAAAGGTCAGAAGCGAAAAGCCGTGGATTTCTTCACAGTGGATGGAACCAGGGAGCGACCTTAGCTGCACAGAACTTGCGGTCTGACGGGGTTTGTTGAAACTGAGTGACGAGTCTCTTGGTTTTTGGCCTATGATTTTAAGGGCAAAATTTTGAAAGAAATTGGGCTTTGACACACTAGAATGATCATAATGAATCAAAAAATGTCCCTGCTTTGAAGTGCTGACCTATGCCCATGTAGGTTCTGTTTTATGTTGTTTGCGTTTTCGCAAAAATACTCCAAGACTGGAAGATGTTTTCAGGCTCTCTGAAGCCTAGCTATCCTTTCTTTTGGGTGCAGCTTCAAGCTTTGTTTTGCTTGCTGATTTGCGCAACGCATTTTCTAAAGATATTCAGGAATGAAACTGAAACCAAGATGATGCCTTTTTGTGATATGATGAATTTGTCCAAAATGGCGATTCTCATCTGGAAACTCATGGCATTGGAATTGGAATTGGGTATATTCACATTCCCCCCGTTTTTAGAAGAACAACTCCTTCATTCTACGATTCTACAGTCCCAGTCATACCCAGTCACATAGTATATATATATATATATATTATATCCTGTATATGTGATATGTGATTTCATCCCTGAAACCATGGCGTTTTTTTCTTGTTCAAGGGCAGGGCAGGGCGTTTTCACATTTTTCACGGCCGTCCTTAACGCCTAGGGACGGGCAACATCCACGACGCCTGTGCCTGTGGTGCTTCTCCTGTTCAGTGGCCATGAATGATCTCCAAAAGCATGAGGCGCGGCCGATCCTCGTCTCCGGTGGTTTTTTCAACATGGGGGAGAAAAAAAAAACGTTTGAAAAAACTGGACTTTTTTGAAGAATCAGGGGAAAAAAAACAGTATACAACACATGGTATAAGATGGTTTTTTAGCACATAAGCCAACTCATTTTTTTCTGATACAATAGGACGGTTCTGTGTTTTTTTGTGTTTCCCTATGTTTTCCAGTATTTCTTTGGACCGCCGCATGTCTCGGATTTGGGACACGTTACTTTCTAGCGAACGGTGAAAAATCCCGAACGGCGACAAGGTGCACAGCGTGATCATAACCTCAGGCGAGGAGGGTTTGGAGAAACCAATAAGTATACTTGGGGGCTCCAGTTGAGGTTACTTTTTATGATCTTTTATGAATATAAATCAATTTAAAGATGGGAAATTAAACCCCCAAAAGTTGAGATATGCCCTCTATTTCTCAGTGGAACTGCACCAAGCAGTATCCAGCGCGGCTGAATTTTGCATTTGTCTCATCTATATTCACATCTTGCATGGCTAGATAGTAGATCTCTGAAGCAGTATGGGAACCCGATGGAACCCGTATCATCTCCGGTCCGACTCATGGATGTTTTGACAGAAAAACCAACCAAAACCCCCAGCTGTACAGATCCATCTGTCGATGGCCCAACCTTGGAATACTAGTAACTAGTCAATCCATACTGTCACAGCATCGCATGAACCTAAATTGCCAGGTAATGTTTGTTCATGAACTTGGGATGAAAGGGACTAAAATGGACAAGATCTTGCACAGTGACGTCATTAGCCAGTTGTGAGTAGAAACGTTCCTCGAAAATCCTCGAAACTGTTTGGAAACTGTGTGTCGCTTAGAACCTGATCACTGGGCATTTTAGCTACCCTCTGGTTATGACTAACATAGCCATGGTATAGATGACCCATAGAAATAGATGGTTTGCCCATTACAAATGGTGATTTTCCATGGCGAACTGTGAATGTCATAACCAGATGGTATTTAGTGTAGCCCTTAACACTTCCATAGTTGACTCAGCAAGGGGGATGACTGACAGGGAGCCATAGCGGAACGAATCTTGCCCTCTCACTGGAAGCCACAGCTAGTAGGAGAACTCCATGGGGTTCCCACATGGGACCTAGTGCCCCGTCAACTTCATGGCATGTCAATATGGAGGTACCCCCCAGTCATCATCCCAGTACTGTTTGACCATTAAAAAGTATTGAAACCCAACTGGTGGTTTGGGGATCCCCATTTTAGGAAGCCCCCATATTGCAAGTCATGTCAACCATGGTTTATTAATTAGGGGGTACCCTCCAAATAGTCACAATATGGTACATAAATGGATTTTTCATTGTTATTTTTAGGTTCCTAGTAGTATTGGATTATCCAGTCAGATCTTTCGCGCAGGCACTTTGTCACCAATGAACAGCACTGCAGAAGCCTTCGGCGTCGGGAGCCATGTGGGTGAAGGAAGGCAATGCCTGCCATGTTTCCCGACAAGATATGAATCAACATGAATCAACCACAATCCACTTGCAGTACATAACTTTAGAGATTTTTTCGGGAATATAAAAAATGTTCCGCATTCAGTCAATGTTTTGTTGCCTTTAATGTAACTTTGGTGGACAGATTTTGCGCCAATTCTCCAGCAACTCCTTGCCGTGTTACCGGCAGCGTATGGCCTTGGTGAACACCTCAACTCATGCGGTCGTGAGCTTTGTTCCATACTACACATGTGGTACCCTCTGGTAAACGTTTACATAACTATGGAAAGATCCACCATTTTTAATGGGTAAATCCACTATTTCTATGGCCATGTTCAATAGTTACAGTATGTTAAATTACCAAAGGGCAAATACCTCATTACCGTATTCAATCCTTACATAGTTTTTTTAAAACTATCACTGACTCTGCTGGACTCCCAATTGTGAAACACATCTTCTTCCGTTGAAGCGGCCGGCCTTGTTCGCAAAGGCGGCGTCGTTGCCGCCGCCCAGGTCCCCTTCCCGGTGGTCTTGGAGAATCGCCATGTAATTGATCCAAGTCCATGAGCCCAGTCTCGGATTTTCACGGATGGTGAACAGCATCAACTGTGATGACTTGAACTGGTGATATATGTATAATATATATATGTATATATATACTGTTATTATGATAAATTACTATGAATAACAGGATATAATGATATCAACTGATATTATGATATTGATAATCAGTGCAAAAAGTCACACTACTTCCATTTTAAGAAAACCATTGAAAAGAGTCATGGGCGCCCAAAAAGCTTGTTCACATCTTCCTGGGTCATGGTCAAGTGATGTCCTTAAAAACCGATGTCGTGACGCAAGACATGTCGTTGTGGGAAGGCTGCGTCCGAACCTTTGAATCGCTGGCCACGGGCGGATTTTGAACATCTGTTGGAGATAAGAAATTCATAGAAATGGAAAATCACCATTTATAGTGGATTTTCCCATGAAAATTGGTGATTTTCCATAGTTATGTAAACGTTTACCAGAGGGTAAGAAATCCCCAATCCTTGGGTGATATGAACGGCCCCAATTTTGGGAACAAAAGGCACATCTTGGAACCATGGTGCTGGTAGATAAAAACCTACAAAACTGGGTGGTTTTTAAAGGGCAAATGTGGGTGTGCATATTCCAGCACCATGGTTCGCATATGGGTATGTGGTTGGCAGGCATCAACTTTTTGGACGGATCACTGCCAAGGTCGACAGCTCTTCGGAGCTTTGCTGTCGCAGGGGCCCAATGAGGCACCGTTTGTTGGCAAATGTTGGAGAAAACCACAAGGAAAACACCAGGAAAAACCATGGAAGTTGTGTCAGCATTTTCCTGACGGTTTCATGGCCCAAAAATGGATGTTTTCTTGTGCCGTTTTTGCCGTAGAAAAGTCAACATTTTCAGACGTATTCAATTCCAATTTCCAATATTCCACTTCAAAAGATTCTAACATATTCTGAGTCCAAAATCTACCAAGGCCCGCATCATTCTGCCATTCACCAATATTGATGTCATGTTCAGATTGTGCGTGTTTTTTTTTCGAAACGTCGTAGAACAGGAAACCTCTGGTAATTTAACAATAGCTATTGAAAATGGCCATTTATAGTGGATTTACCCATTAAAAATGGTGATTTTCCATAGTTGTGTAAACGTTTACCAGTGGGTATCGGATTGAAGGATTTAACCCCCTTGGGACATGTGGATTTCGTGTCTTGCCGCTTGGTGTTAGCCGCTAAGTCTTGCATATCCCTGCCACCTTAACATGGGGGGGCCGTTGATGTTTGAGATGTTGGAGTGCAACCCGTTATCAGATCATTTTGAATCAGTCTGTGATATTATACTCTGGTAAACTAACATAACTATGGACAATCACCATTCTAAATGGGTAAATCAACTATAACTGACAATTTTCAATAGCTATGTTTGTTTACCAGAGGGTAGTTTGTCAATTTGTTTCCTATAGTTCCAGCTGTAGTTCCAGTATGTTTGACATACTTTGACATACTTTGATCATCAAATCCCATTGGTTTTTCCATATGTTTATTTAACCACATTGTCGCAGATTCTTTCGCTGCGATTTCTCAGAAACCTCTGCAGGTTTCCCTAGATGCCGCCTTTAGCCATCGCAGTGATGTGGGATATATCAAGGAGCGTGGCTAGTCATGGCATGTCACATGGCTACCAGATCCCATTTATGGCGGAAAATGTGGATTTTCCAATGGTCCATAGAAAGAGTCATAGAGGATAAATCTCCATGGATTTTTGTTCTCAAAAATGGATAAACATTTACCAGTTGTCACCTCAAAAATGGTGATTTACCTATCAGTCGACTCGATTTTTCTGGTGATTTTCCATAGTTATGCAGTTATGCGGCTGAAAAAACCAGAGGCTACTTGGTTTTTTCATGTTATCCATGGATAAATTTTTCGCGTTCTCAAGAATGGTGGATTCTTCGTCGTCACCCATGACGAATGACTGGATGGATGACAGAGGTAGCTCCGTGACCTCTGCAATGTGAGGCCCCCGTGTACGAAATCGCGTTCAGTTGGTGCAATGAAATAACTCCAATGTCACTATGGTTTATGGTACTTATAACGAACGAGTTACTGGGACTTTATAAACCAACAAACATCACTGGGGGGCACCACTTTGTGGGTAAGTTTGATCATGACCGAAGCCTGTTCTCCCGAACCCTGGAAATCATGGTTTATGTCAGGGGAATCAGGGGAATCATCCCCATGTGAGGCCGAACTATTCAGGTTGGTGACATATTATAATTTACCCAGATATTCTTAGATGAAGAGATGAGGAGCGTGTTCTTGATGTGTTGTTGCTTCGAATGCTTTTGAAAAATACACAGTACACACATCAATCTTTTGGATATATATGATATATATGATATATAATGCAAATATAGTTGTAGAAGTGTCAAAAACTCTCCGGACACTGGTTTCAAGATCTGGGTTTCACTTTCAGGAGCTCGGAGCAACGGTGAAGCGCCTCGCTGGAAGCGTGCCCGATGGTTGGAACTGCATTTCTAAAAAGCCTCCAGTACACCTCAAGACTTTGACTGATAAGAATTGCTCAAAAATTCTTGCATAGCTCTAGCAAGACCTCAAGACGTTGACGTGAAGGCCCTTGGTCAAATTAGTGGCCGGTCGGAGGTGAGTATATTGATGTTACCCTCTGGTAATTTAACATAGCTATTGAAATTGACCATTTATAGTGGATTTACCCATTGAAAATGGTGATTTTCCATAGCTATGTTAGTTTACCAGAGAGTAATTTGAATTTGTGACTGCAGAGTCGTGGGCATGTGGCATCAGCTGGGCATGACATGAAATTCTGAGGTCAAGTCCACCGATCACCATGGCGTTTCGGTGTGGGTCACACTTTGAGAATTTGGCATACCAGCTTCTGATAGCATAGTTGAGTTTTGGGGTATCAAATGTATCAAGCTTCGCAGCATTGTTTAATGATAGGTTTGCCTATTTTTTTTTCTCTCCCTTTTTGTGATTTCTGTTTGACCGACTTTTCTCAAAGATCTGTTTTGGATGCTTGCGCCGCATGTCGAAAGGCACCCCTGGAACTTTTTCATGAATGATACTGCAGGGTTCATGCAATGTTGCAAGGCAAACCACTGCAGGGTATGCAAAACAAAAAGCAAAATCTATGGTAATCTATGGGTAATATATGGATAATCTATGGTTAATGGTCAATTATACCCGGCCTGGTAAACATACAAAAAGCTATTGAACATGGCCCAGTCGAAATAGTTGATTTTCCCATGAAAAATGGTGGTTTTCCATAGTTATGTAAACGTTTGCCAGAGGGTAATCCGTTCTTTCAACATCCCCATTCCGTGGTTCATCATGCTTCATCAATGCTGCGCGATTTCATCCCCTACATCCACCATGGAACAAAAATCGGGGCATCCAGGCATGTTTCGTATGAACGGGGGGATGGGATTATTGATGAATATCATAGAATTGGATGATGGGAAAATTTACAGGAAAGCCCCATATTTCATGGTAAAAACCATGGTTTCCTGTAGATTTTCCCTTAAACCAATCCAATGAGAATATGATCAGCATTTTGGAGTGTTTTCCACAGGCCATTCTTGTGACAGGTACCTGATGGCTTGTTGCTTGCCTTTTCGTCCTACAGCATGAGCCATGTCTCGGACGTGTCGTTTTTTCGGGCCCGGCGGAATAGCAAATGTTGGTGGATGGCGGTTGGTCTGTTGATCGGGTGATGAGTGGAGGAATGTTTACCCTCTGGTAATTTAACATAGCTATTGAAAATTGCCATTTACAGTGAGGCTTTCCCATTAAACATGGTGATTTTCCATAGTTATGTAAACGTTTACCAGAGGGTAGTCGCGTTTCAAAACGCGCACGCACAACGTTTACATCGGATGAAGCTTGGGAGGATCGCACCCATCTCAGAGCATCCGAGGAAAGATTCTGTCTTGGAGGCCTGGCGCCAGCAAGGCAGGTCTCGGAATTTGTAGCCAAGGCGTAGCTATTTATTTAGGGTTTACCGTACGGTTTACCATGGTGAACATTGGGTTGAAATGGGTTGAAGCAGAATGGGAATGCATAAGCTGCATAAGTCGTTCCTCATTTCGCTTTATGTAAACCCTGAAAAAGCACAACAGGTCCTCATGAATCGCACCTTTTTCGCTACTATACTTGCGATTTGCATGTTGTTGGATATATGCAACTTGAATGCGGTTTGGGTATGGGGATGAAGCAGTGCCTCTGATGAATTGTTATTTGGTCCAGGTGGATATTGTCGGTATTTGTCGGTATTGTCCTCTCATCATGTCACATAATTTCAGGGGCTCACCAATGGGTCTTGCTCTAGGTCTCTAGGCATAACCACAATGTTTGGCGGTATCGGCCGCTGAAAACAAGAATTGGTTTGTTCCCAGCAGTTGAAGATGTTGAAGGCAGTTTGGGCATCCCTGAACGATGTGAAGCTTTTACCCTCTGGTAATTTAACATAGCTATTGAAAATCACCATTTATAGTGGATTTTCCCATTGAACATGGTGATTTTCCATAGTTATGTAAACGTTTACCAGAGGGTAACATATTTTTTTCATGGGACATTCATTCACAAACTGGATTCATTTTGCATATGCGAATGTTTGATTACCAGGGGATAAGTCTTGACTGACTTATTGGTCCAGCTGGGTCCAGCGCATGGTCCAGCTTCGGCACTTGGGCTCCAGGCATTCTGCAGGACATTAGCACGGAGAAGCCTGTCTTTGAAGAACCCAAGGCGCGCTGGACAGACACCGAGACGATTCTTCAAGATTTTTCCATGGCGAGAGCATGGCGTGATCTTTTTCTGTCTGTAGGGCGCCAGTGCTTTTTATTAAGAAATAGGAGTCAAAGTTAGCCTCTGGTTATTTAACATAGCCATGGTATAGATGGCCCATTTATAGATGGTTCACCTATTAAAAATGGTGATTTTCCATGGCTATGTTAGTCATAACCACATGGTAGCATATTTGGCTGCCAAGAAGCGAAGACTTGTTCCATTCGTGCGCATACTCTGGAGGAAGTCTGAACCTTTGTCCAGGTGTAGCCTGTAGGAAGGGATCAGTAGTACACCCTGTTGCCAAGTGCCAGCAGCAAAAGTTCCAAAAATGGAGGTTTCCTAAACTGAGGGACCCCCAAATCACTCCAAATCATTGCTGTTCCCATTGACAATCAGAAATTTTGGATGATTTTGTGATCCCCATAGTATTTTGTACTTCACATGCTGTGCACATTCCATCTTTGTCAGATACCATGTGGATCCCCGTTGTTCAGCAGGCCATAGCATGGCTATGCTGTTGTTGCTGTTTGCTTAACTGATTCAAGTGGAATCTTTGTTTGGGGTCGCTTGGCACATAGTTGACTGGCTACCATCACCGCAAAAAATGGTGCTGCTTTTTTGAAAATTGAAAAAACCTGTGTTGGTTTGATGTGTCGCTTGCATCTCAAGTGGTTCCTCTTACAGTGCTAAACCCCTGTTGAATTGATGATTCTGATTGGTGCTTTGGAACATGACTTTTATATACTCTTATGACTTTCCATATATTGGGAATGCCATCATCCCAACTGACAAACTCACTCCATCATTTTTCAGAGGATACTAAGTATATCTAAGTATACCAACCAGTGATTTCTTCAGGGGTTATACTACCCTTTCTGAATCCTTTGATTCGTTGGTTACCGGGGATGATCACCAGCCACAGCTTGCAAAACACCTTGGATTCAGTGCAGGGGAACCACGAAACCAAGCAGATGATGGAGAAGTACAACGGGGCGCTTTCAGGCCTGGAAGCTTCCGGTTACCCTCTGGTAAACCTACAAAAAACTATGGAAATCACCACTTTTAATAGGTAAACCATCTTGTGCAAGGCAGAGCAGCGCGCCTTTTGATCCTAAAAGAGCCTTCCACAATCGGAAGAGTTGTTGTCAGCAGTTGTCAACTGATATGAACAGATACTGCACTGCATGTCACACTTGTAACCCC
>Ga0126342_10023109_pt1 | contig 10206 bp, 13 predicted proteins | sample Cyp1metagenome_FD_92528 | JGI IMG/M metagenome (GOLD analysis project Ga0126342, IMG submission 92528) | Coral microbial communities from Lord Howe Island, Old Settlement Bay, Australia - Cyphastrea 1 metagenome | ecosystem: Host-associated > Invertebrates > Cnidaria > Coral ... | reverse complement strand
TATCAGATAGATTGCCATTTTCAATAGCTATGTTAAACTACCAGAGGGTAACCATCCATTCAGGAAAACCCGCTCAAGAGTGCTCAACCATTCAGGAATTGATGAATGGGGTAAACCGGGTAAACCCAAGAATTTTCACAAGCCTTCACCATCCCGCCCCAGTCATCACCAGTTCTATAGGTGCTATAGCAGTACCATTGCCAGTCAGGGTAAGTTTATGGCAGCTAGGGTTTCCCACATTGATCAAATCCGACAAATCATTTATAATCATATGGAGATTTCCCAAAATGGGGGGCAACCCCTAAATCATCGATGTTAATCTAGGATTCTTCATGATAAGCTCAAAAACAGCATCCATTGTTGGGATCCCTCATTGTTTGAGAAACCACACATATAAATCCCACCCTTTAGCGTTGAACAGAACACATGGTCTGCCAAGGTACTTTGACCAGTAACCTCAAGCCATGGAAAAGGCGAAAAGTCCTGGACGAGGTGCTGCACCCCGATGTTGGCTTTGGAAGCTGCGGTAAGTCATGGGGGCAACCCAAATCATCAAAGTCGTTAGAGCTTTTTAGTATTGAAACCCATGGTTTTTGGGGATCCCCATTCTAGGAAAACCCCCATAAAACTTATTTACAACGTGGATCAAAGTGGAGTAAGTTTTGAAGTTGGTTCATAACTCCAACAACCTCCTGGTTTATGATACTTATATAGTATTCATGGGGCCTATAAACCAACTGCCATCACTGGAGGGCCCACATTGCACATATCATTACATATATATATATATATCTACCTTAATCTACCTCAATACTTTATCAAACCTATCATTGTAGGTAAAACAATGCAATAAACCATCCCCCAGTCATCACCATTTTTATAAGTGGTATGTTTATCATTCCCAGTCATGGCTGGTTTATTAAATATTGTTTTACCCACCTGAAGTTGGTTTATGGCATTGTTTTACCTACATGATTGAACTTGGAAACCCACCAACTTAGTAATGTCAACCCTGGATTAATCAACCCCAAACGGCTGTTTAATTGGGAGGGTACCATTGAAGTATCAAATAATGACTATTGGAGGAGTACCACCATTAATAAACCATGGACTCTCTCCCTCCATCGCCAACCCGAAGGTTCAGCCAAGGCTGAGGCCGAGTTGGCCCAAACAAAAGGAGCCGCCACCAAGGACCAACAAAAAACCATGGACGCGCCTGACCATTCGCATGGAACGAAAGGACTTGGTGGCGCGAAAGAGTCGCAGCATGGCGATGTTCCGAGCCGCTGAGCCGCCGTTGGCCAAGGGTGCCTCGGGAAAGAAAAGGGCGTCGTGACCAACAGCTGGCCGGAATGGGTTGGAAACTGGAAACCATGGGAAAATGATGGAAAATGAAGGGTGGAAATAATAGGTGAACCATCTACTACCCATAAAAACGATGAGTTTCGCGGATCTCAAGCCGGTAAGACTCCATTTGCAAACACATGTGTTCTATTTGTTTCCCGAGTTTCAGGATGATTATGCCAGTGAGGTTGCCCAAAAATGGAACACCCCCAATTCAATGCACCACTTGTATTTACTGTAACAGGTGTTATACATCCCCTACTGCCCACCATTCAAGTCATGACTCATATCAACATGTTTGTTAAGTTTACCATGTGCTTTTGTGGTTGATGAGTGTACCTTCTGGTAATTTAACATACGGAAAAATTGCCCAGTTGGCTTGATGATCTTGCCAGAAAAACAGCTCCACTCCTAGGGGCAGTCCATGCTCGCACTGCTTGAACATATTCCAATTATCCACATGTAATTACTCTTCCACTCATGTCCCATTCTATCCCCATCAAAAAACCACCATCTTTGTGGCTTGATTCCACCATGCTCCACTTTTTTTCGGTGAAATCCCCATATCTTCACCATGCTTACCATATCCAATGTTGGACCCAGACACGATGATGTAGATGTCCGCCAGTCCAGCCAAGACCAGAAACACATCGAACCAGTTGGCGCATGACCTGCAAAACCGTGAGTGGAAACTAAGCAAGTCACCGTCACTTCCAAGGCTTTCTGAATGTGTCTGATTCTTCAATGACAATATCAGTGCGGCCCCCAAAATAGTTTTCTGTTGGGTATAGTTCCCATTCAAGTCCCCAAAATTCCCGAAGTACCCTTTGGTAAACATGGACTGTTGGAAGTTCTCACCCAAGTTCGATGATGTTTCTAGCGAACTAAACCACCGAATCTATATTTTGGATTTAGCCATGTTTGATGACACCAGACCGTCTTAACAGTCTTAACCAATATTCCATGACCATTCAACTCATAGCTCATCCCCATCCAAAACCATCTGCGTGGCTGACTTCCACAAAGTTTGGCAACGACTTGGGCCTGTGAAAGCACGGCCATTCCACCACCAAACGCACCAAGAGCTCCAGCAAATAGATCCAAACCTGGGCGCAGGGCGGCCATTCAAATGATTTTACCATGGAGGGCTTAGCCTATATGTTATTTTTCCTCAGAATAGTATTGGCCCATAGGTTATCTATATGTATGTGTGTTTATGCTTTTTCTGCTGTGGAAAAAAACACGGAATATAAAGACAAATGTGCACAAGTTATAACGTAACAATCTATGAGTTGTAGACGAAATTACTTACTACTCATACTCGCCATGGACATGGCCAAAGTGGGTGGTCCCCTATCGGTTGTGAAGGTTTGTACTTCCCGGCTACGTGTAAACATAGGGTATCGGCAAGAGGTTGGCCCCCTATCGGTTGTCTACTCCCTATTACTTTACTCTTTGACTAATATGTGCATATACAATGCACGTAGGATATATATATATGTGTGTGTGTGCACAGTGTGATGGTTCATGATATTGTGAAAATCATCACCCTAGTGACATGGTAGTACAATGGTGCTATTGACATGATGAAGTCATAATTCGATGGGGGATTTCCCACCGCCCCAGGGCCCCAGATGGCCCCAGGATCCTGGTGAAATCAAGGCCAATGAAGCTGTTAACAGACATCAATGACACCTATAAAGGGTTTCGAAATGGTGCGCACTCATAACATGAAATAACACAACAAAGAATCACATTGCATTTAGCAAAAGCATAGCAAAAGCTCTGCGTTGCAGTTTGTGACAATATGGTATGAAGATTCCATATTCCAGTGCTTTAGGTCCGTCCCTAAAGCTCTAAGATGGGGTTCCAAGAAAACACGACCTTGCGGCCTTGCGGTTCGGCACCAGCAATCTTGGGCCAATCAGCAGGTTCATGCCACATCCCTTCATGAAACCTAATCATAAGGCGACTGCAAAACACTGCGACTTCTTGAGTGGGGATTGATGTCGAAGTTTGGGGATTTCTTTCGCATCACTAAAACCGTATACGCTGGAGATGAACTATCTTCTTTAGTTGGGTGGCGGAAAATACCAGTACCATCCGCTAGCGCTGTTGGGTATGTTTGGGTAAGTTCAATGCCAATCGTCGGCATGTTACATATGACACTTTGTACATCTACACCGCACATGCGTTTATGCATATTTACAGTATCTGTACAATTTAGATGATGTTCGTATCCAATGGCATCTAGATATTTAGTTGTAATACCTCTGAATACATGTCCCCTGTTCTTTCTACCCCTGTCTTGGCACTTGCAAACACCCCCCTTTCAACGCACCAGCAACAAAGGTGAGGTCGATAAATCGGAAACTTCGTTCCATACTGTGGAAGCCTGGCGGAGAAAGTTGCACAAAAAGCCACTTTCTTGCTGGTTGACACATGGTCAATCTTAGATACAGTTTGGTTAGCAAATAAATATATAATTATATAAATAAATATATATATATATTCCAATTTAAATGGCTCTCTAAAGAATTTCAGATAAGTTTTGAGGAAAACAATGGTAAATAACATGGATCTTTGATGACCAATTTACCTCCGTGGCCCATGTTTCACCTCTAGCTGGAGCAGGGCCCCTGATAGGATGGTTACAGATGTTCAAGCCTGCGCCTGGTATCCATGTTCAACACCAAGGGATCAAACGAACATATTCAAAACATTGAGGCCGATGCATTTAAAAAGAATAATCATCTGAAAAGATATGTTCTTTTAACAAAAACATGGTCAATCTTTGATCGTCTACTATTTGTTTGTTGGTCATGGTTATTTTCCATTTATCCGAGGCTGGGTATTTTTCATGGGGTGGTATTTAGCTGAAACCAGCAACCGTGCTGTCGGATATCATACCCTAGCATGATAACGCATGTCTGCAACATATCAACATAAATATCATAAATTAAACATGTTTGTTTTCAAACGAGTAGTGTCCAAAATCCTCTGTCATCCCCTTCTGAAGGCTTGATAGGGTGCCGAATCCACGAAATGTAAAGGTTCCCTATGGATCACTCTAATTTTTGGAGCCCTGGAGCCCTACTTTGAAGGCTTGTGCCATGTGATATGCATCACATGTTACAAAAAACATACATTTGGTTGATTAAATATGGTCTGATTGGTGAGTTGGTTGATTAAATATGTTCTAAATAATCTCAGTTCTATGGTTTTCACTGGAAGACACGGGAAGACACCACCGACCGGTGGCAAATTGACGAACCACCATGGATGACCCGGGCCTAGGTCCTCCGAAATACCCAGCATGGCGCCAGAGTGGTGGCCTTCAATTTCCAGCTCGAAGATCCTGGCGGAGAGGAAAAATACACCCCTTTCGAAAAAAGAGATGGGTGAGATAGACCGGCACGTAGTCCTTTAATTTTGATTTTGATTTTGATGATGATGATGGTGATGATGATGATGATGATTGTGATGATTGCGATGATTGTGATTATGATGGTTATGATGTACTTGTCTATATGTGCCATATGAGATCTACAACAGAGATCCTTTTTCAGCAGATCACACAGCGTTCCTTGGTCGGTACCTGAGGCGATCGATCTACAAACCCAGTGCCTACGTGCCACGCCGCATCCCAGGGTGCCAGTTCCTATGCCATATGATACAATCCCTCCCCCAGTTCATTAGCCCAATACATAGTTCAAAAAATGAATAGATTTCTGGTTGGTGGTTGACCTACCCCTCTGAAAAATATGAGTTCGTCAGTTGGGATGATTATTCCCAATATATGGGGAAAAATGTTCCAAACTACCAACCAGATTTATATATAAATATCATGAGATAAAGAACGACTACCACCCCCCCAGTTCCAAAACCAAATTGGCATGTGATCGATGCATTTTGGGCCACTGATTGGCTGGGTATCCAATAGGCTGGGGATGATGGTTGGGACCGGGCTGGCGAGATCATCCTGGGCATCGATCTCGTAGATGGATTGGTTGAGACATTTCATGGGTAACCTGGGATAAACTGACATAGATGTGGAAAAATTGCCCATTGATTCCATTGATAGATGAATTATATATATAAAACATATTCCAAAAATAATGAATGTCCACATTCAGATTTCTGGGGATAAAACCATCCCCATGTCACAGTAATCCCCCAATGCAACTGGTCCCACTTTTGAGTTCAGCCATGGCGCATCATCATGGAGTTCAGCAGGACCAGCCTGAGAGAAAATCCATGGATTACACAAACGAACTATGGGATATGTGTATATATATATTCTGGTTGGTGGTTTCAACCCCGCTGAAAAATATGAAAGTCAGTTGGGATGATGATTATTCCCAATAAATGGAAAAATAAAAAATGTTCCAAACCACCAACCAATATTATACATATACAAATATGTGTATACACAATTATATAATTTTGTGTATATATATATATACACATAGATATCTGATGAGATATATTGTGCGATATATTGTGGGATGATAGTCTATCAATGGACTAGGTATTGGACAATCATCCAGGTGGTTCATGGTAAACCTTGCAGTTCATTTGGATAATCCAAAGTGAGATCTTGATCCTCCCCGTCTTCGTACAATGCCAGTGAAACTTCTACATGTACTTGAGCCCCACAAAAGAGGCATGTTGGTTTGTTTCCCCAGCCCTATTTTTCATTGGATGAGATTGTTTTGGGATTTCTACCCAAACTGGGCACTCTCTCCAAACATATGTATTAACATGCGCATAATACGCACAGTGACACATACGTATGCATATATCTGTATAGAGAGAGAGACACTAAGATGTAGTTATGTATGATTATATATATATATACATGTTCGATACAGCATGGACTGACACATATACATTGCATATACATTGTAATAACTTACCAACGCACACACGCATACAAAGCATATTCATATTATATGCATATATATATACACACATAGATACAGTATCAACAGTTGCTTCGCACAATTTCGCTGCCCAGCAACACACCTGCAATGTAATCGATGCGCATCTTGGTCAGTTCCTGGATCTCCCGTGGCGAAAGTTGTGACCATTGAGGCACAATGCGGGGTAAAAAAGTACAAGACCATCTTTAAGATTCAGAAACTAAGGCTAGTCTGACAAAGAACTCCTGGAAGTCCTCCAAAATGCGAAAGAATCATATCAATGTATCTTATCTACCCTCTGGTAAACTAACATAACTATGGAAAATCATATTTTTTTATATAATGGGAAAATCCACTATAAATGACCATTTTCAATAGCTATGTTTGTTTACCAGAGGGTATATCCCCAAATGGTGCTCTTGCAAAGAACAACTTCGCCAGCGGGCCCGGCGCCAAGGCACCCGCCAGTAGCGCCAACCTGTCAAGCCATCCAGGGGATTGACGCCGAAGGAACATTCGATGAGATTGGACCGGCTGTGGCTGACAGCCTGAAGGCAATTTCAAAGGATATGACTAATATCTGGGTAAAAAATCATATATATATATATATTTATACGTGTATATATATATATACATATATATACACATAAATATATGTATATGTATATACATATAATCATATATATATATATATACATATACATATATATATATACATATATACATATATACATATATATATATATATATCATACATCTTGATATACTAAGTGCGTACAAATCATAAAACATACACTGTAGCATGTTGTGCATGCGTGACACATATGTATGTATATATATATATACATATATTATGCTTACTTCATCATACATAGATTGCATTGCATGAATATTTACATTACATGACACTAGTAACATCACATTGCCGACAACTATCTTCAAGTGGGCTTCCATATATGTCACTTTTCGGTGGATTGTGACCCCATCCAACTATAAGGTAAAATTATTCACAAGGAAAACCCCGTTTGTTATCCCTAGTGAGATTGCAGTTATGTTCACCAACTTAGCTATGACATCATTTTTATATTCATAAACATTCATAAATTACCTCAAGTATGTTTCATAGCCATGTTTCCATATGAACATTTTGCTATGAAACTTAGCTATGAAACATTACCTAAAGTACCCGGACATCGTTCTTTGCCATGTTTCCCATGGTGGTGACATCGTTCTTGTATTTTTCGGGCCCTTCAGGGCCGACCGGCCGAGAGATTCCCACATCAAAATGAGACAAAACATGGGAATTAGTAGTATTCTACTAGGATTTACATAATTGAAAATTATGAGAATTAATGGTATCTAAACATGGGAATTATTCATAAAAATTATTCATAAACATTTGGATTTCATGGAATTGGATGGGATTTTATTTAACCCATCTAGTTTGTTCATGCTGATTAGTTGCAATCCATTGAGGGCAACATATCCCAACTATATATCATCCTGATAGTCAATCAGAAAGATAGTTAACCTGGTGCGATGTGATGCACTGTAACGGAATGCACGTGGCAACTTCGTGCAATCTCTCATAATACAATACAATGTCTTGCGCTGCAATCTAATGTGTTGTATGTCTGTTAGTAACTATGCACTGCGTGTATCTGCGTGTCTAACTGTGGTTGTAACGTATGCATGTATGTCCGTTTGTACGTTCGTATGTGTGATTTATCTATTCAAGTTACTTATGTATTTATATGTATTTATGTATATGTGTTCTATTTATGGAATAGGTCAAGAAACCAACCATTCACATTAAATGCCCGAGATCTTCTCCGGGTCGTCTTCAAGGCCTGACCCGTTTCACACCTTGATGGTGGTGTCTGCAGGAGACACAGACCATTCGCTGACGGCGAAAGAATGTTCCGTGTAGTCAAAATCCTTGGCTCCTGGCATTGCCCAAAGATGTCCAAAGCGTCCGTCTTCGAATCAAATATTGCTTTGGAAAACCACAGTTTCATACCATAGTTTGATCATCTTTGTGATATATATATATATATATATATTTATATATTTATATATACATATATTTATTTATATTTATATTGTTATACATACATTACATTGCATTACCTTTGTCTTTGACTTTGCCTTTGCCTTACCTTACATGACATAACATACATACATACATGCATGCATACATACATACACGCAATGCATACATGCATACACATATATATATGTGAAAAACATATTCATATATTGTTTTTTATTCCATATGAACGTGTATATATATATATATATTGATTGGTTGATTGATTGATTGATTGATTCATTGTGTATGTTTTTCAACATGGTGATTAATTGCTAACCCGGGTATATGTAGCAAGTGGCTGAAGCATTGATGAATTAAAACGGTTGTTTTTCTGGAATACCACCATCAAGTTCTACACTCGTGGGTTATCAATATATGCATATGTATGTGCATAAGTATATGCAAACATAAATATATATATATATATATATACCTAAATAAATATGTGTATAAATAAATGTAATGGTCATAGGTATAGCAATGACCTGCAATTCCAGGGGTCGACACATCGTCAAAACGGAACTTCCAACATGGACCAGGACTTTGACTCCTTGAAACTGCGAGCCGAACAATTGGGTAGGGCTCCAAAATTTCCATCAAGCACGTACATGTGTATATATATATATATACCAGTCCAAAAATAATAAACCCTCCGGGATTCAAACTTAACATTGGAAAACCCACCATTTATATGAATTTTCCCATTTACTGTAAACCTTCTTGTAGTTCGGGGATTTTCCAGCCAGCCGCGTTTGACTACCAGAGGGTCATTCTGAGTTCGAGATCTTGACCCACATCCACAAAAAAATGTGTCTGCCTCATGAACGGGCTTCCCAAGTCATAGGGCTAAATCCTCCAAGTTTTAGATCATGACTTAGTATTGAAACAACCGTGGTGAATTGGGGTACCCCCATGACTTAGGAAACTCCAATATATATATATATAGATATAGATACTAATTGTTATCATCACTATTCTCAATATTATTGTTATCATGTTGATGAAATCCCATGTCATTATCCCATCTCATGCTACTAGTTGGTTGATAGGCTTCCCTACGGGGTTGATAGGCTTCCCTAGTTCGTAACCAATCAACAAGGGTATAGTTTTATTCCATGTGTGTTATTCCTACAAAATTATTCAAAGAGGCCACCTGACAGTGGAATAACTAATGGCTCAATTGGGGTAGCCCCATGACTTAGGACACCAAACGTCACCAATTTCCAACTCTCCTCTACTGTTCTCACGACCTTTCGCTCCAGGGCTGGAGTGATTACTCAGGACCTCCAGGCGAAGCCAGGTGGCAGGTCTGCACCCCCAAAAAGCAAGTTTGTTAGTATACCTATCTACCTATCTATCTATCTATAAATCTATCTATCTATGTATCAATCTATGTATCTATCTATCTATAAATCTATCTATCTATGTATCTACCTATCTATCTATCTATCTATCTATCTCTCTCTCTTTCTTTCATCTGTCTATCTGTCTGTCTATCTATCTATCTACGTATCTATCTATCTATCTATCTATTTATCCATCCATCCATCTATCTATCTATCTATCTGTCGATCTATCTATCTATCTATCTATCTTTCAATTTATCTATCTATCTGTCTATCTATCTATCTATCTATCTATCTATTGATCTATCGATCTATCGATCTATCGATCTATCTATCTATGAATATATCTATCTATCTATCTATCTATCTAACGTTCTATCTATCTGTCTATCTACCTGCCTATCTATCTATGTATCTATCTATCTATCTATAAATCTATCTATTTATCTATCTATATATGTATCTATCTATTTATGTATCTATCTATCTATCTATCTAT
>Ga0126342_10023108_pt1 | contig 10206 bp, 9 predicted proteins | sample Cyp1metagenome_FD_92528 | JGI IMG/M metagenome (GOLD analysis project Ga0126342, IMG submission 92528) | Coral microbial communities from Lord Howe Island, Old Settlement Bay, Australia - Cyphastrea 1 metagenome | ecosystem: Host-associated > Invertebrates > Cnidaria > Coral ... | reverse complement strand
CGTCTTGCGCGTCTTGTGACAATTCAAAAATTACTCCACGATCCAAAACCACTGGGAGCCCAAACGCGCGGAAAATACAGTAAAGAAAAGCAAAAAGACAAAACTTTGGGCCACATGTGACTATCTTCCCTCGCTGATGGTTTTTGTGGGGGTTTGCTGGTGGCCCACCGCTTCCGGATCCGAAAGGATTCATGCAATATACCAGTCCTATTTAATGAAGCTGAGTCCCTGCACGTGATATATGAAATCAAATGGCACAGTGGAGCTGGGTCTACTAATTACTAATTATTCATTAGGCGCACTTAAAATGTCACTTCATTTGTATCTGCGGAAATTAATTTGACAAAGAACAACAAGATTCAGAAACGCGTAGGGCTCACAGCATCCCTTCTGTCAAACACATGGACCGCTGATGGGCTTCTCCAATACCTCTGAACATGTGGCGTGCATATGGATGAAAATCCAAGAATTACATGGAATCAAAAGCCCAAGGGACATTCAAAAAACCAAGCCCAAATTAATTGCAATTGAACCCACATTAATTGCAATTCCTTATGGGCCGCATGGGCACACTCGCCTGGTCATTTTTGATGATGGTTCTCGTGGAAACCAGCAGCACAGGGTAGCACAGACTGTCAATGCTGTACTTCAAGGCAAGCCTCACAGGTTCAAGCTGAAAATGTTAATGCCAAGTTCCCCAGACATGGACAATTTCTCAAGTTTCTCTTTGTCTTGTATTGTCTGGCTATATCTTGTTCTTTTCGTATCTTTTCGTATCTTTTCGTAAGAACTTTGTCGTAGAGAAGTGTCGGAGCCGTTTTGTTGTTCTCGCCTCACCAAGAACCTCCGCCGCTTTGATTTGGGCTCAATGTCCTGTGAACGCAGCAAAACAAAGGACCCGCGACCAAATCAGCAGATCAAAAGCAAATCAAAGGACTGCACCTAAACAAACGAGCAAATCGTCGCTTCAAAAACAATAAATTCACTGAATATTCTGACAGAGAACCCTTGAAGAGTCAAATGATTCACTAGCTTTGCTGAGCGCCTCTGCATCCCATTTCTTCCACCCCAGCCTGCCACAGGACGAACTCGTCAGAAAGGCAAAGAACTGAGTGAACTGACCCGTCTTTTATAAGTGCAAATGCTGAAACGCTGTTCTTTTGGTGAAGCGCATTTCCGCGCAAATCAAATGCCTCGAAATGCCACAAGTTGAATCATTGCTATTGAGTCAATTCAGATGCCCATGTAGTTGTTTAACCTAATATTGTTTAGATGTCCATATGCTACAGCTCTCCTATACTCCCAGTCATGATCGGCACAGTCCTTCTTTCGAGAGCTCGCAGCCCTCGATCTACCACGAAACGCATCCCATCGCGAATGGCCTCCCATGGCATGGCCACCATGGCCATCATGGCCATCATGCCCGACAATGTTCGACACCAAGGTCTCTGTCGCTCAACTGGCGCCGCATCTTGCCTGGTGCAGCAGGAAAATGTGGCCGCCTTTGTACAGGCCAAGGACGCCCTCGCTTGTGTACCTGTTGAAACAAATCCGACACCCATCCATGCGATATACAGGAAAAAAACGCATAGTAGCTGAGCAAGAAACATACCTGCAACTTCCCCGGATTCACATCATCCATCAGCAATTTCATATAAAACATCGGTTTGAACAGCTCTCCCTGAGGCTCACGTCTCTCGCAGCAAGCGAATGGTAGCCGCCAACGAAGTCTTTGGCCGAGTGCCCTGTCAAGGGAGCCGCAACCAGCACTTCAATGCTGTTTCAACTGTTGGTCCACTGTGGGCGAAGAGCGATCAAAAGATAGTGAGATTTGTCCATCTTGGACAGGTGCATCGCAAGCAGCAAGCAAACACTAACAGGCTCAACTCTGTCAAGATCAGCAACTTACACTGGCAAAGGGTTGCACATGTGCGATGTAATGGTGGCCATGGCTCACACCATGACAACCCCATTGGGAATGTTGCGCTTTGCAACAACAGAAAGCTAACAATATAAAAGAAAACCACGTGTCTATTACATTGGTTGCTGTCGCCAGCCTTTATCTTTTCGTTGAGCACCTTCACGTTGCTGACCACCAGCGGGTAGTTCAACTTGGCTTGTTCGAACAATTCAATTATGTTGCCATGCACAAGTGGTCGAAGTTTTCAAGTATATTAATTCTGAACGTCTGGGTTTCCGACAAGCAAAAGAGGTGAAGGGCAAGCAACAGCCAAGGGGGAATGCCTGATGAAAGGTGCACACTTAAAACACTGGATAAGAAACAAGCACCACCACCACCACCAACAACAACAACAACAACAACGGAGGACAAACGATTCATGAATGTTTAAGTGGCAGTCAATGACATTGCCAGCACAGCAGAACGTTATAACCCATCAAACAAAATTCGAAAAAAACCAAGGACGACGTCCGAAAATGTCCGAAAGTTGATGCCCCACCACGAATCCAGGCCTGAAGAGCACCATGATCCCATCTACATTGCCTGCCAACAGAAACCTCATGTTTAAAATAATTTTAAAAAATATGAAAAGCATTGAACATGATCCTCAACAAGAACATATACGGAGCCGAATTGTCCACAGAATCCGTTGTATCCATTGTGCAAACTGTGGATCTCCCGACCCCTGCCTGAAGATCCTGAAGGTTCAGACATCTTGCGGCACAGAAAATTGACCCGTGAGATTTGTCTGCTTTGAGCGATCCAGAAAAACATGTTGGTATAACGTTGGTTACGCGGTTTCATATGGTTTTATATGGTTTCATGCTATAGGTCCCACAATCAAAGCAGCAGGGGCATCATATGGGCATCATTTACAGTGTCAGATTCAGTTGGAACCACTTGGGGTTGAAGTTCCTTGGGCACTTGGGTACTTTCATGTTGTGGGGCTACAGTCTTAGAAATTTCTCACCACAGCTGGACTTCACTTGTATGTTTGTGCACTTTTGAGACGCTTCGGAGAAATCATACTGATTTGATGATTGGAAAACGCAGAATCTCTCAGCCTCCGTGTTGTTTCAAGTGTTTCAACCAGACAATGATTTTGGATCCCCCAGTAATGTTCCCCCCCTCATCAAGCCCACCTCAATGGTGGAGGGTTTTGTCAATTCGAGATGCTTTTAAACCACCCCAAAAAACAGGTTGACAATGTTGACCTATAGCGGGGGAGACCCCCCCCGGCTTATTCAGATTTAGTATTCCCCCTTAACGACATATAGGATTTTCCCAAATATGCGGATCCAGTGCCCACTACTTAAACGTCACTTTTATCGCTTTTATCGGGCGGCACGTCGACGCGGCAGAACGGAGGCGACCTGCAGCCCGGCATGTTACCAAACTTGGATTGCACTTTGTGCAACGGTCATAACTTCTCGGCGTCCTGCCGTTGGAAGCCTGTTCAGAACTCTACCACCCGGCTTTGCAGGGTATTGCAAATGGCGCTCGAGCCATGCATCAATTACGTCCAGTCGGGCATCTGGGAAAGGACAGAAAAGGCATGAGGTGTGCAAGAGCAACATCAAACTGTCCGGCCGTGTAAATCTCGTTTGGAAGGGCATCCCCCACGCATGCATCAACGAATTGACAACATGCGTCCACCAGCTGCATCGCTTCTTGAAACTAACACCAAGCAGTGAAATCTGTGGCCGATCAATTGGATCCTCCCATGAGGTGAGGTGAAGCGGGCCACTGTCTCCCGTGCTTTGCATGAAGTCGATGTAGAGTTGGTAGAAAGACATCCATCTCGAATTTGCAGCATCGGACTTGTGAAAAACATCAAAGAACCAGTTACAAATTGACGTGACAACCCGTAGCCCGAATCTGTCAACCAAATCCCGGGGGCAACCTGCAACCTCCGGAATCCCCGGCCAAGGGGTGGGGCAGGCTACAGCACTCTGGGAGATGTCAGGCTCAATCTCAGCGTCGATACCGGCAGTCTGGTCTGCATGTTGCTGGTATAGAACTGCCCGACTAATGGAAAGCAGGGTACGCTGGATGTGATGAGCTCGTCTTGCTTCTTCCTCAATCTGCTGTTTGAACTTTGTGTGTGCTTTCCAAAAGGCAAGGCTGCGCTGCGTATTTGCAAGCTGCGCCGCACTGTCTGCCAAGCAGTTGTGAAGAAAACACCATTCCTCAAAACCACAAACTGTACTGGAAACATCTTGGTGTGCAGCAACCTTTGTAATGGAAATGTTTTCACGCTGAACATCCGCAATGAGATCAACAATAGTAAGCCACAAATCCGCATGTTTGCCACTGCTCCGCACACGGCGGGTGCCACAAAGGAGCCCCTTCAATCCGTTGACAACCCCTTGACAATCACACCAGATGCGCACAGGGCAACGGGCCCGTTGTGCAAAACGAATGGCTTCACAAACTCCGGTGAGTTCAGCCCAGTTTGGGCAAGGCCCTCAACATGACCCGCAGCAATCACATGGGACTTCTGTTGTACAAGGGGTGACCCACTGGAGGTTGCCTGGACGACTGCCCAAGAGGCAAGGCTGTATTCATGTTTGGGCCAAAGGCATGACCCATCGGTGAAGAGGTCGATCCATTGGTCAACAGTTGCAAGCGGTGTTGCAAAACTAGGGCAAGGGGCTGGCTGGCACAATAGGGTGTGCCATTCGATCCAGGAATCCGGTTGGAGTGTCCATCCATAGCAGGTCAAGGCTTCAGGCAAATGAGGAATGAGGGACCAAAGGTCAGGTGGCAAGCCTGTGCGATGACTGGCAAAAGCATCGCACTGCCAAAACCGATGGTAGCGGCTGTCCGAGCAACCACAAAAGGGGCACAGTTCCGCAACATCCTCCATCCAATATTTCTTGGCCTCACCTGTAAAATGCGTCCCATTCAAAATGGTACGGTACATACCAGCATCTTCCTTGGAAAGTTTCACAACAAACCACCTGGTTGCCCTGGCATTGTCCCTACCTATATCTCGTAACCCAGTGCGATGTCCAACAGCAGCTCCAACAACCCTCTGCCAGGCCTGTTCAGCTCTCCAAGTGATGTCAGCGAGATTGTTGGCAAAAAGGCAGAACCTACCAAACTGATCCCAAACATGTCCATTGGCACCGGCACACCAACTCAACGACTGGAGACGCAGAAGCAAGGTCCCGGTCAGACCAACATTGTCAGGCCAGACGTCAGACTGAGCAATGCTGGCAAGGGTGGACAGGGTCTCCTCAGGTTGACCACAGTCACGGATGCATCGAATGATGTGGATAATACACCAGAAACCAGGGTCACAGGACGGCGACTCAACTAATCCAAGCTGCAGCCAAGGACTGCTACCACATCACAATGGAGGCCTCTCATTGCCCCACTGCGGAGCTTACCCCGGGTTTGCTGGCTAAGGGTGGTTGCAGCAGCGCCATACAAACCTTAGGGCCAGGCACATGTAAGCAGGGCACGCACTTTGGCTCTGTAAGGGCTGGCAGACAGACGGAAGCTGTCCCAAAGCTCGTGTAGAGTCTGAACTCTATGTTGCATTGGAATGTCCACCAGACAAGCCAAGGTGGGCCCCAAGCGTTCTGCACTGCTTCTCACCTCGCATGCCAAGGTCACGCAAGTGTTTGCGGCCTTGATTGGTAAGGCTCCAAACAAACGTTTTCTTTGCGTCCAACTGGAGGTCAATCATGTCACAAAACTTTTGCAGTTGGGACATAGCATGTTGCACATCAACATGGTGTCGAACCAACAGCTGCCAGTCATCGACAAAACTGAGTGGCTGGATCGGAACTTGCTGGGCTTCAAACCACTTGTGGAAAAGGTAGTTGACAGCCATCATGGCTATGATGCTCATGCCGTCACCTTCGGCGTAACCCGTGCTACTCGGTGTCGGTCCTGACAGGCTACTGCGTCACCCCCCTTTTAAAACCTAGGTTCTATCCAGTTATAGCTAGGCTCACAACTCAGCTAAGATACAATCGTAACTCCATAACCTGTGTTTTAAAGTTATGATACTTATCATCCGATTTTATGATGATTGAGTTGGATTATGTTATTTATGATGTTCACTAAAAATGTCTAACTTTAGCATAATCAACATAAGTCAACATAATTCAACATAAGTCAACATAAATCAAGATAAGTTTTCTATACATTTTATTTAGATTGCCAAGCATTGACATTTGATCAGTTAAAGACAAGTGGACAAAAAATAAGCGTGCTCATATCTTTTTTAATTTCTTCGTTTGTATGTTCTGTGAAATGATAGGGAAATTGTATCACACAACTATGTTTTAATATGAAAAACATATTTATAAAATGATGCCAATGAAAAAACGTATTCAATATTTCATGTGCTAACCTGAAAATAAAAGCTGTCATAGTATTTTTCAAAAACATGCAAAAACAAATTTGAAATAAATAAGTATAGGAATACATAAAAATCAAGGTTTAATACAAATTTCAAAACAACAACATGTGTTTTGAAATTAAATTTCAAAATAGTATTCATTTAGAATTATCTTACAACAAACGTCAATAACAAATTGAACAGTTTAGTTTGGAGGAGAAATTTTCATATGGCATGATACGTTTTTTTGAAAGAACAAATTGAATTCAGCAAAGAAATATATTTCATATTTTAAAAAGGAATATATTGACATAGAAAAACAATAAAACAAAAAAACAACAACAAGTACAAAAAAAAGAGCAGGACAATGTGGGAGTGCACGGCTTTATTGCTTTTCAAAACTGTAATCACATTAAAGCTTAAGCCGCAGATGAAGCTATGTTCATGTCCACCAGAGAGCATATATTTCTTGAAGAAGTGTCCAGGTGCTCACTCTACCTTAGATAAATGCTACTACAGGGTCCCTTCAACAAGCCACAATTTCTGCAGCATATGCTAGATGACTTCAACATAATTACAACATCCCCATGCCTGCCAACAAATGCAGTATTCAAAGCAAACATACCCTTCTGTTTATTGTTTTTTTTACTGTAATCACATTAAAGCTTAAGCTACAGATAAAGCTGGAATTGGTATTGGAACTGGTATGGGGGGCGCTGCAAAGTTGGTTGGAGAGCGCCACCGTGGGCAGCGGGGAGGGGCTGCCCAACTACATGTTAATTCATTTTAACATTTGATAAGATGGATACAAAACCTAAAAGAATTATGTTTGAAGTATGTTTTCGTTATAAACTTTTTTTTACTGTGAAATGATAGGTAAATGGTATTTAACAACTAACTCTTAAAATAATAAAATATGTATAAAATGATGCTAGTGAAAAAAGGTATTGAATATTTCATATGCTAACCTGAAAATTGAAGCTGTAATGGAATTCTTAAACAACAAGTTAAAAACAAATTTGAAATAAATAAATATAGCAATACATAAAAATCAATGTTCAATACATGTTTTAAAACAACAAAATTTGATTTTAAATAATATCGCAATTTTTTCTCTTTAAAATTACATTGTATAAACAAACATCAATGACAAATTGAATAACTCAGTTATGATTAGGAAATTTCATACGTCATGAGGCAAAATTCTATGACATAACACGTTGAATTTTTATTTTTCGAAAAAATATTTTCATAAAAAAATATATATAAAATACCAAAAAATCACAACAAGTACAAAAAACAACATAGAAACAATTATATTGAAATGACAAAATATAAAATATAGAAAAAAGAATCATAATATGAAAAAATGGTTTCAACTAGAACCAAATAAAAAAAATCAGAAAAACATGAATATTTCAGATTTTCACAAAAAAAAAACTTAAAACAACATAAAAACAAATCTGAACATTTCAGATTTTCACAAAAAAAATAAAAAAAAAAAAAAAACAAATCTGAACATTTCAGGTTTTCAGAAAAAAAAAATGAAAATTCAGAAAAATTCTGAAAATATCAGATTTTCAGAAAAAATCCGAAAAATCAGAAAAATTCTGAAAACTTGAGATTTACAGAAAAAATCTGAAATTTTCAGAAAAAATCTGAAAATTTCAGATTTCAATTAAATTTAAATTTTAAATCAAATGTAGTATTTTCAGAAAAAGTCTGAAAAATTCAGAAAAAAATCTGGAAATTTCAAATTTTCAGAAAAAATCTGAAAAATTCAGAAAATTTCAGATTTTCAGAAAAAATGAAAATTTAGAAAAAATCTGAAAATTTCAGATTTTCAGAAAAATTCAGAAAAATTCTGAAAATTTCAGATTTTCAGAAAAAAATGAAAAAATAAAAAAAAAACTGAAAATTGCAGATTTTCAGAAAAAAAATTGAAAACATCAATGAAAATCTGAAAATCTTAATTTAAAAAATAAAATCAGAAAAAAATGAAAAATAAAAAAAAGATAAATATATAATTTTCATAAATAAATCAAATTTACCAAAAAATGAAAAACTATTTTAATGCAAGTGAATATTGAAAATATTTTCCAAAAATACTAATTTTTTTATTAAGTCACTGAAAAATGCAATTACAAAAAAAATAATATAGTATTTTCATTGTATCTGCAATATGAACATAATGCAGTTTTCATCGTATGATTTTTATTGGACAACATCTTCTTGAATGCATATTGGTAAATAAAAATATATTTTTTTTTCTAAAATTGCAACATGAAACAATATATGTTTTGTTTGCTAATATTTTACTCCAATATAATATATTTTGAAATATATGGATATTGAATGCAATAGAATAACATTGAATATGGTTTTAAATATTGAATTTTCATGTTGATTTGGTTTTTGAAATTATCATAATTGCAACATGTTTTTAAAGTGAATGCAACATTTTCATTCTTGAGGCAAACTAGCATTGTCTAATAAAAACAAATAATAAACAATAAAATTCCTATAATTCAAAGCAAAACCTTTAAGGTGACAACATTTGATTGCTCTGTCAATTTCCTGAGGCATATATAAATTGCTTGCCTCTAGATGCTCACTTTGTAAATATCAAAATAAATCATAAATAATGTGATGTATATATATATAATTTGGTTTTTTGGTATTTTTCGGTTTTTTTTGGTTTCGTGTTGTTCTGGTTTCTTGTTTTTTCGGTTTTTGGTCTTGTTGGCCATTGCAGAAAAAAAAACAACAACGAACTAGAAAATAAGCAACCAAAAAACCAAGAACCCCCCAAAAAAAAAACAAGACTGCACACCCCAAGGGGGGGAGTAGTGGCAGAGAGTTGGGTCTTGTCATTTTTTTTTGGTTTCTTGTTTTTATTGTTTTTTTTTTTGTTTTTGGGTTTTTGGTTTTGTTTAGGCATTGCAGAAAAAACAAACAGAAATTACAGAAATTGTCAATGGTTGCAAAGCAGTGAGAGAATCATGGCACATGTGCAGTGTCAGTGGTTCTAGAATGCAGTGAAAACCCGCACTCCCAGGGTGTCTTCTTCTGAAAAAATATGTACTGATAGATTTAAAAAATATAGATTTTAATTTTCTAATATTGAAATATGAAAAATTATATATTATATCATATCTGATAATATTAAATACAATATAATGTATCTAGAAAGAAATGAAATGTGAGTTGCCCGATATCAGACACAACTGGACAGAACTTCGCAAATCGTGTCTGAAGCCGGCAAAAACTTAGAGCCCACGGTACCTGTGAAAGGACACTGTCAAGAAGGCATCCTTTTCATTCCCTTTTGAGGCTTCATTGTGCTGATTGAAGTGCTGACAAGTTCGTCTGCCATAGGAGAAGGAGATGCTTCGCCATCAAGTGTCTAATTTCAGGAAGAAAGGCTCAAGCGACAAAGGACGTCTGGGCAGCATGCTTGGCGCATTGGCATCGACATAAACTTGATAAACCTTGGTGAGACTTGAGCCTGCTCATTTTCGAAGAATGCTGGTGTTGCTGGTCTTCTCTTATTCCTTGGTTTTCTGACACTTTTCATTGACAAATATTGCAACATTGGACAAGTTGAGATGGAAGTTGCAGCGACAGCCCATGGCCTTCAGCGATTAGGTCTTCGAGATAGCCGATAGGGCCTGATAGGGTCAAGCCTGTCAAAGCACAGCCTACAGGCCGCAGACGCCGCCTGTGAGTGCCAGACGTTTAAAAGGACCGTTAAAAAGGTCTTGAATCTTGAATTTACAGCATCGCGGCTGAAGACCGCGGGTGCTATGGGGAAAGGTCACATGGTTCAAGGCAAGCTGGCATCTGCTGGAGCGGTCCACTGCCTTCGTAATCGAGACACGCAAACACT
>Ga0126342_10023107_pt1 | contig 10207 bp, 11 predicted proteins | sample Cyp1metagenome_FD_92528 | JGI IMG/M metagenome (GOLD analysis project Ga0126342, IMG submission 92528) | Coral microbial communities from Lord Howe Island, Old Settlement Bay, Australia - Cyphastrea 1 metagenome | ecosystem: Host-associated > Invertebrates > Cnidaria > Coral ... | reverse complement strand
TCTTACTCTTTCTCTTCTGATCTTCTCTCTTCTAATCTTCCTCTTCTCTCTGCCTCTGCCCTGCTCTGCTTTTCATCTGTCCATATTGTCGGAAGTTTGACTTCTAAACTTCCTTCGATTACTTCTCCTTCCTTTTCGATTAAAGTCGTGCGTTTTCGTTGTGGGTCTTTCCCTGTCGTTCCAAGTCTTTTTTTTTCGTTGCAGCGTTGTCCTCCTCTTTTAATAAGTCTTTCCTCTTAATTGCTTCTCCTTCCTTTGCGTTTAAACTCGTGCGTTTTCGTTGTGGGTCTTTCCCTCTCGTTCCAAGTCTTTTTTTTTTCGTTGCAGCGTTGTCCTCCTCTTTTAATAAATCTTTCCTCTTAATATTACTTCTCCTTCCTTTTCGATTAAACTCGTGCGTTTTCGTTGTGGGTCTTTCCCTGTCGTTCCAAGTCTCTTTTTTTCGTTAATCTTTCCTCTTAATATTACTTATCCTCCCTCTTCGTTTAAACTCGTGCGTTTTCGTTGTGGGTCTTTCCCTGTGGTTCCGAGTGTGGGTTAGCCGCGGAAAATGCGAAAAGTTTCCGTGGGTTAGCCGCGGAAAATGTGGACAAGTTTCCGTGGGTTAGCCACGGAAAATGTGGAAAAGTTTCCGTGGGAGGATGTCAGGCGGCCACTTGCGGCCACTTGCGGCCACTCAAGTGGCTGCAAGAGGCTGCAAATGGCTGCCGGTGACAAGAGAATGCTGGCGGCCACTTGCGGCCACTTGCGGCCACTTGCGGCCACTCGAGTGGCTGCAAGTGGCTGCCATTTCCAAAATCAAATTACGCGCCTCCTGCGTGCTCAATGATATTTACTGTGAATTTAAAAGGGCAATGTATGAACCTAAAATCATAATGGGAGCAGGTGGAAACATAACATCAATCAAACTCAAAATTAATGGGTTGGTATTGAATATAAGAAGTCAGAGTTTGATTGATTGTGCTGTGGATATTTGCATCAGCAGTAATGATGCTGAGATGTTTAATAAAGTCAATGAAGCATTTTTCAACTTTAACAAGGGCATGTTTAATCCCATTCATAAATCCTACTATCATGAAGATGATTTGAAAATCTTTTCCAAGGCATACATCATAGCACCCACTGGTTATTTGACGACCAGAGGGGACGTGAGGAATAAATACATGGAATTAGACAGGAGAAAGGCATATACAAAATCAACCATAGACACCGTTGAAGTGCCGGTTTTTTCAGTATTTGATGTCTGGAAAAAGTATGATTATACAAAAAATGATTTCAGCAAGATGAAGGATTTAACTTTGTATCTGGTGAGAAGCAAAGTGAAAAATTTGTTTTTGAACAGGACTTACAATTTGATCTACGGCAAGTTTCTAAAACACTTTTCAGATGTTGTTGAAATCATTTACTACAAAATCCCATCTAATGTGTATCTGTATAAGGTTAATTACAAAAAGTTAGTTGATGAACTGTGGAGTTTGAAACTGGATGAGGGTGAAGAGAAGGACAAGAGCAAGAAAAAATTGATTGTATGCATAAATGTGGGACTGCTGGAAAAGCAAAGCAACACTGCAAAAAAGTCCATTGTCTTTTCTAAGATGGTTGATGCCTTTTATTATCAGGAAAAATACGGTGGAGACATTAATATAGTCAGTGAATTTGCAGAGAATGTCAGTGAAGAGGATGAAGTGGATGAGATTAAGCATTATGTTTTGAATATTTCTGATACAAAAATCCTGAAGAACGGATACAGGTTCATTAAAGAGTTAATTTTGCAAAGTCATAATTTTGACATGAACACTGTCTATGAAACATTGATGAAGAATAGCATTGAAGTTTATTCGGTGAAGACTGATGCCTTTGTGATAGATAAATGTAACTTGAGTAAAGCAAAGGGATTGATGAGGTTCGGTGGGGACATTGGTGATTGGAGGAGTTGTGATAGATTCAATTTTCCATCAAAACCTTTCTTTGTAAAAACCAGTTTTTTGGATGACATCACTGAATATGAAAATGTGACAGGTGAAGTGAAGGATGAGTGGAACACTGATGAGATTATAGATGAACATGTTTTGAATAATAGGAGGTTGATGATTAGAGCAGAGTATGCGGGTTCAGGCAAGAGTTATATATGTAAGCATATGAAAAACAGAAATTATAAAGTGTTGTTTGTAGTTCATAGCAATGAGTTAGGACAACAATGCGGTTGTGAATGGGTGACCATCAATAAATTCTTTGGTATATCTTATGGTGATGAGAGACTTAACAAGTTTGATTATCCAAGTTATAATGTTATAGTGTTTGATGAGATCTATTTTCATAATGTGGGCAAGTGGGCTTTGATATGGGACTTCTGTAAGAACAACCCTGATAAAATTGTAGTGGCAACTGGAGACACTAACCAGTTGAAAAATCCTGAAAGTGTAAGTAATGTCTTTTCATTTGAAAAATATGCTAATCATTGTATTAATTTACTTTTTAAAAAACAATATTATGCTTTATGAATGTAAAAGGCTAAAGACTGAAGAAGATAGACAAACATTGAGAGATGTTAAAAGGATGATTTTTGAAGGCACACCTTTTAGAGAAATCGTTGGTAAATATTTCAAATGGACTGATAACATAGAAATGTATGATAATAACATTGCTTATACAAACAGCACCTGTAAAAGAGTTTCAAGCAAGATAAGGGAAATGAAAAATATAACTGAAGAATATGTTATGGGTGAGGAACTTATATGCAGAAAATATATGAAAGTCAATGGAAAGAATATGAATAAGAACTACAGATATGAAGTGATAGGTGTAAGTGATAAAATCATAAAATTAAAACACATTTCTAAAGGGGATGTGCTGGAAGTAAAAAAGGAAGTGGTAAGGAACAACTTTATTTATGCCTATTGCTACACCGCTCATTCAAAGCAGGGCTGTAGCGTTGATGGTGATATAGTGATATATGATTGGAATAAATGGTATGTATCAAAGAATTGTTTTTTTAACGGCACTCACAAGAAATACAGACTTTAACAAAGTCAAGTTTTTCAAATATAATGAAGGTGAAGAAAATAAATCCAGAAAGATAGTAGAGCAGTATTTTGAGAGAAAGGTTTTTAATTACATTGAGCAAGACAAAAAGGCAGGTAGAGATGTAGAAGGAAATGAATATGTTGATGTAGATTTTTTGATGAAATTAATAAATACCCAGTGTCAAAATTCTAATGAACTATTGACTATAGACTTTGAAGATGGCAGGGTTTCATCAAACATAACCTGTCAAAGGGTTAATTGTGGTGAAGCGCGCGTTAAAGATAATTGTATAGGTTATTGTAAAAATTGCAATTGCGCTCTTAGTGATAAGATAAAAAGTATTAAAAGGCAAAAGGGTATAATAAGATAGTATATAGTCAAATGAGCGCAAATAAGTATCAAAAAGGCAAAAAATATATGATTACAGATGTAGCATACCAAGAGCGCTACTATGGTTCAACTATTGAACCACTAACAAAAAGAATGAACACCATAAACACAAGTTTTTTCACTTGGATAATGAAGACAAACCGTTTTTGAGAAGTGTAAATTACATCTTTGATAGGTTCGGTTTTGAAAACTGTAAAATTGAATTAGTAGAAAATGTCCCCTGTAATAGTAAAGAAGAACTGACAAAAAGAGAAGGGTTTTACATTCAAAACAACCAATGCGTAAATAAACATATAGCAGGACGAAGCAATCAAGAGCAGACCAGAGAAAGGAAAAATGAAAGAGCGCTACAATACTACTATGAGAACCACGATGAAAACTGTTGAAGGCAAATTTATACAGACTTGCTAATCCAGATAAGGTAAGGGAAAGAAAGAAGCAGGATTATGAGAAAAATAAACCTATATTATGTGAATATTTTACCTGTGGATGTGGTAAGTCAGTCCAGAAACGTTCAACATTGTGAAACAACAAGACAAAAAAGCACCAAGACTGGCTAAAGCAACAAGAGCACGAATAAATGATATAATTTAATTTTATTATATCATCTATTCTATAATGAGTGATAGTAAGAAACAACAAATTATCAATGATATTTATTTTGACAAAAGTGGCTATTCAAGTAAAAAAGTGACCTTAGAAGATGCAAGAAAGAAAGACCCTACAATCAAAATGTCCGATATTGAAGCCTTTTTCAATAAAAATGTAGAAATAAAAAGAAAACAAACTAAATGGGATTCATTTGTCGCTCCACACAATCGGCACACTTACCAAATTGATTTGACTTTTGTTAGATTTGAAGATTTTGAAAAGAAACAAAATATTACAGTGCTTTAACCTGTATAGATGTATTAAGTAAATATGTTGTTGCATACCCTTGAAAAGCAAAGATACTACTGATGTAATAGAGGCAATGAAGGAGGCAATAAGAAGGATGGGTGGCAAAAGCAAACTCATTTTCAGTGATGATGAAGGGACTTTGAGAAGTGCTTTGTTTAAAGAATATGTTGAAGGTGAAGGAATGGAATTACATAGGAGCAGAGGTAAAGCAAATTTTGCTGAGAGGTGGAACAGAACCCTAAAAGATATGATATTCAAAAGACTTGAGGCAGATGAAAAAAAGGTAAGCAAAACATTGATTGGTCTGACTATTTACCTGAGGTGCTTTTGATTTATAACAATAAAATGAAGCACTCAGCAACTGGGCTCACTCCTAATGAAGCAAGAAAGGATAAAAATGAATTCAGAGCAAAACTAAATGTAGCATCAAAAGCAAGAAAAAATAGATTGTATCCTAAACTATTTGTGGGAAGTAAAGTCAAAATTATGAGAAAGAAAAGAACTGGAGAAAAGGAAAGAACAAGTAACTGGCTACAAGGTGAATACACTGTAGAAACAATTGAAGAAAAATTGGGACAAACATATTATAAATTAACTGACTATCCCAGACCATTGATGCGCTTTGAATTACTGAAAGTTTAAGATGGGTAAAGTCAGATTGTTAGGATTTGTGGTTTGTTGTTTTTCTATGAAGGGCCTATCCCATCTTTTTGTTATTAGCCCCTTAGAATTTGGTTATATGATAAGTTGGGGGGTCTCAAAAAATGATGGGAAAGGTCCCCTCTAACTTTATCTAATGCAGCTCATCAAATTTTGCAAACTCCACAAGAGCTACGACAACTTTGCAGGCGTGTCCAAAAATGGGGGATCCTCCAACACATTCCAAAATGGCAATTCTGATTGGGAAATGATAATAAACAAATTCACTCAAACCTAATTGCAAGTTGTCAGGATTCCATTGGCGCCAGGAATCCTGAGGGGACGTGATGGGTGTGAAAGTCGTGCTGGTGAAAACCTGTTTGATTGAAAAATCGCTGGAAAATTCTGTTGCGCATTGCCAGTTTGCCCAATGCTGTCAAGCATCCCCGGTTCGTTCGTTGAAGTTCAAGCAATGGAGACGCTCCGGAGTCATTGGAGAGGCGTTATCCCCATTAAGCTCAAAGGTTGGATGCCTAGGATTTCTGCTGCAAAGATTCGAACAATCACAGAAAGTGGTTGAAAATTGAACCAAATTCAAACATCCCCTCCAAAAATAAATAGGTAATGTCAACCCCGGATTAATAAACCATGGTTTATTAATTAGGGGTGCACTCCTCCAATAGTCATAGTCATAATCCAATACTGAAATGGTACACCCCCAATTAAACAGCCTATGGGTTTATTAATCCAGGGTTGACATTACATGTTTCCCTCATCTTGTTAGTCTACACCTGAAACCCTAACATGGACACCACAAACATAGTTTTTTGTGGAAGATGTTTTCCCTGCCTGGAAGATCATCCTATACAGTGACTGGTCAGGAACCTAATCAAGGATATCCCGCTTATAAGCAAATTATAAGTCCACTAAGCAGTTACTAAGATGATCAATGAAAATCGGCTTATGTCCCAAATTGGGTACCCACCAAAAAATTGGATGGCCCATTTTACCCCGCCACGACACTCGGCTGAGAGGAACCACTCGCTGGTCACATCCTGGAAGAGAAGCGGCTGCTCACAGAGAAGTTGCTACAAAGTCCTGCCATGGATCTATGAACATAGTTCTAGATATGATATATATATATATGTGTGTGTGTGTAAAAATATATATATAAGGCGAAAGAAACGAAATGATTTAAAATGAATTGAAATGAAGACTTGCTTCAGGCTTGCATTGATTTCATAAGAACGCTGTTTTGTCTCCCAGCTGTCCCCAGAATCATAATTGGGGATGGGTCAAAACGCTATCCCCCTGGTGAACATCAAAATAGCTGGTAAATGGATGTTCATCCCCCTAAAAATGTATCTATAGGTATTGATCCATAGCCAATTGTTCTCCCGCACCCTCTTCACTACCATAAATACTTGGAAAGCAAAAGCAAGGCCTTGGCCGTTCTGGCTTGGAGTTCTTTTTACTGAAACGGGTTTTGGTGCCTAAGGTGGTGAGCGTTGCAAAGAAGCTGAAGCCGTTGAGCCAAGCCACTGAAGTCGCCCATGGCTGAGTTGGCAGCACAATCAGTCCACCGCTCACAAGTTCCAACGTCCAGCAAAAAAGGGCGGGTACGTCGCAAACCTGGTGAGACCATTCTTGTGAAACACAGCTTTGTGACTAAACATCTTGAAACATCACACAACCCCTACCTCAACGTGCGCAGTCGGCTACACCTCCGAACCAAGCCTGGGTCGCACTTCGAACCTACAAGTATTGTTGGCATCGTAGTGTTTGTGGCTTCCCCAGAAGTGCTGGAATGCCTTGATCGACATGTCTTTCACAGATCAAGGATGAAAAACATTCTGAATGTGGTTTTAGTCGAGGTCTCAACCCAGCAAGAACTCCCGGCCCGTGTGGCTTACAGGATTCGCATGAAGCTCCTACAAAAACCCTTCAATCTTTAAGAATAATGGTTCTCAAGCTGTCCCCAAACGTGCCACTGGACGAGGTCAAGCAGTGATGGTCAAATGGTCAATGGATTCTCAAAAGGCAGATTCTCCCACCTCCATCCAATTCATTGCTCTGGCGTAGAGTCAAATAGATCTGCACCAGACCTCTTCAAATGCAAAAGCCGTGAAATCGGCCAAATTCACATGAGTTGAACAGGCTGGAGACTGCCTTCTTTCACAAATTCATCTGACTTCACAAATGATGCACAACCACTTTGCAAAACATGAGGCACCGTTGTCACTGATGTTAGACACCCGATAGTATCCAGGACCTGCAAAATTTGCCGTGTCTGGTTTCACAATCTTTGGCACTTCCCATATGCAAATAATTCGCGCTGAGAACGCTCTGCCCACCTTGACACGACTTTGCAACCTGAGGGAAGCTGTAGCTTACAGAAATGACCTTACACAGAAAACATGGAAATGCGTGTTGTAGGTCAACATTGGACGCATCCTCCGATCTCTCCTGGGCCAAGGTAGCAGCACGCCGCGCCGTTGCAAAGCCATGGGTGATTTCAAAGAGTTTTGCCGTCCTCAAGCTAAAAAATCCAACACATTCAAATTTTGTCTATCTTTGACTTACTTGGTTACGATGGTAAATCCCTGAGAGAACAGCCGCAACCACAGCATATTGAACTTCAAATTTTGAACTGTCCTTTATCATTTCCACGATATCGTACAGAACTGCAGTCCCTGAAGCATTGGTGTCGGGTGGCAACATCCGGTGCTATGTGCAAAAAAAAACACTTTTGATACTGGATACCTCAAGCTGGCATTGACTTCAGGTCAGAATCGCAAGGTCAGAATCGCGAGGTTCACTGTGATTCTTTCACTGCTCACATGTGCTGCCTTGCCCGAAGAGCTGCCAAGCGGGCCATCTAACCACAAGACGCCAACAGTTTGTTACACTGAAACCTTGTTACAGTTCGGTGTGCGAAGTTGCAACGAAAAGCACTGCGCGCACGGAAACGCTCTGTTTTCCCCCATGATGACTGGCTAAAACGGGCGTTGGGAAGACAACACCTGAGCAAACCCTACTAAAGCCATACCAAAAAATCCCAAACAGCAGTTTTGACCGTGGGTCGGTCGTTTGGCAATTTGCGACGAACTTGGTTGATCATTGATCACACCTCTCCCAAATCCAAACCTCTTGATCCATCAATTCTTCCAAGGCCTCTTCCAGTGTGACGGTTTTGTCCTTCGTCTCGATTGCTTTCCCTTTTTGTTGTTGCACCCACTGGAATGCTTCGTCGAAAGATCTCTCAAGTTCCTCCTTTGAATGATTTTTTGGCCTGGCTCTGAATTGCAAATTGCCACTGGGTGTTTGCACTTGGGCTCTCCACAACTGTTCTGCCTTGCTCCATGTAACCCCTTTGCAAGGCTTCATCGGAACATAAATGGGAAGCTGGTCAAAAGCGCACGCTGCCTTTGCACCCCGTTCCCCATGCGCGGTTGCCAGCTCTCGGGCTTTCGCCTCAGCTTTCTCCCGGTCATCAAAACACCCTCCACTAAACCTTTTTCGCTTTCCATCAACCGTCCTGCTGATCTGCACTGCCCACTTTCGTTTGTTTGTGGACCAGCTCACGCCTGGAACGGTGCTTTTCGGTCCAGTTGCATCTTTCCGTTCTGTCTTCAGTTTGGCCTTCAGCTTGGGATCGCAAGATTCTAAGATCTGGTCGCGATAGTTTCTTGCATCTTTGAGCGCTTGCGTTTTTGCCTCCTCTTCAGTTCCACCTTCTTGCAGGTAGCTCGCGAGAGAAAAAGAACGATGTGTGCCTTTTCCAATTTTCACCTGCCAAGACCAATGCCTAGAATGCCAATAAATCCCCTTATCAACCGGACTGTTTTTGGATGCCACGGGGATTTCAACTCGGCCCAATGGAGTGGCCACTTCCATCTTCAACGGTGCAGCCATCAGAAAAGCGATGAATTAATCCTAGACCCTGGTAAATTGAATACAAGCATGGTCACACCAGTATTTTCCAACATACGCATCAGATTTGCACTGGCAAGTAGAAAACAATGGATTCCGCGGGCTCAAGTCCTGAGATGTTTTCGTCGCTGTCATCTTCACAGTGTCATGTTGTTCAACAATCCGAACTGCAAAAAACAAAGGGATGCCCGCTGTATGATTCAAGAGGTTTTTGGGTTGGGTTCCGCAAGTCTGACATGGTAAGGAAAATCAAATCGTTCTGTCATGATTTGGATTCAACTGCCCCTACGCGTTGATCCAACTGCAGTAACAAAGGGCAACATGGTTTCAAACTCCAATAATCTCGGCTGACGGAAACAATGAGAGCAAACCTTTTTGACAAGCTCCACCGCAACAAACATCTGGACAAAAGAAAGGAAGCAAACAAAATGTCTGCAAAGTGGTTTCCAAGTGGAATTCACAGGTTTCTTCAAAAACGTTGAGATACACCAGGAAAATGCATGTCTTTAGGGATTTGTTTTGTTTTCTTTGGCTCTAAACACACAAAAGCGTGAACAAACAGGTATCTGTAAATTTCGCCGTAAGTCCAACAAAAGTAGACGTCCGTTGGCCCGAGAGCGTTGGGGCGAAGGGTTCACTGACGCAAAATGAAGCGGATCAATATGCAAAGATGTAAGGATATGAAGATGGGAAGATATGAAGATGTGAAAATCGGAACATTTGAAATGAACAGATTCGAAGGAGTAAGGTTGTGAGGATGTGAAAATATGAAGAAGCGAAATATCTTCAATGTTTATCTCTCTTTGAAGCTATGAAGACCTGAAGATGAACAAATATATGAGGATGTCAAGATATGAAAAAACAAAGACGTCTTTTGAATTCGTATCTCTCTGTGAAGTCAACCATGTATCCATCTATTTATGTAGCTATATATATTCATCTATCTACCTATTGACCTATCTCTTTATTTATCTACCTGTCTTTCTATCTATCTATTTATCTATCTATTTATCTATCTATCTGTCTGTCTGTCTGTTTTTCTGTCTATCCAACTATCTATCTATCCATCTATCTATCTATCTATCTGCAAAGACTCAGGCGAAAACGCTGCAGTCTATTTTCACTCGTGCCAAAAGGGTCTCACAAGCTTCAACTGCACATGATATTCATGTCAGTCTATGAAGTGAAATGACAAATTCAACTCTCTTATCGATTTGTGCGTGTCATCCTGGCACATGTGAGTGGGCTCCACAACTTTCCACACTCCTCCTTTGTGGCTTGAGCGTGGCTCATTCCACAACTCCAAAAATTTTCACCTCTC
>Ga0126342_10023106_pt1 | contig 10207 bp, 9 predicted proteins | sample Cyp1metagenome_FD_92528 | JGI IMG/M metagenome (GOLD analysis project Ga0126342, IMG submission 92528) | Coral microbial communities from Lord Howe Island, Old Settlement Bay, Australia - Cyphastrea 1 metagenome | ecosystem: Host-associated > Invertebrates > Cnidaria > Coral ... | reverse complement strand
TATTTCATTATTTTTTTCGAATTTTCCACCGGGAAATCAGTGATATTCAGCACTTTTCTCAGGGTTACTAGAAGGAAATCCACGTTTTTCCTCAAAAAACACATGTTTTTCACGATGTTTCATAAGTTTTTTCGAACTTTCCACCGGGAAATCAGTGATTTTCAGCAATTTTCTTAAGGTTTTCCATTGAACATGGCTCCAACTTACCGACCCACCCTTCGGTAAGTTGCAGAAAAACGATCGGTAAGTTCGGCAATCTGCGGGCCTTACTGCAATTTCTGCAGCTTTTACAGCTATCAAATACCGCTGTGCCTTTCACGGTTTTACACCACATCGGTTCCACTACCTTGACGGTGGGTTCCTCAGGTGCCAGCTTGACGGTTGGTGCCTCAGCTGATTTGTCCCTCGGTATGCCTAAGCGGAACCAGAACAAAAGCCAAAAATTGAAAAAGTGCCCGTGGAATAAGGGACGCAAAATAGCCAAGACTCACAAACAGCACGTGTTTATCCCCCGGGAACAGTTGGAGTTGTTCTTCGCGGTGGCGTTGTGGTTTGCCGGGCCGGTCTACGCAGTGGCGCTTTGGCTATGTTTGGTCACATCCAGAAGAATTTCAGAGACGCTTTTGTTGCGGGGGTGTGATGTCATGCTACATGGCGGTCCTGACAGCGACCATCCACACATCATCTACATACAAAGACCAGAAGATGAGGGTCGACAAGGAAACGGAAAGTTGGGAGGCGAAAGAATTGTGGCTCGAGTGTCCCAAGATGTCGTGGAAACGATTGAAGAAATTCAAGCACAGGGATTGCACAGAAACATTTTACCCATCTTGGAGCCTTACAGAACCTCTCATCAAAAATTGTTTGACCAGAAACCCCAGCGAAAAGATGTTTTTCAATTTCCAGAGGGAAACAAGTACATATTCCCGGCCCAGACTGCCAAAAAACACTGTAGACCCAACATGGCCAGACAAACTGTCAGCGACGCACTCAGCAAGATCCGGCAAGTTATGTTCGCTTTCACTGAGAGCAGACGCTGGAACTGTTCTGCAAAATGTTTGGGTAACCGAGTGACCGTGCATGGAGCTACACGGCATACTTCCGCTGCGCTTCTGTTGTTTCGAAAAGATGCACTATCCAAGCCACCATCCGAAAGTGTAATCATGGAAATTCAACAACGGTCTGATCCCAAAGTGTTTCGACAACATTATTTCCATTGTGATGAGTCAGAGCTCAAGGATGCATTGGCGTTTGGGTCCATCCAGTCCCCTTTCAAAAGAAAACAAACAGTGGCACCCATGGAACACCCAAATGAAACCAAAGATGATGATACCGTGACGGTGGGTCCCTCCGGTTCTAAGGCTTCAAAGGCTGACCACGCCGTGACGGTGGGTTCTTTCGGTTTTAACGATGATGATATCGTGATTGTCGGTTCATCTGGTTCAAAGTTTGACGGTTCAAACGCTCAAAGCACTGTGACGGTTGGTCCCTCCGGTGAGACCTCAAATCCTTTACTACCAGCACTCCCTCCCGGTCCTTGTCCGACGTGTGACGTCGAAGGGGATGATGCAAAGCTCTCCGTCCAAACGCCGGCGCACCAGTACCGTAGCCGGAATGCCAGGATCCCAGCACTGCGGGAAGCAGCATGTCACAGTGAAACCAATCAGTTGGATTCGAACCAAGATAGCAACCATTGAGCACCCTGCATGATTGCCATGAAGTGGACAAACTGTTTCGGTGATCATCCTAAATGTCAGTCTTGTAACTTGTGCATTTCGTCCATGAAGAAATCATATCATCATCAGTGTTAGACACAAAAAGTAAAAACTATGTGGCCTATTTAGCTACACATTCATGGTTTAGTCCGCGGCCCATCACATGAGGCATGGCGAAAACATAAGCGTAAAGAGTGTCTACGTGCACGTCGGCTACAACACGACTTTCTAGGACCGGGGGGTTGATTGAGTCAATTCAAACGGGAGGAGTTGGATGGTTAAAGGCCCCTTGCAATACAGAGTATATCAAGCAAGTTTGTGGTCTTCAGCCCCTCTTCCCATAATATATTTGAACCCGCTTTGTGGTGGCGACCCCTCAGCACAGTTTGTGGTCCCTAGCCCCTGTGTTGAGTTCGTGGTTTGCTGCTCGTGGGTTCAAACTCTCATGGGTCAGATCTTATAAGAACCAATTGTTTTTCTTGAATTAGTCGTGGTACAATGACCGTGTGTTTCACATCAAAATTTTGTGGGTCGTAAGTCATGTAAATCAAATAGTCAATTCAAATCATGTGAATGTACTGTTAGGGACTATCATGGAATGTATGGACATTGACTCTTAGTTGATTTTACTTGCAATGACATTGAAATAGGTAAATTGTATATGCAAAGTAAGTTAACAAACACCAACGCTGCGGAAACATACCGCAAATGCAAATAATGGGTAAGCATCATAGATAATAGCGCTCTGTCCTTTTTTTTCCAAAATGTGCGCCTGTTTGCATGCTGTGTTTTGCCTAACCTCAGCGCCACCGACAGTGATGGCCCTTGAGTTTCTGGCAAGCTCTTATTAGGTCATCAGAGGCAAGCCATCATGACAACAGATGCGGTCCAAAAATACTTCCACGTGGACCTTGCATCGAATTGCCGCGGGAAAACATCCTGATTTGCCAGGTCCAACCGTGAGCAAATCTGTGCCAGGTCCCACCGTGAGCACGTCAGCGCCACTGGGCGAACTCCCAGTCTTCACCGTGCTCCTTGTAGCTTGCGCTCCACCAGTGCCATGAAAATTTCAGAGGCATATCCTGAGGTGTCAATGCCTTGATTGGCATGTCGTACGGTGTGGACCTCATTGTGGAGTGGAACCCCCAATGCCCCAGTGGGATCACGTCCCGGATCTTCTTGCCTGCGAACGACGGTGGGGCCTGCCCGTTCGGCACCTCCAGCTCAGAGATCCATCTTTTCAGGTCATCCAGCTTGAGGTCACCTGGCAAAAACAAAAAAAATAAAATATGCTAAAATATGCAGTGAAACATTGCAATTCACATACTCTTGCAACAACACAGACGCCTGAGGTGTCACACGTGAAGGTCTTCAACCCGATGAACGGGATCTCGGCCACCCAGACATCATGTTTGCCATGATGGTCTCCAAACTCCTCCGGCACGTATTGGTAGTCCGTGGTGGAAATGCCAGTAACCTCGGACGTCTTGGTCTTCTTAGTGCTGGGCATGACCGACGTGGCAACGACGCGCAATGGATGCGCAGGTCCAACCGTGACGCAAATCAAAGGAAGCAATGGCAAAGTGGCCCAGTAGCTGCTGAGAGCCGAAAAATACAAAACACGAAACCATATGCACACAAATCAAAGGCACACCGTCTCACCTGACCCCGCAGTAATGTGGACCTGACGCCTGTTTTCCAAAACCAAACAAACAAAAAAAAAACGGCGTGCAACACAATGCTGACATGATACCTGTTTGCATGACAACGTTCTGGGAAAAAAAACACTAGCACGCAGCCAACTCAATAGCACTATGTTTCGTCGTGCTTCCCTGCATGACGTCCAATCTGACACTGCGGTTTCCACCAAAATCGTCTCAGATTTTACAAAAATGGACCGGACATAGGGCTCACACAATTCTAGCCCATACACAACTTGGAGAAAACAACGTTGTCTTACCAAGCCATGTTTTCAACTCCCACCGTCAGAAACATAAGTTCCCAGGTCCAACCGTGAGAAACCTATGTCCCCAGGTCCAACCGTGAGAGACACCTACCACGGCTCATCAGACGACTCTTCGTTCTTCTTTGCCTTGCGCTTCTTCGTCGGTTTCTTCGCCGGTTTCTTTTCTTCCTCCTCCTCCTCCTCCTTGTCATTTTCCTCCTCGTCGTTGCTGTCTTCACTGGCTTGTTTCCTTTTCTTCTTGGCTTTGGTGGCCGCCTTCTTGGAATCGGAAGGTTTCTTCGATGCCTCCGTCGTCTCCTCCTTGGGTTCCTTCCAAGTTCCGTCGCCATTGAGGTACTGCTCCGCTTCCTGTCGGTAGAGCGTGTGGGAGCTGTCAACCAATTTTTGGAGGCAGTAGGTTGTCAGCCTGTCTTCCAACATCTCACAGTGCGTCTCTGTGATGCCGAAGGCAACCACTGGCACTCTCAGGTCGATGGCTGCCTCCAACAAGATTCCTTGGCCCGGTGTGAGGTCCATGATGGCTGCCACGTTGTAACTCTGAATCAATTCATGGAAGAACAATCTCGGCAGTTTGTCCGCTGAGAACACGCTCTCGACCCTGCCCTCCATGGCCACCTCTGCTTTCTGGTCTTTGCTCATACCTAATCAGTGACCATTGAGATTAAAAAATGGGAAACAATTTGCATTGGATGCACTTGGATAATGCTGCGTGTTGTTTTCAACTTTCCAATTTAATGAATACCAAAGTACCGAGTTCCTCCGCTGTGGTGAGACTCAAGGCTTTGGGCCCCAAGATCTTCTCTTTGAGGCTGCGAGTGGTCTGCCATTGCATGGCTGGGGCCGTGGACTCGACGAAACCCAAGACGTCTCCAGTGTTGTACCCGCTGTATATGGATCTTTTCTTTTCGGTGGCGAGATCTGGCACTAATTGTCGCCCTGAGTACATCACCAGAGTCGTCTGGCATGAATACCCACCGGACGTGCGAACACGTTTCTTCCTGTTCCTCACCGAATCCTCGTTGAACACGATGGTACAAATCTTCTCAACGGGGTCCACACCGTCTGCCTTGGATTTCTCGAGTCGAAAGCATTTGCGAAGCTCAATGAGGGAATTCCGGGCACCGTGCCACACAAACAACTCTGCCGCGGCAGGAACTGTGGCTTCTTGCTGATCGCTTTTCACCTGGGCACCACGGCCAATCAAGGCGCCATGAATGAGACTTCTCAAATCATTCGATTCAAAGTTCACTGCCCTCCGAAGTCCTGGCTGAGCATTTGGTCCAATGCTTTCGCCAAGCAAATCCGAATCGCACCAGGTCATGCAAGTCCTGGACAGCCGTGGAATAATAACATAATAATTCTTCCTGTTAGATTGGTCGGAGGTCCAACCGTCAAGACCAAGTCTCCACCTGCAAAGGTTCCAACCAATCCAAGCTGCAGGCACCCGAAGTCCGCAGTGCAGACTTCGGGTGCCTTGAGCTTGGATCGGCTGGAACCTTGCAGCTGGAGACTTGGTCTTGACGGTTGGACCTCCGACCAATCTAACTTAACACTTCCGTTCATTTTTGATGTGGAAAATGACCTCCAACAATGTCAGCAGCAGCAATTCAATCCAAGTTACTTGAAACCTTCGTTGAGGACGCAATCCTTCAACGGAGACTGACTAACGATCCGGGTCATCTGCGACTGGGTTGAGGGCGTGCAAGAAAATGTAATGTACCTGCGGACACTGGTATTCGCCACTGCCTTCCAATACTGCATGCTGTGCTCTTTGAAGTCCGTGGGTGGCCTCCGCATTGTGCTCAAAGGCGTTTCTTCTTCCGCCGTGAGGGACCCACCGTCACCGGCGGAAGCGGCGGCCTTCTCATTGACCAACTCGTTTTCTCTCCCATTCCTCTTTGACTGGCGGCAACTCCATCACTTCATCTACGCTTTTGCTGCCTCGGGCCAATTGTTTCAAAGAGTTGTCCCAGGTCTTCGAGTAGATCAGCTTCTGCGAGGCGGCAGGCAGCAAACATGTGACATTCAATTATTACACTAACTGATTCGAAATGTGTTGTTGTCAAAAAACCCGAGCCTCCACGAAGTTCAAAGCCTCCAGGGACGAAGGGCTGAGCTGACCCTGCCACCCCACCTCTCCGCCCAGCATGTGCTTTCTGTAGCTGGAATGGCTGGAAAAGGCCGATCTCAGGACGACCAAATCCTTTTCGACAAGCTTCGCTTTGGCCAGCAAGTAAGTGAGCAAATGCTCAAGGACCATAGCCTTCAGCTCCCATACCCCTATGTTGCCCGGGGAGTGGGAATCTCCAAGGAGGAATCTCTTCGTGACATCTTCATTCGCCACTTGGCCTGTTTCCAGCATGTGGAACAGAGTCTGCCAGCACCAGACCCGATAGCAAGTGCGTGGCTTTGAAACCAAAGCGTGCAGCACAGCCATCTTGTTGAAGCAACTCTTGCTCCCGTACTTTTCCTCCAAGGTATCCAGCGGCCCAAGCATGTCATCGCCACTGACCCTTACGGCGATGAGAATAGCCCAGTTAATCAGGTTGCCGCTGAGCTCGTCCTGGTTGCTGGCTCTTTTTAAACCTCGTTTGTGAAGTTCTTTCACCAACTCTGCCGGTTGCAAGGTTGAGGACAGGTCGGCCTCCAGCTTGCGCTTCACGCCTTGGATCTCCAGGCACATCTGCCAGGCCGTGCGGGACAAAGATTCATAGGCCTGACTGATTTCATTTCTTACATTCCAGGCCCGGATCCATGTGTCCCCTCCTGTCGCTCCGTCAGGTCCAACCGTGAACGCAGCTGGCACTGACTTCAAGACGACCATCCACTGCTCCTTGTTGCGAGGGAGATCTCGTGCACATGCAGCCAACAAAGCGTGCACATATCCCTCTGGCGACAGCATGTGAAGCCCTGATGGGATTTCTGGCACCACGCCCACGGGCGCACCGCATTCTACGATCTTGAGAAGGAAGGCGGGAGGCTCAGTGCTTTCCTGGGGCCACAAAAAATCCGCCAAAGCCTTGACGCTGTGCCGCTTGAGCGGCACGCCAGGACTTGGGCTGCGGAGGTGGTTGATCCAGAAGACATTAATGCCAGCAACATAAGTGCCGTGATTGCTGAGAGCCTTTTCGCATTGAGCTCGGCTGTAGGGTTCCTGCTCCAAAAACACATCACAATCAAATGGTCAATTTTTGGTTTACAAATGTAAAGGTCAAAACTGACATGATGTCATCTGTCCTGAATTCCTCCTTCCAGTGAATTTTTGGCAGCAATTGCCAATGCTGCTTCGGTTGCGTAGGATGCCCCGAAGTGCTGCAGGATGGTGTCCTGATCATGTTGAACCATTTCGTAGTAACTTCGGTTCACTTCGTCAACTGCCGAAAGAGCACCTGCTGCCAGTTTGCTGCCTTTGGAACTTTTGCGGGCTGTCGTGGATGAAGCTGGCGTTGCTGCCTTCTTGGCCGCAGGGGTTTGTTCAGCCTCTGCAGTCGCACCACTCTTGGCATTGGCCTGGTCCTTCAACTCTTTGGAAGCCTTGGCTTTTTGCTGCTTGGCTTTCTTCATGGCTTCGGTGCGAAAGTCATTGATGTCCTTGTTTTTGGTGTCCTCGTCGGTCTCTCCGGGAATCGTGTCCCTGAACTCGGCAACCTCCTTTTCCACTTGAGCCTGGCGTTTTAAACTGTGTGCGTATATGTCGTCATGGCCTAACATAAAACATTGGTCCTGTTCCATTCTGAAAACAAAAATACAAATTGCAAGCGTGCCTGTTCAGAAGCACTGAGACGCCATGCGCTCCAATTGCTTGGCACGCCCGGTGGCAAGGGATCCTTTGTTTTTTTCTCCGGCATGCTGTCGTCTATGAGGCCAGGTCCCACCGTGAGCACTAAGAAGCACAAATGCTGCTTGAAATTAAAATATTACGACATGGGTGTTGTTACTGACATTCAAATGACTGTGGCAAAATTGAATGAACAGTGACAAGGAAAATTATCGTTCATTAAATGATATGAATATCTTCTCGCAAAATGGTATCACTGCAAAAATCGAAATTCGGGGGCGTGAAAAACGGGAACATGATGATTTATAGTCATCAAAAAAATGAAATCAAAAAAAAACAGCCTCCGTCCAGTGCCACGACAACTGCATTTTTTTTTCAACGCAAGTTGGAATAATGGTGAGTGAGACCATGTGCGTCGTAACGCTCGGGACTGTCAGTGCGTCTGTGGCTCGCTGTCAGGTCCAACCGTGAACAGCTGGACTGCCACGCCCCACCGTCATCTATGCCAGTCATCTCCAGGAATCTCTGTCATTGCGATCCCTTTCATTAAAGATGCCTACGGCGATGAACGCTGCTATCAGGACCTTGCACAGCACATTGATTGACATGCCATCCCCCAAAGCTGCACCCACATCTTGCGGCGCATGGTGGGCCAGCAAGGCTTTGATGAGGTCGTCTGGCAAACCTTGCAAACGACCCGCCTCCAGGATGCTGAGGCGGCGGCGCAAGGCTGGAAGGTAATACCCTGGGGTGGCATTCTTCAAGCGTGTGTATGTCAAACAGGGAGCGCACGCCTTCAGGGCTGATTGAAATCCAGGAGAGGAATCCACATCCAAAATGTACGGCAAGGTCCAGGCCTCAACCTTGCCGTACTGCAAGACCTCGTTCCCTCGGATGTTTTTGTCGATGATTTTCCCCAACATGGACTTGTGAAACGGGACGGGCTTGGGCCACTTGAATTTGTTCCGTAATTTGGACAGTTGGATAGCCACGATGTAGACACGGGGTCTGCTATGTGGGATCCCCAGCTGTTTGGTATCCAAAACCTTCAACCACGCGCGGTAATGGCACTCGTTGAGGACCTTCTTCATGCAGTCCAAAAACGGTCTGTGCCTGACATGTAAAAGTCCGCGGACATTCTCAAAAATGACCACGCACGGCCTCTTGCGGATCACGTACATCAGGCAATTGTAGCCAATCTGCCCTCTCGAATCCTGTGTGCCCAAGCGCTTCCCCAATGCGCTGAAACTTGGGCAGGGGAAACCTGAGATGTAGAGGTCGCAGTCCTCCGCGGTGTCATTGTCCCGGTCGACAATGTCAGGGTACATGTGTGACACTGGAACTCCCAGATGCTTGGACACTGTTTTGTAAATGCCTTGCTTGACTGCGTCGTTTTCACACCAAAAGACTGGCTTGCAAAACTCGGACATCCCAAGCTTGTCCAAAGCCACCAAATCACATCCCAGGCCAGAACAATCACTGCCGCATCTGATCTCTCGACGGTTGATGTCCGACACAGTCACATTATCTTTCCATGTCTGCAAGAGGGCCAGAACCTCCTCCCTGTGGTGCTCATCAACTTTAATATTCTTAGCCTCACCCTTAGACCTTTTAGCCTTCTTTCTGCACCTGTGCTGGATTACTTTCTTAGGCAGTGGACCTCGTCTCTTTGACGGCTTGGCAACCATTGCAACCAAAAACTCGCCAGGTCCAACCGTGAACGAGAAGGTCAGTCAGTGTGCCTGGGCCAGTCACCGTTGATGGCAAATAGCTGCGTCGCGTTGCCGTTGCATGCCGTTAGCGATCTATGTTTCTTGACTAAAGTCGTATTAGGGTGTACGGCTCCCTACCCTCAAGAAAAAAGTCTTGCCGTTGAAGTCGGTGCGTAGGACCGCTGTGTTTTTTACACCCCCCTTACGCGCCTCGTGGCCGGTCACGGGATGCGTAAGGGGGGTGTAAAAAATGCGTAAGGGGGGTGTGGAGTCAGCGTCCGTTGTTCCGCACCCCCCTTACGCATTTTTTACACCCCCCTTACGCGCCTCGTGGCCGGTCACGGGATGCGTAAGGGGGGAGTAAAAAACGCAGTGGTCTTACGCGCCGACTTCAGCGTTTGTTCTTTTTTTTGAGGGTGTCTCGGCAGGCGAAGGCACGTCATCATTGACAGGCTCTTCTCCGGGGACCGCAGGCGCTGTTCCGGCGACGTCGTCCTCATAGTCGACTTCTTCTTCCTTGACCTTGACGGCTGGGAGGGACCCACCGTCACCAGCAGCTGGGAGGGACCCACCGTCACCAGCCGGTTCCTGCTTCGTCTCAGTCTCGGACTCGTCTTCGGACTCGTCCTCATCGTCATCATCAAGGGGCCCCTCCTTCCAAGTCGTCAATGAAGACTTGGGTTCGGAGGGACCAAGCGGCACGAACCAAAAGTTCGTGAGTTGAGGTCCAACCGTCAAACTCGGAGATGATGCTGCTACAAAGAAATGTTGTCGAAAAATGTGAATGTTGTCGAAAAATGTGAATGGCTGTCCAATTATTTGTGAAATTTAAATGTCAAAAATTTGGTTATCTGTGTCTGGTGACAAAATATTTCGTGGAAAACTAACTAACCTTGGATTTCCTGTTCGTGAGATTGATCCACTCAAACACTACTGCGTGGTTACATCATTGGCAAGCACTGACTCTGCAGCTCACTTGTTCAAACGTCGACCGTGCAAACAAGGTTGCTTCAGTCAAAAGCAGCAGCAGCATGTT
>Ga0126342_10023105_pt1 | contig 10207 bp, 9 predicted proteins | sample Cyp1metagenome_FD_92528 | JGI IMG/M metagenome (GOLD analysis project Ga0126342, IMG submission 92528) | Coral microbial communities from Lord Howe Island, Old Settlement Bay, Australia - Cyphastrea 1 metagenome | ecosystem: Host-associated > Invertebrates > Cnidaria > Coral ... | reverse complement strand
CAAGCACCTTTCGGTCCATCAGTGGCTTCGCTCTGCCATCCCTGATTCGCAACAACCAACCTCTCCTATAGGTTTCCTATTTTTGAAACTTCCGCCACCGCCTTGTGCGGTACTACTGGTATGAAATAACAAAATATGATATTATATTACTTTGAATTAAATTATATACATGTGAATTACGTCAATATGTATATTTATCTCTACGATTTAAAATATTTCGCAGGTCGTCGCTAATTTCAAAAAAATACAGCTGAAATATTGACGTCGTCTGAAATAAAAAAATACGCCGGCCTGATATGACAACAGGACCTGCTTTGATGACTCAATTTTCAAGACCTGTGTTGAACAGGAGTTTTCCAGCCGCAGCTGCCCATAGAAGAGCTAGAAAGTAAGGGAACTTGCTTCTGAGCACGCTGAAAACGTCAGCTTCCTATTTTGACAAACTAGGAGCTTTTTGGGCTGCCCAAGCTTTACCGCTGCAGACCGGTGCTGAACAGGAGTTTTCCAGCCGTAGCTGCCCATAGAAGAGCTAGAAAGTAAGGGAACTTGCCTCTGAGCACGCTGAAAACATCAGTTTCCTGTTTTGACAAGCTAGGAGCTTTCCGGGCTGCCCGAGCTTTGCCGCTGTAGACCGGTGCTGACAAGAGTTTTCCAGCCGTAGCTGCATTCGTCTAAGCAGGCTGAAAACGTCAGTTTCCTATTTTGACAAACTGGGAACTTTTTGGCTGCCAAGGGTTGCCGGTGTGTGAATATATATATATATAACATAAATAAAAATATACATGTATATATCTATATATATATATATGTATGTGTATATATATATATATATTCATTGTTGTAATGGTGATGAACTTATTTCTGAGGCTAGGTCGTTATTTCGGGGTGACGTCGGTGACGTCGTTTTAAACTGTCCAGATTTCTACAATATATACATTCTGTAGCCCAATTTGACTGTCCAAATCTGTCCAATACCGCGTATGTTCATGAACATCCGCACTGTAAAGCGTAAAGCGCAACAACCAGCAGAAGGTTTGGCACGAAGTTCCCATTGTTGTTGGGTATCAAAGAACCTGAAGGAGGGTGACGGTGAAGGAGGTCTGGAACTCAAGAGCTTGATGTTTTGCAAGTCTCATTTGGTGCCTCCTCATCTTAGCAATCTTGGCATACTGCGTCCAGGCTTGTCCACGGATGTCCACGGTGTGGTCCAGGAATTTGGTTGAACAATCTTGTGTACCAATCTGCCTGGAATAATGCGGGCATTACAAAATAAATACATATAATAATGTATACACATAGACAGAGATAATAATACCAGTAGTACCGCACAAGGCGGTGGTGGAAGTCCCAAAAATGGGAAACCTATAGGAGAGGTTGGTTGTTGTGAATCACGGATGGCAGAACGAATCCACTGATGGACCGAAAGGTGGTTGAAGTTGTGCTTTTTGAAGTGGTTGCAATGGTTGCAGTGGTCACCTCACCCACAACTGCTGGATGTATCGTGGTGTAGCGCAGTTGTAGCTGTAGTTGTAGTGTAGTGTAAACAGCGTAGTGTAGTAGCTGTTGTAATTTTAGTTGTAGTCGTAGTTATCATGTGCTGTAGTGTAATGTAGTGTAATGTAGTGTAGTGTAGTGTACTGTAGTGTAGTGTACTGTCCTGTTGTGTACTGTAGTGTGGTATAGTGTAGTGTAGTCTAGTGTAGTGTGCAGTAGTGTAGTAGTAGTTGTAGTGTAGTGTCGTGTCGTTCTAGTTGTAGTGTAGTGTAATTAATTAGTGCATAGTGATGTATAGTGCACAGTGTTGTGTAATGTAGTGGTGGTGGTGGTGGTGGTGGTGGTGGGGGTGGTGGTGCTGGTGGTGGTGGTGGTGGTGGTGGTGGTGTCGTCGTCGTCGTCGTCGAAGTTGTCGTCTTCAATGTCGTCGTCTTCAATGTCGTCGTCTTCAATGTCGTCGTCGTTGTCGTAGTTGTATTAGTTGTAGTAGTAGTTGTTGTTGTTGTTGTTAGTGTAGTGTAGTGTAGTGTAGTGTAGTGTAGTGTAGTGTAGTGTAGTGTAGTGGTAGTTGCAGTTGTCTATCTATCTATCTAACTATCTATCTCTCTATCTCTCTATCTAGCTATCTAGCTATCTATCTATCTATCTAGCTATCTATCTTTCTTTCTTTCTTATCTATCTATCTGTCTATCTGCAAGCTTGAAAATTGAAAACGAAGCTATTCTGCGAGACATCCTTAATTTTTGAACTTCACGAGACTTCCTTAATTTTTGAACTTGACAACATCAAAAACGCAGCAATTCTGTGAGACTTCCTCAATTTTTGAGCTTGGCAACGTCGAAAACGAAGAAATTCCGCGAGACTTCCTCAATTTTCGAAATTGAGAACATCAAAAACGAAGCAGTTCTGCAAGACTTCCTTCAAAAATGGAAAATGGAATCCAGAGCTGACGGCCTCGTACCAATGCGTTTTGCGATGCTTCCACTCCACCTGTCTAAAGTATTTATCAAAAAATCTGGAGACTCCTCAGAATATTCTGAGGAATCTGGAACCCTCAAAATTTTCGGAGGAGACTTCAAAACTTCCTAAGAAAGCCTCAGAATTTTCTGAGGATCCTCATCCTCAGACGATCCTCATCCTCAGAAGATCCTCAAAAAATTTTCTGAGAATCCTCAAAATTTTCTGATGGTCCTCATCCTCAATTTTTTCTAAAGATCGTCATCCTCAGAATTTTCTGAAGATCCTCAGAATTTTCACTCGATAAGTGTTTTTTGTTTGACAAAAAGCGTTTTGTTCATTTTAAAAAACACTTATTGAATGAAAATTCAGGATCCTCAGAAAAGTCTGAGGATGACGATCCTCCGAAAATTCTGAGGATGAGGATCTTCAGAAAATTCTGCAGATGCCGATCCTAAGAAAATCCTGAGGATGAGGATCCTCAGAAAATTCTGAAGATGAGGATCCCCAGAAAATTCTGAGGATGACGATCCCCAGAAAATTCTGAGGATGACGATCCTCAGAAAATTCTGAAGAGGATCCTCAGAAAATTCTGAGGATGACGATCCCCAGAAAATTCTGAGGATGACGATCCTCAGAAAATTCTGAAGATGAGGATCCTCAGAAAATTCTGGGGATGACGATCCCCAGAAAATTCTGAAGATGAGGATCCTCAGAAAATTCTGAGGATGACAATCCCCAGAAAATTCTGAGGATGACGATTCTCAGAAAATTCTGAGGATGAGATCCTCAGAAAATTCTGAGAGTTCTTCAGAGAATGCCAAGGAGTCCTCAGAAAATTCTGGGGAGTCCCTGGAATTTCTGATAATCATCAGAAAATTCTGATAATGACAATTCTAATAATCATCGGATATATCAGGTGTTCGTCACAACGACGATCCTTGCAAAAACATGTGTCTTCAAGAACAAAGTCAAGCACGAAGCACGGCCCTATTGTGTACACAGACAGCACGCAGTGTTTTACTTGTTTTGTTTGTTTTTCCCTGATCATCAAAGCTATACTTAATTTCAAACAGACCATAACATTATGATAATCATCAAAGAAAAACAAACACAAAGCATGCCGCTATTTTGTATACATACAGCACGCGCTGTTCTAGTTGTTGTGTTTGCCTCTTTTTCCCTGCTCAAAATTACCTGATGCATGTCGCGAAAATGACATCCTGATAAAATCCTCATGATATCCTTCAAACGTTCTGATGATCATCTGTAAATTCTGATATTCCCGGACATGGTTCATGATATCCTCAGATAAATCTGATGGCCCTCAGAAATTTCTGAATGTATCCTCCAGAGATTCTGCTGATATCCTAGAATCCTAGCTGCTTTTTGATGATACCGTCAGAGAATTATTTATCAGAAAATTCTGACCCTCAGAGATTTCTTATCCTTTGGAAACTGTGATGGTATCTCAAAACGAAATTTCCATCAGTTTCTAAAGTGACATCCTCCAGAATTTCCCATCTTATTCTTTGACAATGTTGCCATGTTGTTCATTTTCCTTTAAAAAGCTTTTTCATGTATATACATCCAAAAAACCCTGCAACTGCCTTGATGTACATTCGGGATATTCTGACCGCCACAAGAACCTTCTCTTGATATATGTGGATATCCTGAGAAAATTCGGATGATATCCTCAGACAATCCGATGGTATTTTTCCCTCAAGCCCCGTAAATCACATGGTTGATTGGTATAGCTGGCAGACACCCGCCAAAATCTCATTTCACACTGAAAAAACACAAATTAAGGTCCCTGCCACCCAAAATATATTAAACACGCATATTACACCAAAAATGGACCTCGCAACATGTACTATTTTTTTTCGATGGTTCCCTGCATTCATGGTAGATGTTGGTAAAATGGGTTTTCCTGACATAAGTGGTTAGATTCCCCAATAATCCCCAATAATCCCCAATATGCGTTTATGGTGTATCAGTTTTTTTTTCAGGCATCATAAACGCATATCGACCCCCCTCGCTAGCAGAATTATGCCATAAACGCATATATTGGGCCAATAAAGAGGACTTCACGAAATTTATTAATGTGACCAGTGGAACGAACTGCGAACTGTTTGGATTCAGCGAGTGGCTTGAGCTGCTGGAGCCTTTTGGCATCGCTGCCGAAACCCCAACAGCTCCCCCCCGGCAGCACCGTGGCGATGCTTCCGAATCAAGCCAAAGTATAACAAGCGTGACCGGAAAATGAAGTGCTTGTAAGCAGTGTGCTGTACCAATGCGGCAATCCACGAACACAATCATACATATAGTCATATATACATAATTGATTGACATTAAGATGTGGGCCTATCGTGGGCCTGTCTTGTGGTTAATTGTCAGAGGAAAAAACACTTTGGAAGGTGGCTACTGTTGTGCGATTGATACGCATGCAAGCCACCTTCAATAATTAATTGCAGAGCACACAAACTACTCACGGGGCACCATAGTTTCCAACAAAAGAGTGTATACAATATCTTTTGGTATATTCAATTAATTAATATTATAGCTTACAGAAATTCCAAACAATTCGCGGTATGGCAGTATGTTCTTTCCGCTGTCATGCTTGGCAGCCATGTCAAGTTGGCCCAGCTGTTTCTGCATGCGGGACATGGCTCAGGAAGTCTAAGCTGCCGCTTATTGCACGCAGCCAACTGCTACAATAGAGAGAGATCTTTGCTTCGAGTAAAAGCGGTAAAAGCCCCCCCCCAAAAATGCTCCTGAGAATCTTGGGGATCCTAACATGTCCCAACAAGTGAATGAGCCAATGAGCCCAATCAATTTGATCAAAGATGCTCGGACTCATAGGTTCCCATTCATGGATACGACAGGTCCAAACGATGGCATTTTGTATGATTACAAATAATATTCTCATACATGCAAACTCGTTGATACTGTTAATCATGATAATTTGATATAATTTGCTAAATAATTTATTTATATATGATTATATATGTATGTAATAATTATGTATATATACATATATAATCATATATATATGCGTATATAAGATATGATGATATTGAGATACATTGAGTCTTTGTTGGTGAGACAAATCAACTGGCTGAGGGTCCTCAACCGTGAGACTGGCTTTATCTCTCAGGGTTCAACTGCAGCAGGACCACCACCTAGTCCCAGTTCTGGCTGTGATAGTTGACGAAGCAGAAGCTGTGCCGCTGGAATATGTATGCTACATTCATGCATAATCCAAGGCGTTCCTTCCAGCCAAACTTGACAAAGACGCTTGCATGTCAATACATGTCATATCCTTCGACAGACTCTATTTCAAGCTGGGGAAAATCAAAATCAGTGACCAACGAAGCCTCTAGACTCTAGACGGACCTGACAGTCCATGGCGCCCTTCGGCTGAGCTGTGCAAAGCTGTGCACCTTCGTTTGGTTCTTCGACGGTTGTGTCTTTGCCCGACGCAGCCAACTTCTTCTTTTTGCTGGCACCTCAAGAAGGTGGGATGTGACATAATGTGACAATGGATGTGGATGGATGTGGATGGATATCGTCATGATATGGTCGGATATCAGAGATAGTCTCAACGAACATCAGCAACCATCACTGGTTCGAAGAGCTTCTTTGCTCAGGGTTGCGACTCTGTTCAGAACAGTTGGAAGGTCATCATAGGTCATCTGAAAAAAAGTGCTTCTCCAAACACATATATGCAATATTATACAATCATACATTTTTTAACTGAGGCACCGTGATGAACAGTGTGGATCTGATGGAAGTCTTGCTTGCCTGGACAGCGCTGAGCGAGCGGGGTACTTCGAATGCAAGGGTTCGTTTGATGTTTGTGAGGGCAGATGAGGGCAGAATGGATATGCTTAACAGCCTCCCGAGGAGACCCTGTCGCAAACACCCAAGCTGCCTGTTTGGCCTTGGTCTACTTCTTGAATCTGCTGAAATCTTCTTGATATTGGGTGTTGCAGAGATATGCGGAGGTGCACTGCATCACTGCTGCCACCAATGCAAGTCCCAACTCTCTCACTGCACTAGGTATAAAGGAAAAAGGAATAAACAGCTAAACAGCATACGAAGCTAAACGATCAAAGCACCAAAACTGATGATGAATCATCATTATCCACTGTACTGCTATTTCCCTCAATAGAATATTCAAAGAAGAATCTCACAACAAATGTGTGGTGTTGGTTGGCACTTGGAACTAGTTGAACTTGCCTAAGTGGAACTTGCCGACAGTCTTGCCCATTTCCGTTGTCTTCACATTCTTCACCTCTCCGATTCGCAGTCTTGCGCTGAGGACAACTCAGAAGAAGTGTCCGAGCAGTGATCATACACATGAACCAAAGTAAAGCTAGGTTTCACCTGGTTTCAAGCCAGTCTCCTGACTATACACAGATTGGATAGATTCGTGCATGAGGAAGCAAACCAGGGGTCGCGGGTCAGTTGAGAAGCCCGTTCCTGAAAAAGTGGGTTCATTTCACAACACTCTGAAATTTTACTGTAATGTATACACTCTGCATGTATCAGGCCTCATATACAAAGAAACACAAACAGAGACATGGAAACGTGCATAGCTTGACTCAATCTCTGTCTATCTCTCTCTCTCTCTCTCTGTCACTCTCCCCCTCCCTCGCTCGCTTGCTCACTCGCTCTCTCCCTCTCTCTCTCTCTCTCTCTCTCTTCTCCATCTCGCCCTAGCCCTATCGTTACCTCGGTCAGGTGCGTAGGTAAATAGGTAGATGAGAAAGTGGGTACCAGCACGTGGGTGAAGAACTGGAGTGTACCAGTACGTACTTAGTGTGATATGGCAAAAGGGAAGAGAAGCAAAATAGGTAGGCAATGACAAAAATGTGCTGTTGGCGGAATGAGATGCACTTGGAATCTGGAATCCTGGAAGGCACCATCAAGGGTGGTTATTTATTTAAATTTACTTATTTAGCTCATCCATGCCTAGTAGTCCACATTGCGTTTGTGGCAACTAGAATCATATGGTTGTTCATGTATCGCTATGAGATGCCATGGACATGTTGTGGCTGCATCATGCTGCGTCATGCTGCGTCTATGTCTATCATTGTCTATCATGTCTATCTGCCTGAATCATTGCGGAATCTGCATTGTAGTTGCCACTGGGCCACTGGGCCACTGGGCCACTGGGCCACTGGGCGTGATGTTTCGTGGATTCGCCTCATTTCGGTGTGCCCCAGGCCTTCTTGGGCTTCGCCGCCTTGGGCACCTTGATGGATTGCTTCCACCTGTCCTTGTCTGGATCCCTGCAAAGATTTGGTGAGGGCATGGAGGGCGCAAGGCACAACTCTGCACAAGTGCCTCATTTTACTCATTTTATTTTGATTCAAGTTGATTCATTGGTATTCATTGTATTCATTTCATTGTGTCCAACGTTCCAAGCCACACACACTGATCACCACTACTCATTACTCATTCCAAATCAACATGACCGTACTCGTAGGACATCATCGGACCTAGATGAGGCCTCACATTTTGACATAACGATTCTCTCGTTTCCGCTCAGCTCGCCTAGTCCGGTCCAAGGTCAATGACATGGAAGGACCGAGCTCTTCAAGTTCCACTCGAGGCAAACTGGCGTTGCAATAGCACTTGAGCGGTGTTCAAAAGGGTTCGTGTATTCCATTATTATACTCACTTGGTGCTTTCGCAAATCCTTTCGCGGTGCTTTCGCGACCACACTCCTGGCTTTCGCGCAATGAACATTTGACAGAACTGCTTTCGCGGAGCTTTCGCGACGGTCTCTGTCCATTTGGTCTTCACCAAGCTTTCGCCCAACTTTCGCGAGCTGGGTTTTAGCTTTCGCGGGCACTACCCAGTTTAAGCCCGAGTAAAGCCCTCCATTGGTTTTGAACGCTGCTCACTTGGCTTCGTTGGGATCACTGGGATCAGTGCATGCAATGCTGCATTGCATGCTGATCTGGGACGTGGATCCCAGCTGAGTGGATTCGCTCTGGCCTTCCTACTGGTTTTGCATGTTTCGAAAGCCGAAGAAACATACGAGAACACGATGGAACAAGACTCTATGCGCTCCATTGCGCTCTATGCATTCTGCAGAAATCGCTACACCTGGGAGGTGAAGAGTTTCTTACGCAACGCTGGATACTCATCAGCGCCTAAACCGCAGCACCTTTTTAATATTTTTTTTACCTTCTGGGCACTTACTGCCATTTCTGGGTGTCATTCAAGCTATGGGTGCTCTTTACATCTTTTTGCTAATTACTTTTCTGCAATACTTGCAAACTGCGCTCACGCACCCCTAGACTCCTGGACTACGCTTCAGACTCTATCCGAATCTACACTCACGACATTGCAAAAAACCAAAGGTTTCCAAAGGTGGGTTTTCGGTTTAACGTCATTTCGCAATCCAGACTGAAGGACAACTGGCGCAAACTGACGCACCTAGATCCCGACTTCTGCATGCTTATTCTGTATCTTCTGAGCAACACCTGTCCACATCAGTGCGGATTCTCTTGGGGGACAGCAGCAGCCCACAGAGGCCCAATATCTGCGGTATATCTATGGTCTTCTATCCTTTTTCAAGACTTCAAGATCCAGCTTGGTAAGGCAGAACCTAGAGTCCTATAGAGATGTGACACCAGAAATCTGTTGCGAGAAAGTCTCATTGTTCCAAATAAATATCCAGCCATTGAGGCCTTTCCCAAATTCAAGGCATGTGGCTCTCAACAATTTCATCTGCCATCAACTGCCACTCCTTTCTTCCTTTTTGTGGAAGGAATGATACGGATCAGGAAGTGAGATAATGTATATATATATATATATTATATATATTTATATATCTATAGGGGTGCACTCCGAACATACATGAAATCAGTCATTTCAAATCCAGTAAGACTATGTTCATCCACACCTGCCCCTGCTAGCTACACTGTCAACCCATGCCTTTGGCTTCGCATCGCTGCCTGACACTCTGACATCAGTGCAAGACTGAAAGCCATTGAACTTGTAAGATGTTGGAAGTACCTGCATATGAACAAACATGTACAAGCTGCAAACACAACATTCTACCAGAATCTATTCTCTGCACTACTGCTGCGAAACATCGCCCTCGCTTTCAAATCAAAATCCGACAAGTGCCCACTTCTCAAGCTTGGTTGAGCGTAGTCAAGTATATACAGTACGTAGAACGAGTCATTTGTAGCACTTTGAGGCAGTATTGCACGATATTGCACGTTCTCGGGCTGTGAGTCCAAACACCAATGCCTTTTCGGGAACGTGTTTTTGTGATTCTTTGTGTCACGACCTTTTTTTTAAATTCAAAATCTGCAATGCAACTATGCGAACCAAAACATCATTAGAATGACGTTGCCAACCAGTCCAAATCGGGGGGTCTTGCCTGGTTGGTCTAGCGCCGTACAAACCTCAGTACAGAGTATCAGGAGCTACGTTCGGAGGGACAGGGAGAGAGAGAGGAATGGAACATAACGGCAGAATTTATCTTATAAGAGAAAGGAACTAGGAACACGGCCTTTATCTGGCCGTGGTGTTTTTGTGATCAACGGGGTGTCATGGATGATGTTTGATGTGGTCGTGCCAATAGAATTTTGGCTGATGTGATTTGAAAGGCGAAAAACCCCTGATTCTGGTGCATAAAATCAAAATCTAGCGTTTCGCCTAGGCGAAACTATCATTTTTGATGTTTCTCAGAACTCCCCAACTAATTCGACCTGTATTGTTTTGATGT
>Ga0126342_10023104_pt1 | contig 10207 bp, 7 predicted proteins | sample Cyp1metagenome_FD_92528 | JGI IMG/M metagenome (GOLD analysis project Ga0126342, IMG submission 92528) | Coral microbial communities from Lord Howe Island, Old Settlement Bay, Australia - Cyphastrea 1 metagenome | ecosystem: Host-associated > Invertebrates > Cnidaria > Coral ... | reverse complement strand
TCTGGGTCCTTTCCAACTGGGAAGTGGGGCCTGGGAATTGCAAGAGTTGCCATCGCTCGCCATTTGTTTTCTCTGCCGCTTCCCCACAGCAGTGTTTGACATCCATGTTTCACTGCGACTCACATATATATATATTATTAAAAGGTTAAGAAGTGACACATATTACAAATAATAATAAACTACCATGCTCCACTGAATCCCACAGCCCTCCGATGCGCTGTGCTGATTGCCACTCAGGGTCAAGTCTCCCTCAGCTGCAAAGCCACCACCATGCATCGTAATAGCTCCAGCACCTCTCACCTTCGTTGGATGTTGGATCGTATGGGTATCTGCAGCATCCCGACTTCGGCTTCACAGCCAGTGTTCGACAGCTTACTCCAAAATTATCCACGGGCATTTGTGCAGTTTCAAAACTTCATGTCAGACACAAGAGCTATAGACAAAATCCTGAATTTGAAAACAATCCAAGTAGCTGTCAGGCGGGACCTGGTCAAAGTGAATGACCCCTCACTGAAAAAGGCGCCACCAGATACGTTAGAGTTAGAGTTTGGATCTTCTGGAGCTTCATGCCACGCTTCCACGTGAGCATCGGCAAAATTCACAGTCCTCAGTTCGGTTCGTAGTTTCAAATGGAGCTCTGAACTCTCAACACCCCCCCCTTTGCATCGCAAACGTTTGCAAATACTGTAGAAACGTGTTGTGTTCAGCCCGCCGGTGCAGGCAGGGTTCTTGGCTGCCAGGCGTAGCGAAGACATGTGAATTTGCCTCAGCTGTGCTAGTGTGGGTTTCCAACAGAACCCAGAAAGATGCCCATGCTATAAAGAAGAGCGGAGCCTTCCAAGCACTTATTCTAGACGCCATACAGCCCCAACAGGTCTAGGACCTTGAAAGATTGCAACCTACATGCTGGTCGTCCAAAGCTGGACTGTTGGCGACCCAACTGTATTCCTCCAAGGCACCCGGTGATGCGTAGCTCCCCGGATGTCAAGGTCAGAATCTCCGCTGTCGCCGGGCGCAGCCGCACGGGTGCCCCGTGGGGCCCCTGCAGCTCGCAGAGTGGAGCTTCCGCGGTGGGCCTTGGGTCTGCTCGCAGTCGCATGTAGTTTCACGGATGTCTCCAGGGTTTCTGCAAGGCTTGAAGGTTTCAATTTTGAAAGGTTTCTAAGGGTCATTTAAGAAAGGCCAGGAGAAGACCATGAAACACAACATATCCGATCCAATGTTCTCTAATGTTCATTGCCGCAGTCCCTGTAAACGTGGAAACGACCCTGGCCTAAAAATGACTTCTTCTGGCAAGCTGACAGCAACCCGCCAGCGTGGCGTTCTTCAAACCACACGTGACCGAGCCACTCAAGTTGAAAGCACGACCCCGCCGTCAACTTTCTCCGTTCGCAAAGCTCCGCCCAGCCAATCACTTCACAGTCCTGCACAAACTCTGCCGTGTGTCGCCGATCCCCTTGAATAGACCCAGAAAGATCATGACAAACCCCGAAGTGTGAGTTTGAGTCCTGGAAAGTCCAGGATCCGAACTGGAAAGATCACACAGAACGGGAGAAACATCGATTTTCTGCGGCGAACATTGAATTGTGAACCCCAAAGCCCACCTGCAGATGTCTGGCACCCGTTCCATCTGCCGGTTGGGACACAAAGTGGCTACCTTGCAGCAGCCCAATCAGAAAATTACTGACAAGACAAGATTTGTTCCCATCAGGCAGCACCAAGCCCGTTCACCTAGCAACTTCGCGAGTTGCCACTTCGCTTGATTACCAGCGGAAGATACAGTTCACTAGCAAGGGACGCAATACATCAACATCCGTTGTATAGTCAGACAATTCATGACCATACTTGCTTGACAAGCTGGCCAAGCCTGGGTGCTTGAACTCGCTTGGACCACCACCAAGCCCCGAAAGCGAAGCGGTGCTCTGCTGTCCAGCGAAGGTGCTCCGCTTTGAGACGCGCAGCTCAGCAGAGGCAAAAACGAAAAGAAACGCTGCGAAGAGCGATTGCATCATGCCGCTCATGGCGCGTCAATGTGAATCATATCGTGGTGTTTCTTCAGGTAAGGGATAGCATCAAGCACCATTACTTTAGCAAGTGCATTGCAGGTGTTGTGCTCACCATGTGTTTTGAATGCTGCGTCCGATTGAGGATTCTGTCATGGACCATGTCGTGCCCATGGGTCTGATTCAGCTGGTGTATACCTTCAGGCCAGGGACATCCTAAAGCTATCCACCTATCAACCACAACAGCTGTTGGAACATGGGGGAAATGCAGGGTGACCTTACGAAAATGAAACTTCAGGCAGACGTCCCGGGAACCCCTGCTGGCGTTCCTGATGCAGCAGGAGAAAATGAGGACGAGGGTTGGATGGTGATGGATCTTCTTTGGTGATTACCAAGTGCAATTGTTTGCCAGCAGTGCCAGAACGAACTTTTGATTGACGAGTCACCTGCTCAAATACTGCACCACCGCTTCTGCATCGCAGCGTCGGCTGCTGTTGTCTTGCGCTGTCTGCACGTTTGAAAGACAATGGTAATTGAAATGTAATCAATACTTCAGATCTTGAAGGCATTTGCTCAGAAGCGACTGGCTGGATGGTCCAATGGTGGTTGTGACCAGTGATTTTGGCGAGGTGTATAATGAACCAGAAGCACAGTTGAATTGGACCAAAACAAGACATTTCTGAGTCAGTTCGTAATTCTTGCTGCCAGTCTTGATCTCAAAACGATAGAATCAGCCCATTCAACAAACACATACAAACACAACATGATTCATGAAATCCATACTTCAGACCACAGCTATATGATACTCGGCGTGGTCCTAATAACATGACGCATTGGACGAGAATCAAGAAACTTGACGTGCAGAGGCCGCGTGCGCCTCAACAAATCACACTTTCGCAAGTACGACCTTGCACTGCGCAGGGCGCCTAATCTATTTTGTCACTGGTAGCACAAAGTACTCAACATGCACTTCCTTGGAAGTAGAAAATGTAGAAAGAATGTGATTCTGATTGTTTTGTGGCAAACACATGAAAGGAAGTATGAAACCGTCAAATGGAAGCCAAAGAAAACTGGGAATGGTGGAAATTGACTAAAATTAATTCCAGGGCTGAAGTCACAGTAATTTTATTTAATGTGATCAAATCGCTGGAAATACATGGAACATCATGGAACATCATGGAATATCATGGAACGCCATAGTTGCTCGCCCACAGAGTTCTGCCAGTTTGCGCAAATTTGCAAAGAAAAAGGCAAAGGCAGAGTCGATAGCCAAGTTGAAGACATGTCCAATGGTGAGGGGCAAAATCCCAAATTAAATGGATGTCTCGGGTGCAATTTCGCCTTCCTCAGATTCAAGATAGGTTCAAGCTACGTCAATGGCAACAAAACGCAGCAAGTAATAAAACCTAGAAAAATATAGGTGTTTTCGGAATTTGACCTATATCGACTGATTTTACCCAAAACACCTATAGATACTACTTTGGTCTTCGATTTTAGGACTTTGATTCCATGTTTTTGGGCTTGGTGAGACAAAGGCCAAAACATGTTTGCAGCGCATCAATCGACTATAGGGATAAAACCCGCAAAAAAAAAAACGCAAAAAAACGCAAATCCTGAAATCTCCTTGTTTTAGGTAGTTTTCAGTTTTTTTTGTTGTTCCAAAAATCATCACGGTTTGTGTACCCGGCCGTAGTGCTGAGATTTTCCCAGAAACATACATGTTTGGAACAAAGCGAATCATTTTTTGGTTTGTTTGACCTATCTTTATATAACGACCATGTTTTCCTCGGCAGTGGAGGGTCGACTTTTCAAACGGCAAAGAAATGCCAAACCTTTTTCGCTGATAGCTGTGGGTCAGCTCGGTCAGACGAGTCACGGCCTTGTGCGTGCTCACAGCATGTACAAAATTGTCTACATGGAAAAGATCTGACGCTTTCCGGAAGCAACAAGTGACTTAAAACTCTTGTCATTGAGGCTTACGACTGTTGCGCTGCCTCGGCCCAGGCTGTCCACAAGACTTCCAGTTGCTTTTTCCACGTTGGCCAAATTTCGCATCAACATTTCAGCCATCAGTGCTCGGATTTGCTCATCCATTCGCTCAAGGCTTCCCAACTCGGAGATGATGTAATCGAAGATGTCTTTCCTGACATGGTCCCATGAACCTACGCAGTCCAAGGTCCGAACAAAAAAAAGGTTACTGAAAAACAAATCAGAAAAAAGGTGCGGATTCAGCCAAAATGGGGTTTCTTGTCTTTCTCAGAGGATGCCCCACACGTGACAACTTGCAGAGACTTGATCTTCTTACCCACCTCCAGCGCAATGTCAAAGGAACTGCAGCCATCCTACAGTGAAGAGCACCGTGGCATCTCTTGGAATGTCCATGTATCAAGCATACCCTAAATCAAAAATATTAGCAACTGCCCTGTAGAGTATCCATTTTGAAATTTAACAAATCGATTTATGATTTTTTTGAGCACAAACTATGGGAGTAATTAAATAAAATGCTCATGCAAGAAAGTGGCTGACCATGCCCAAGTACCTTGTACTCTTGGAAAAAGTTTGAACAAAAGGATTTCAAGACAATGCTCAAGTATAAGGGATTAGGCAAAAGGACCCAAGTAAAGGACATCAAGTAAAATCACCAATGCTTATTTTTGCCGTCCCCATCTAGTGTATTGAGGACCAGGCTGATTACTTGTGGAACATGTCTTACTTGAGTGTTACTTGAGAACCTGGCTGATTACATATTGAAATGGTGCTTTTGTTTATTGTACCGGGTCGAGTCTGGTACAATAAGCAAAAACACCATTTCAGTGATGTCCCCCCAAAAAATATATGGAATAGGTGTTCGTGTAAAAATACGTAGTATCGGGCCAGGTGCGGTACAATAAGCAGAAACACCATTTCGGTGATTTTCCACCAAAACAATGGACATTGTGTTTTTGTTTCTTGTACCCGTTCAGGTGTTGCACAATAAGCAAAACGTCAGGTGTGGCACAATAAGCAAAACATGTCTTTTTTAAAAGAATTGGAGATATTGTTTTTTTTCTACATGTGTACTTGAGAGAAAAGAAAGCCTTTGCAGATTGTATACTTTTTATTACTTGAGGATTTGCCAGAGCAATTGTGTTACTTGTGCTACTTGTATTCTATTGAACATGGAAGGTACTTCGCTCATCTCCTTGAAAAAAAACAGTAAACCCATATTTATTAAGTTTTGAGGTTTCTGTGCTATTTGTCATTCATCAAATGAAAATACACTGGATTTGGTTGGTTTTGATGTTGTTCTTTGTTATTTGTTGATGATTTTTGGTTAATTTTTTTACGCATGTGTTTTATTGTGTTTTTGGCATTAAAAAAAAAACACACACTTTTTCAAAAAGCGCATGCACTTTGAACAAATGTATACATTTTTGAAAAAAATGCGTAAACAGTGCCTAAGGAAATCAGTGAAGATGTGTGTTTTTTAATGAAAAACAAAAATAACAGCAAGGTTACATCATCTAACAAAATGAAACACAAGAAAAATGCACAAGTAATACAAACACGCTAAAATAAAGACATGCACCTTGAAGAATAACAAACCAAGTTACAACACGTGTTTCTAGCCACACATCCAATTTCTCAGGTAAAAATGCACTCAATCTGAGGCATCCACCACCGCATCTAGTGAAACCATGCTCCAATTTTAAAAGGAAACCAAAGACCTTCTCCAAGTTGGTCTATACTACAGCGGCTTCAATGCCCACAAGGCCAAAATGGCGACCAACTACAAAACAACAATCTGAGTCACACATGAGTTTCTTGAATTAATTACAAAAATTACTTGAATTACATGAATTACTAAACTTTGGAAATTGAAATTCTACACCATGCAAACCTATCCACAGTCTGGAACTTACACTTGGACATCCTCAAGTAAGAACAATGACACACAGAAACATCTCACAAGTAACAGAAACATATCTCAATAAAACAATTGTCACAAGCAAAAACATCAAAGAACAAACTCACGTAAACACAAAACAAACACCTCACAAGGAATGGAAAACCAAATGCAAGATACACAAGCAAACACGCAACTGACATGCCCAAGTACAAAAAACTCAAGTAACATACACAGGTCCCGAAAGAAACAGCAACTCAAATAAAAAACATGTTCAATAATCCCCACCTCCTTTTACTAAAAGTACCCCAAATACCAAAAACCAGGGTCCGCGTTAAATTTTGGGAAATTTCAGACAGACCAGTTTGATTTTTAATTGGTCCCCTTTCGAAAACAAATTAAACATGAAGGTACCATTTCAGGGTTTCGCCCCCTGACAATAGCGACTAATCGGCCCGGTTTTTTTAAGGGTCCATCTTTTAAGGTATAGAAACAAATCATATTTTGTATTAAGGCGCTTAATGTAATATTAGGGGAAAGAATCGAAATCCAACTTTTGGCAATATCTTAATTAAATTTTAAAACAGAATCTAACGATTTTGAAATAGAAAAAACCGTTTTTATATTAGGGTTTTTAACTCAATACTAGGGGAAAACTTCGAAATCCAATTTTGGGCAATATTTTACTGTCATTAAATTTTAAACGGGAATCTAATCGATTTTGAAATAGAAACGAATTAGTTTTTAACATAGGGTTTTTAATGTAATATTAAGGGAAAAATTCGCAACCTAATACTAAATACATCTAAATACCCCCTAATACTAAGAACTCCTCCAAGTCTTTATTATTTGGGGGAGGGGGCAGGACGGTTTTGCAATAGTGGTAGAGGATTTTAAAGGAAATTTCACAAAAACACAACCATCACCACAATCAAACCTGAATAAAACATGCAAATCAACGTTATAATTTAACAATGCCAACAGGACACACCGTTCAAATTGTTAAGCAAATAAAAGCAAACAAACAACAAATGCATCATCAAAGGAAGCTTAAAAGTCAAACTTCCGACGGTATGGGGAGAAGCAGAGGCGGGAAGAGTCAGAGAAGAGAAAGAGTCAGAAGAAAGAAGGCAGGTGCGCGTAAAGGTAGAAAAGTCGCGAAACACTATGTTTTTTTCCAATGATTTGTGGCTCCGGGGGGTCGGCAAGTAGGCTCGCTAAAGCGGCGGATGCGGAGCCGAGTGGCCAGATGAGAGATGAAAAATTGCACTCCATTGTGCCGCGGAGCACATGTCCAAGTCAAAATGCTAAAAACACCTCAACCTCGGAGCACTTTTGGAAGTTGAGATGTTGAAAATTGCACACCCCTGTGGCGTGAAGCACATTTGGAAGCAAAAAATCTGACGGTCTCAGACCACTTTTGGAAGTTGAGACGTTGAAAAAGTGCACGCTGTTGTGGCGCAAAGCACATTTCGAGTGTAAAAAACCGGCGGTCTCAAAACACTTTTGAAGTTAGGAAGTGGCTTTGGGTGGCAAGCACCTTCCCAAAAGTGAGTCAAAACGTGAGGGTTTTGTAGCAGTTTCAAAAACGTTGGCAGGCGTGGGACATTTGAAGAGGCTCTGCAAAGATGCATGAGTCAGACACGTTAGGAGGTCCGGGTGCTGATTTCCTGAGAAGGGTTGCTTCTGCACGGGAAAGCCTTTACATAGAGAAGCTCTTACACACAGAAGCTTTTTCACGCAGAAGTTTTTACACAAAAAAGCCTTTACACAGAAACTTTGACACACAAACGCGTTTACACAGAGAAGTCTTGACACAAGGACGCGTTTACACACAGAAGCCTTTACGAACAGAAGCTTTTTTGCACAGAGTAGCTTTTACACAGAGAAGTCTTTACACAGAGAAGCCTTTTAAACAGAAAAGTCTTGACACACGAAGGTTTTACAAGTAGAGGCTCTTACGGCGCACAAAAACTTTTACACAGAGCAGCTTTTACACACAGAAGCTTTTGCACAGGAAAGCTTTTACACACAGAAGCTTTCACACACAGAAGGTTTTTACACCGCGAAGTCTTACACAGAGGAGCTTTTACGCACAGACGCGTTTACGCAGAGGAGCCTTTACACAGAGGAGCTTTTGCACACAGAAGCCTTTTTACGCACAGGACCTTTTGCACAGGGTAGCTTTTACACCGAGAAGTCTTACACAGAGAAGCTTTTACGCACACAGCTTTTACGCACAGACGCGTTTACACAGAGAAGGCTTTACACAGAGGAGGTTTTGCACACGGAATCTTGTACACACAGACGCGTTCACAAACAGAAGGTTTTACAAACAGGCAAATTTACGGCGCACGGAACATTTTACATAGAGCGCACTCCTTACGCAGTGAAGCTTGTACACACAGGGGAGCTTCTGTACACAGAAACTTTTACACACAGATTTTTTACACACAGAAGCTTTTACACACAGAAACTTTTACACACAGAAGCTTTTATACACAAAAGCTTTTACAAATAAAAGCCTTTACACAGAGGAGCTTTTGCGCACAAACGGGTTTACACGGAGGAGTCTTTACACACGGAGGCGTTTACGCAGGGAAGCTTTTACAAACAGAAGCTTTTACAGAGAGTAGTTTTGACACAGAGAAATCTCTACACAAAGAAGTCTTGACACAGAGAAGCTTGCACACACAGAGGCTTTGACACAGGGAAGCCTTTTACACAGAGCAGTTTTTTCACAGAGGAGCTTTTACACAGAGGAACTTTTGCACAAAGAAGCTTGTACACTTAGAGACTTTGACACAAAGAAGTCTTTTACACAGAGAAACTTTTACACACAGAAGCTTTTATATACATACAAAAAACTTAACACAGAGGAGCCTTTACACACAGAAGCTTGTATGCGAAGAAACTTTCACAAACAGAAACTTGTACACACAAAGGACGTTTTACACAGAAGCTTTTACACAGAAGTTTTTACACAAAAAACCTTTACACAGAGAAGTTTTTACCCACAGAAGCTGTTACACACAGTGAGAAGCTTTTACGCAAAGAAACTTTTACACACAGAAACTTTTAGACACAGAAGCTTTTACACACAGAAGTTTTTCCACAAAAAAAAAAACCTTTACACAGAGGAACCTTTACACAAAGAAACTTGTACGCGCAAACGTGTTTACACACAGTAGCTTTTACGCATAGTATGGCATAGAAGCTTTTGTGCAGAGAAGTCTTTACCCATCTTTCATCATGTCTCATTTTTCATGATCATTCACCATCTGTCATCTTCATATATTCGTTTTCATGCGCTTTTGGTCAACTCCCTCCGTCGTTTGTTTAGTTTTCATTTCGCACGGTGTTCTGTCCGTCCACGCTTCGTCCTCGCTCCCTCTGCGGCGAAGCAAACTAAACGAGAGCCCAGGAATAAATAGAGACTAGAAAGATGGGATAGAGTTAATTACATTAGCAGAAAAAGCGACTATAGAAGAATGAATGTAGATGTAGCTGACACAGCATGCTGTGGTGAATTGTGGCCCCTGATACCATCAGTGCGCACGATGTTTCAGTAAAAATCTTAGGTCGATTTCGTGCAGCACGCCACAAGATTGTTTAAAAAGGGCGCGTGCTGCGTGCCGTCTTGCTTTTGGGTTCTCTGGCCCACCTTGTTTTGAAGTTGTCATATTTTCCAATTCAAATTAAGCGATACGGGCAGCTGCCATAACAAATTAGCACCATTCATCCGTCAAGCATAGGTGGTTGATTGTGATATGGCGTTGAGGAACGCTTATCTCAAAAATGATCGCTCACTTTCTGGGAAAACGCCCCCCAAAAAAAACGTACAGCACACAAGTCCCAAAAATATCTTGGAGTTTGAAGATCCAGGTTGGGCCATTGCATCTCAACTTGTGGCACGGTGGGGCAGACGCGCCCCTGCCGACAACGTCTATATAAATATATATATATATACCTCGGAACTCCTCCGATGCAAAAAAATCCAGTGATTTAAGGTTTATGATCAAAATTACTGTTTTTTGGATTGAACCCAAAAAACGACTCAAATGCCTGAAAATCATGTTCTAAGATGATGTAAGAGGTACTGAATATGAAATATGTAATTCACAGTGTTTCACCCACACCTCAGCCATTTCTGTTCACTTTCCCTTTCCATACCGCTGCACCTATGTGCTTTCTAGGAGGACCTGTTTTATTTGATATGTTTGTGTGCATAGTGCATGCGTGGACCATCAGTTTTGACACATTTTGGCAATGTGAGATTGAGAGCATGTGTTTAGCAAAATCCTGTGACCCAAATTAC
>Ga0126342_10023103_pt1 | contig 10208 bp, 13 predicted proteins | sample Cyp1metagenome_FD_92528 | JGI IMG/M metagenome (GOLD analysis project Ga0126342, IMG submission 92528) | Coral microbial communities from Lord Howe Island, Old Settlement Bay, Australia - Cyphastrea 1 metagenome | ecosystem: Host-associated > Invertebrates > Cnidaria > Coral ... | reverse complement strand
GTATTATATTATATAGATTATGTAATATATATTATATTATATATATCATCATACATATATTATATCATATATACATATATATATATATTATATCATATATATATATATATATTTATCATATATATTATATCATATATATATATATATATATTTATCATATATATTATATCATATATATATATAATATATTGTGTTTATAATATATAATTATTATGTTCTATTATATAATATATTATATAATATTATATCATATCATATAAAACTTTATTATATTTTATATATCTTGAAACTTGAAACAGATAACGTCCCATTAGTTAATCCGGGAATCTCGTGGCAATGATGAATTCTTCATGGTTTACGGCCCCCTTACATTTTGGTAATCGACAAGTATCCTGTAGATTTTCCCAGTGCCCAAGCTAGTGATGTTTTCCGATCCAACTTGAGGTGGTGTTAGTACGGTTGGTGGTTCAGAACCGGGAAAAAAAAACATTTGTGACGGGACATGTATGGACTACAGTGGATTGGATTCGGATTTATCATGATTGATTATGATTTATCTGATGATATTTTTTAAGACCATTATAATCCATTAATATGTGGATATATACCTCAGTAGATTCAGTGGTCATTTTTATAATTTGTCACTCTTCATTCCTGATTGTCCGGCGAACTCTTCACATGTCGCAACACTTGCGCTCTTGCGAGATTGTGAACTCCAAGTTGAGGGTGCCGGACATCATGTGCCGATCGGGGACCCAATATTTCATGGGGAACTGGTGACAACTGGTAGCACTTGACCCGTGGCGGCTTGTGAATTTTGGTCCAGAATCTTTGTGCACTATGGGTTGGTCTGAAAATGGGCTATCCCGAAATCCAGATTCGCCATAATCATTCACCATTTTGCTGACACTTTCATGGCTATACGCTATACTCTATTTTCAGATGTGCCCATATATATATAAACATAGCGACCTCAAAGTGAGGTCATTAAAAAACGATTGCTAGCAGGGGCAATGACCCCAAAATGGGTTTCAAATCTGAGTAATTTAAGGGTATATAAACGACCATCAAAGACCATCAAAGATTTTTGGGATCATCCAGTCTGGTGTGCGTAAATGTATCCCCTCGATATGCCCAAGATTTCATATCCATTCCCCCACAGTATCCAATAGTCGACGTAACATATGCGTGGACCATCGACGTCTACGTACACCATGCAGTTTCTTTGATGATATTCCTGGAAGTGCAGTTGCAGTGAACTAAGTTATATTTCACCATAGTACGTTGGGCTTATATCCCAACTTGTGGAGGTTTTTAACCATGGTTACACCTATTTATAAACCAAACTGAGCAACGTTTTTTTTTGGGATGCAGAGATTTAGACGAGAGTGCTGATCCAACTTTTGCCGCGAAAGCATTTCTCCAGTGTTTTGTTGGTGCGCGAAGCCGCGCGAAGCCACAAGCGTAGGCAGCTATAAACCAGCTACTTTTTTTTTTTGGCGAAGGCTCTTCGCATAGGCTATGTGATTCAGATGTGCTTCCACATGTTTGACAACTTCAACTGTAACCCCCCCCAAAAAAAACAACACTCAACTGTACCCCCAAAGGCCGGATATTATATATATATATATATGTGCATTGTATATCCCATTATATCCCCATTTCATCAATATATCCTCTTAAATCCCATTGAATCACCATTTTGTTGGTTAAGTGACTCATGAACATATCCATTATAGTGAAGAACTGCAGCCCAAGGTCCGGTTTTCGAGGGGATCCGCCTGGCGATTCAGCAGCAGGCTCCAGGGCGGCCGGAGTTGCGCCATTCTCGTTGCGACAAGTCTGGTGGGTGCTCTTGACATGGGGAAACCACTCCCCAAAACGGTGTTATGATATATAATTGAAGTGACATTTTATAAATTATCATACTACTATATAATATATATATATATATGTGTGTGACCCTTATTTATATTTTATTTACTATAGTTTTGCTTTCCGCAAAACAAAATATTGCACTATTCTAGAGGCAACATTCCCATAGTCAGAAAATCTTCGCATACCATGTTTTCATCGTACTCCAGACCTGGGTTCTGGTATGTTACTTTGATAGGCATTTCAGCTCAATCTGGAGGGAACAGTTGGGCCATGGCGAGTCCACTGAATGCCCCTCCACAGCTTTCTATCCCCTATGTCGTTCCAAAGCAGCTGTGGACGTTGGATGAATTGAAGGCTGCTTTGATAAGGGAGTTTCCTCATTTGTCTACCGAAGAGGGACAGGGTTGTCAAAAGGTAACGTTTTTAAAGGTTGGCTGAGTAAAAATTAGCCAGTCTCTTCTCGGGGGCCTCACCCAAGGTGAACTCGGAAAAGTAGAACCCACTGGTGTGCCCCTGGAAGTTTGGGCTGGCTTTGGGTTTGGAATTTTGGTTCTGGCCCCGAAATTTCCCTATGTCAATGTGGTCTCTATACCAGCCACGCATACTCGGAATTCTTCGCATTCCACAAATTCTTCGCATTCCAGCGAGGGCATCGCACTCCACAGCTGGGGAGGTACACATACTGTCAAATCATCGCGCTCGGCCAGATCTGCGCACTCCATAAAAATTCGTACTCGGTGAATGAAGCGTTTTTTTTTTTCGTTTTTTTTTTTTTATGTTTTTCGTTTTTTTGCTAAAATGGCCTGGAATCACATATTCTGGAATCTGGGGAAGATGGAGTTCCCACCTGAGACGTCGGTAGTTTCACATACTATCGCATTCCAGGCCATTTTGCCCCCCTCCCAAAAAAAGGAGTCCAGCAGCTCAGCAGGGTGAGTGTGATAAATTTCTGGTACTCGTATGTGATGAAAAACAAATGGTTTTGGACCCATGGGGAAGGTTGAAGGGGGCCACGCATACTGTTTTATTTTCGCATTCCAGAAACTTAGCGCACTCCAGGGGTGGCATTGCACTCTATCGGTGGAATTATTTTGCACGGAAGAAGACAGGATCGTCTATGATTTGTGTTCCCAGATCCTGTTGTGCAGAGCTCTTTGCGGGGCCACAAGAAAGATGGGGATGGCGCTGCTGGTGAAAGGCCAGCCAAGCGTGGCAGAACATAAGCTGAAAGCTTATGAATTGGGTTTTGAGATCCTGAAAAGTGTAGATGACAAATCCCCATAAGAACATTATTAATCCATTTTTGGAAAGCTCAACATTATTAATTATGACATTTCCAGAAATTGTTGAAAGTAAGGGTCTTCTTTGGGGAAGAACATGTGCAGTCGACAATATACGTGCCAGAAGAAAAGGAGTACTTGGCAAACTGTATGAAATACAAATTTCACCTGAAAGGGGTCTTCGCAATTCCTTGAAATTTCCCAGCTATTTTGGCATGGAATATGTTTGGCCCTGGAATATGGGCAAGAAATTGCTAGAACTATGGTTCTGATTAAAGATAATGGTTACTTTGACCCTGAGAAGATATAGACTCTGAGAGGGCAATGGCCGATAATGGTTTCGATGATTTTCCCAACCATTTGTTTGCCTCCACTTTTCGTCGTGCAGAGATTTCCCAGCGGCCCACCATGTTTGATGATACGGTAACGGGCAACCTTCGTAGAGTTCGACAAGACATCATCAAGTTGCATGGTTTATGCCATCAAAGTGGATGGTCATCCCCCGATGATGCCATGTTCAGCTGGGCTTACCCTGTTTTAAACTAACATAGATGTGGAAATTCAATGAAACTCACCATATGTTTGTTAGGTAATCATCATTAATCATCTATAGGTTACAAGTGGTCATTTTCCACATCGTTAGCCTACCCCAGGGTACTATACCCATGTTTAGAATTCAATGGTGGGATGACCTTTTTCAAATTTTCCACATTCATCCCATGTGACTTGAGCTGCGGCTGGGTCCTGAAAAACGAGTGATATGAATGAAACAGTAAACCATCAAGATAAGCATCAACATATATGAATGGTTTTTATGATTGCTTTACTCTACTACGAATGCCAAGAATTCCATAGAATTCCTGGTGGTTGAATGTGATTGTGGAATGACCATACCCATTCATCCCATCTCACTTCACCATGGCACATAATCATCGGTAGCCACGTGCATAGCCTGGTGCCCGGCTTCAGGCGGGCTTCGACATTTGTGAGGCCTGGGGTTGTGCGATTTCAACGTGTTACTTTTGGTGGATTCAGCAACCAACACTGAGAGTATAGCCAGGGCAAAATTGGCAGCTGATGATATTGGTGTTTGAATGGTTGATGCTTTGGAACATTGTGAATTTCTGTGATTTCCAGCTCGACTTTTTATCAGACAAACATATTTTTTTTTTCGTGGGGTGTAGACCACCAGAGGTGGTTGTGGATCACACTGGCCAGCAAGAAAGGCATGGCATGCTTACTACCAAAGATCAATGGCCATTTCAGGAACCTAAATTGCAGGTACAAGGCTTATAAGGGGTATGCAAGGGAATATCCCCACCAAATATGGCCTTGTATACAATGGAACAGTACCTCCATTTTAGGGCCCTGAAATTTCCTCTGAAAATATGGTCAAATTTGTAAGTCCTCTATATATTTTCTACTCGAAAACATGCACCTGGTTAGTGGAGCCCAAAGCGAGGCGGACCCCCCTTGGAGGGCGAAAATTCTGACACCTCGCGTTGCCTGGTTTTGACTATCTTTGACTCAAGAGAAAGGAAGCAGACAAACAGATACAAGGTGACAAGGTGAGGCCCCCAAAACGATAGCTAAGTTGGCTTATAACTTAAGGGTAACTTATGTAACCTATGATCTTATGATCTTATGGGTTTATAAAACAAACTTATACTGACTGGATGTGGTGTTTTCATCAACTCTTCCGCCATTTTGCCGATTTCAGGTGTCTCCTCTGAAGCACCTGGACAGTTGTTTTGTGGCAGCCTCAAAGTCTAAACGCACAAACCCGAACTTGCAAAGAAATCATACAATAATGAGTTTACATTTTTCAAAAATAACATGTTTTGGCCAATGATTTGATGATATTTAAAATATAGAAATGTCAATCGTCTATTCCGGAAACGTGGTCCGTTTCTGGACGCAGCTCCCAATTTTCCCTGGGTGATTGTTGATTCCTGGATATCACTGATTTGAGCATCCCAAGTTGCCCATCTTCTTCTTGCACGGAGAAGCGGACCATCGAAGAGGGGGGGAAGAGGGGCTACTGGGCATCTACTCGGCATCGACTGGGGGTTTGATATCCCTGGATTGCGATATAAAGGAACCAGAAAACGGAACCGGTGACATGGCCTTTCCATCATGACATCGGATTCCTACCGTGCAGCTCCTGAATCCCGAAGCCAGTTGCAAGTTGAAGGTGATGCGTAGCCGTGCTGGTAAAACTGATGCGGGCCTGTTTGAATATGGGGTATACCCAATATCCCCAAATTATAGATTAGAGGATTTAAGGGCATATACACGATTTTCAGACATGCCTATGGACTGTAGATTCTTGCTTCCCACAAAACAACCTACATGACCTTGATGAATTCTAGCTGAAAATTTCAAGCTTGTCTCCAGCCAAAGATGCTTCACAGCTTTTTAGTACCCTTCACTGAACTAACATAGATTTGATTATATTTTTTTCGGGTGATTATTGCAGCAATATCAAACGCCATTGAAACCCAAAAAGCAACAAACTAGATAATTACCAGCCAACCAATATTTCGTGCGATGGACATGACTTTTTTGGACATTAGACACCCGACTAAAAACCCGGGTTTGGTATTGGATTTGTTTATTTTGGTGCCTATATAGTCTGGGGGTACTTAATATCATCAGGGGATGGGATTCTAAAATATGATTTATCATTATTTTTTATCCAGTTATAATACACAAATATACACAATTCCCTCAAAAAATGTAGATGGTTGACTTCAATATTCCGATTGGGGGATGGGACTATTAGTCGCTTAAATCCCGATGTTTTTTCGATATCCCTTGAATTTTCATGGTTCATGATATCATGTCCCCTCATGTCCCCTATAGTAAAGCAATAAGAAACCATCCATATGGATCCATATGGCTAGAATCTAGAATCCCACCCATGGATGGTCAAATTGGGTGTGGTTTATTATTGCTCTAGGAAGATTCTTCGAATAAACCATCAATGGGTGCGCTGTGAATGGGTGCTGGAAATTTACTATCATGGTCTATGGATAAATATTGTATATAAATGGGGCGGGTTGATATATCATATAAACGTATATAGACTTATTATTATATAATTATATATCTAATAGTACAATGATAAACATAATATTATATTATATTATATTATATTACATTATATTACATTATATTACATTATATTATATTACATTATTATATTATATTATATTTTATTATATTATATTATATTACATTATATTATATTACATTATTATATTATATTATATTTTATTATATTATATTATAGTATATTACATTATATTGTATTACATTATATTACATTATTATATTATATTACATTATTATATTATATTATATTATATTATATTATACTATATTATATTATATTATATTATATTTTATTATATTATTACATTAAAAACATACTGCCATATTTCCATGACCTTCGGATGCCTTCGTTCGCGAGGATGCCTTCGTTCAGCCGCACCACTCGGAGCTGCTGCGCAAGGGTTGGAAGGGCGAGGCCACGCGGGTCACCATGCCGGACACGGAGCACAACGACCACCGCAGCAGGGCCTAGCGCCGGGCCAGCCATGGGGGGCCAGATGGGGTCCATGGAGATCAACGGCAAAAATGGCGGATTGGAGATGTACCCTCTGGTTATGTCAAAATAGCTACTGAAAATGGCCATTTATATCGTATTGATAGTTGATTTAGCCATGAAACATGGTAATTTTCTCCATAGTTATGTAACAGTTTACCAGAGGGTAATCTGGATATCATATGAATATCATCTGGATATCGTCTGGATAACACAAATTGGGCAACTATCCCCAAAGTGTGCGAAGCTTTATCAAGCATTCAGGTTTGTGAATTATATGATCATTTATCAGAATTTACCTATTTCATGAGATAGAACTGTGAAAAGGAGACCGAAGTTGGTTGATGCTTGGGTTGGGTGGTTGCGTGATGAACCCACTGGTTATGTGTTATATTAGTTGGGCATTATCCTGATGGAATAAGAGAGGGCGTCGAGCATGGTTCACGTGGTCTTTGTTGAATGATGATTTGTTTCTATCAAAATCACATGGATGAAATTTGTTTAGACCCCAAACATCAATGAAACTTTTTCGTTGTGTGTATTGATGATTGCCAGTATTGTCAATGATAGATAATGATTTTGCGGATGTTTATTGTTTGTCTTCCGGACTTCATGAAATTTCATGAACATAGATGGTCATAAACGACGGTTTAACCCAGAAACAATGTGGATATGATCAGATACACATGGTTGTTTTAGCCTAAATCTGTGGCCACTTTAATGGATGGTTGAGAAAGAAACAAGGCAAAAAATGGGTATGTAAACGTATATGAAGTATGTTCAACATTCTTACAATGTAGCAAGTTGTGGCATTATTTTTTTCCGGGATGGAAGGATACTGCATAACAAATCTAGGCTTCCTTGGAACATAATATTAAGATCTTGGAATAAAATAGAAAAGTCTGAACAAAAACCAACATCAATCATCATTTTGCTGGAATATTGGTTCCCTCAGAAAAAAACCGACAAAGCTATACTCCTGCGGTTCCCTTGTGCCGTTTGGTCTGCGTCCAATATCGAGGTGAAGAGCGTTTCATTGCCCGCGCAGCACTTTTCATGGTAAGGGCCTTGCGCGGGGGCCCCCGGTGTGACGCGGTGCGGGTGATGTGTTTTTTGTTGGTCTGAAAATGGGGCATATATAGACACTATACCACCCAATTTCCTGGATTTTCAATGGATTCTCCACCAGGGACATGGTAACTTCATGTAATTAATTTCAGGGTATATAAATCATGGTAAACCTCAGTTTTTGACAAACCCGTACTAGGAAGCCTGAGACTTGGCTCCAGACAACTCTGGTCGAAATTGAAAAGCCCAAGTGACTTTGAAAGACACCAGAAACGGTGCAGCCCGGATCTCGTGGCGGTCTTTTTCGGTGAAGTAGTGGAATGGCCGGAATGGCCAATCGGATCGATTCCCCAAAGACTTGGGATCCGTAGCCTCGGAAAGGTGTTTGGGGATGTTTGGGGACCAGCAAATGTCATGCAAACTCGAAGACCAATACTTACCCTCTGGTAAATCCAGTTTACTGTTAGTAAACTGTTACATAACTGTTACATAACTATGGAAAATCACCATGTTCAATGGTTTCCACTATTTCTATGGCCATTTTCGATCGCTTTTTGTTTGTTTACCAGGCCGGGTATTTGATCTTACTTGTATCACCTTGCAATGGCCTAAGTGATCAACTACTTGCTGAGAAGCTACTCCATCCCCGAAATACCCTTGAATTATGCCCCAATACTCCCTCTGAAGCTGAATCCATATAGAATATATAGTATAGGCATTAAAATACGATAAGTTATATATATAATAATAATATATATATATACCATACACAATAATAATATGTATAAAATACATAATATGAGATGTACATATTAGTGTCCTAGATTTCAATGGATGATTTGTCCGCCATGTCGAATCCGCTCCCATGAGGTTGGGAGAGTTACCTGGACAATCTGGCGGCTTGTCCCATTGGGTTTTCCGGAACATATGACATGCTTATCTGGGGATTAGTCACTGAGGATTCGTTTGGGGATTAGTCACTGATTGATTATGGATGACTTGTTGGTAGTTTGGAACATGGCTTTTATTTTTCCATATATTGGGAATTTCATAATCCCAACTGAGTTTCATATTTTTCAGAGGCATAGGTATACCACCAACCAGTTATTGATGATGGATGTTGGTGGATTTTGTTGGGCTTTCCTCAAGGGCATTTGTTGATGCCCAATGGAATAGGTGATGGATTTATATGGATTTGTTGTATGCCTAGCCTACACGGTTTGCAGAAATTGTTTGCGAGATCTTGGAACAAACAGGATCAAGCCGGTGTTTAACAAATTTTGGTGGCCATTTTTTGAAGGATTTTCCATAGGATTTTCCTATTTCTGTTGTATCGATCTGTGCCAATTTTGGCGTATCGATCTGTCTGACCCCCATCCATGGCTGGCTGGAAAGTCCCCGTCATCAAATGGGCATTTAAATTGAAGAATCATTTCACTAATTGGGTGAATAAAATCCAGGTTTTTGCTTGGATCCATTGGGCAAAAAATGGTTATGTAATATATACAGTATATATATATACACACATATTTATGGATCCAGATACATCGCACGTATCAGTAGTTCCATTGAACGCTCTAGCTTTAGCATGCTCTGTGGTCATGATCGCTGAAGAGGGTAGCAATTGACCAATGAATTTGGCCACATTGTGTACTGTAGCAATCTGTATTCTGATTATGAGCCCATGCTGATTTTGTTGTTTTTTTGGGTCAAGTATTTTGAGCCAATGAGCCAGTCTTGTGTGGGAAACAATCATTCATCAAACGGGGATGATCACAATTTTTGTTGAAACAATGGCTGATGTTCCTCCCAGCATCCATCGAGTTGTGGTATCGACGCCACTATCGATACGTCCCAATGTTGGATGCATCAGTAGGGGATGGATCAACACCATTCAACACCTATTTTAACCATTTTTTTGGAAGAACGTCCACAAGTCCATATGAATTCCAGCTGTTTTGAATAGCTGCCAATATTTTTTCCAGATCTTACCAGCATAATGTTTTACTGATCCAGAATTATTGGATAAACCAGCAAAACGAGCGGCTGAACCCGCCACGATGATCTCAGATCATTTCAATGGGTTTCACAGTTTCGGCGTTGTGCCAGGCCTTGGAAGCGTTGACGAAGGGTTTGCTTCCCACCACCACCAACCTCTCGCGCGTGCAGTGCGGGAGCTCAGGGTATGCCTACCGGGTAAACCTTGGTGGTTCTACGATGATGACTTGAGCTACGTTTTTTTTATTATTATATAAAAGGGTTTATATAGAGGTTAAACTGGATGTTGCTTTTGGTGTGGTTTTACCTGGCTGGCGTAAGGATTGCGTAGGATTGGCGTAGGCATTTTTCAAGGTTCCAAATATCTTCTGGTT
>Ga0126342_10023102_pt1:0-7500 | contig 10209 bp, 4 predicted proteins | sample Cyp1metagenome_FD_92528 | JGI IMG/M metagenome (GOLD analysis project Ga0126342, IMG submission 92528) | Coral microbial communities from Lord Howe Island, Old Settlement Bay, Australia - Cyphastrea 1 metagenome | ecosystem: Host-associated > Invertebrates > Cnidaria > Coral ... | reverse complement strand
CTGGTGAAATGGTTTGTGGTTCATGATGTGGTTTAGATAAATCCGTATGTTGGTAAATATATAGACACCAGGGATATTATAATACTATGATCTATTGTTAGATATAAGGAAACAAATTGTTATATTTGAAACTCTTTAAATATTATCTACAATTGTTGTAGTTATTTAATATTGTTTATATATACATGGTACCCCATTGACATTCGTGAAAGTCCGGCAGTGGAAGTCCGACAGGAGCTGAGAAAGTGGAGTCAAACGCTACAGCCCGGCACTTAGACGATTTTTTCCACGGGGATCTCAAAGAATCCGCGATTTGATGATTTAATGGGGATATAATTAGGGGATTTTCAGATATAATGGTGATGAAACCATCAAAAGAAAGGATATGGGAATCTTATGAGAACATGAGGAACTTATATGGGACTGAATGGTGATTTTAAGTCATAAATGTGACAAACAATAGGGACTCAATGGGATTCAACGGGACTCAATGGGATTTAATGGAGATATCGTGAGATACATATATAACTAATTAATCATAACTATTTGGGTTCGTCCAAAAGATGAGGTATCACTAGTATACCCCAAAATTGTCAGTTTCTGATGGTGAAAACTATGACCAACCATGATGATTTGGGGTGACCTATTTCAAGACAATCCTTTAGTAACCCATCCTGCTGAGGATTTCCCCACTATTCCAGCAAAGTGCTCGGAGTTTTGGTACTCCAACAGGCCAATTTGGTCCTGCAAACTCGTTATCAAAGTGTCCACAAAAAAAAACGAGCATGGTGCGTCATGATTGGTTCCCGCCACAAAAACTTGCCATGATCTCGGCAGTTGTTCATACTTAGTGTTCCACTTTGTCCCACAGCGCATGTTTCCAAAAAGGCCAGTCCGGAGCCATCGACGGCGCCTCGCGCCACTATAAGGATCCGGCCCTTCGGACGTCGGAATCTCTCCGGGGTCATCGATGTGGAGGAAGTGGAGATCATCCCTTGTAGCTCGGACTCGCGGGGGGATGGTTATGGCAGTGGTCACCCTGGTGAATGACGCCAAGTTTTTTTTGGGGAGGTCTTAAATTGGGGGATCCCCAAAACCAAAGGTTTCGATACTAAATGGGGGCACCCCCATTTTAGGAAAGCTCTATACATATTTTACATGTTTGGCAACCATTTATAAGCTAGGAACCCAGGGGAAAAAAGGCCTCTCTACCATTCATGTACTCTATGATGCGCAATCACGCAACCTGTGGCACCATGTGACAGTTTCCACCATCAAAAAAAAAACGGTGGTTTTGATCCATCCTATAGCCTGTTTTTGCTGGAAAGGGGGTAGATCAGCTGGAGGTGACAGCAAGAGATTCAAGGAGGAGCCGGAGCCAGATGCACAGCAGACAGATGCTGCAGCAGAAGTTGATGCTGATGCTGATGCGCCCAGACAGGAGTCCCCTGAGAGGGAAGCCGTGGCGGCTGAACCACCGGCCGAGACTGCTGCGCATGATGATGATCCTTGGGGCAAATGGAAGGGAGGAGAAGAAGGCCGGGAACCAACTTCACCAATTGAAGCTCCAGTGGAAAAAGATGGCGGCTGAGTTTTTTTGGGGAGATGGGTTGTCAAGGTGGTGCTCCTAGGGATTTGGCCATTAAGGAAATTGCATGATGTCTTCCATCATCATAAAATGGATGTTAACTTTTTAGCAATGAACATGGAGATTGTATGCAATTGTCACCCCGGCTAGGGTATGCTCGCGGTAGCTTCAGCCGACAACTGCTGGTCGACTTTAGGGACTTTAGGGCCACTGATCGGTGTGCTGAGACAGCTCCAGTTGATCTTCAATCCTTCTTGGCCCAAGGTCTGTAGTTTTAGCGTTTCACCTGCCCGTGAATCAACTCGTCCAGGTCACATCAATAACCAGATATTACAAGATACTGTGATACACTGTGGATCCCTTCAAGCCTATTTTCCCGCAGAAAACATGCAGCCGATGAAATTATAACTACTTTGTTTGGCTTTGGTATCAACTTACAGTGCAACTTCCACCCCTCTTGGGTACAAGAGAAGTGAAGTCTTGGTTTCGCCTCGAAGTTACCAATACTTCCTGAGTCCATTCAAACTGATGTTCAGGGTTTCACCGTGGCAGTCATTCAGACTCAACGTTCACGGCCTTAATATATCTCCGTCGCCGATTCGGGCCGTTCCAAAAATGGACGACTTTTTTCGCTTCGAGGTGCCGATTCGACACTGCTATGCAAAGATTTGTTTGCCAGGTGGAGCATCGATGGTATGGGAATATTGAAATATTAGCTATCATGATATATATATACTATAATACACCACTGTTCATTTATTGGCTATCATGATATATACTATAATACACCACTGTTGATATATACTATAATAGACCACTGTTGATTTATACTATAATACACCACTGTTAATTTATTGGCTATCATGATATATACTATAATACACCATTGTTGATATATACTATAATACACCACTGTTGATATATACTATAATACACCACTGTTAATTCATTGGCTATCATGATATATACTATAATACACCACTGTTGATATTTACTATAATACACCACTGTTAGTTTATTAGCTATCATGATATATACTATAATACACCACTCCCAAGTGGACATGCAACATAATCATACATAATCAACATAGATAGCTAGACAGCCAGATACATATTCTCTCCTCAAAGCACCTCAAACCACCACAGTCATCAACAGACAGGATTCTGGCGACTTGGAGGAGGACATCGATGGGATCCACTGGCTTCTAAGATGTGGCTACTCAGTGGTGCTCCGAGCCACCAATTATATACAGGTACTGTACGACTGATGGCCACTTTGGGGTGGAAAATTGGTCTGTGTAAACCATATGTGACTTGGTTTATAGAGTCCAATGGGCAATGGTTGAGTGGTTTATAAAGGCTGTTTCTCTACTCAGTTTGACCTATCTGAGGTATCTGACGTGGACTGGGAGCAACCTTCCTATTGACAGAAGTTAGACTTCATAGAGGATGGAGCCTCATCATAGCATGTTCATAGAGTCGCGTTTGAGACACCAATTCACTGAGATGTGCTTGAATGTGCTTCTTGAATAATCTCTTGTTGGGAACCGGATTTGTAGCTGCTTTACAACATAAATGTAAGCCAGTTGCTTTCCATTTCTAGCAACCCCCAAAAAAGATAGAACAGCATATAGAAAAGTAATTTAGATACTAATATTTCTAGCAGAAAAAAGTATATAGAAAAGTTATTAGAACCAATGTATTATTACCTGAAGTGGCATCACATATAGAGAACAATAAACCGCCTGTATTACCCAAGTAGTATCACATAGTATTACAGCAAAGTATTACCATACCATATTGGATCTGACCAGGACTGGACTCCGTCAAACGCCGGCTTTACCTCCCCAAGTCACCGCAGTGTCCTGGCATTGCGCGAGCTCGACCAAAAGACGCCCCAAAAAGGTTGCAACATATGCCATAGGTTTTCGATCCGCTGGACACTTACACATAATCCAATGGCTTCAGATGTTTCAGGGCTTCAGGGTTTTTCAAGGCCAGTTGCAATGCGTGCCATGTAGAAATATACCATGGCATGGAAAGAAAGGCCATCTGAGCGAACCACCATTGGAATCGGACTGGGCTCTTTGGAATCGGAGATCCCCAGTAGGTGACCCAGTAGGTGATCCAAAGGGTTTCCAACTTTGTGAACACAGCATCGCTATCTCTAATATATTCTAAGATATTCTAAGATATGCTTAGATATTCTCAGATATTCTAAGAGATTCTAAGATATTCTAAGATATTCTAATATATTCTCATTTATGCTAGTATATTCTAAGATATTCTAAGATATTCTAAGAGATTCTAAGATATCCTAAGATATTCTAATATATTCTCATTTATGCTAGTATATTCTAAGATATTCTAAGATATTCTAAGAGATTCTAAGATATTCTGAGATATTCTAATATATTCTAAGATATTCTAAGATATTCTCATTTATTCTAAGATATTCTACGACATTCTAAGATATTCTAAGATATTCTAAGATATTCTAATATATTCTATTTTACTGATACACTACTTCAATTTTTCTCGTCTCATAAATTAAGTCTGCCGTATTCTTTTCAAACTGCTTCGGAGCCTTCCTGTGACCTGCAGTTCATGACTCGTTCAAAATCCACCACCACCTCAGCTCCCATTTGGTCAGGTTTGGCGCCTTCAGAACCAATTGCAGAGACATCCGCAGATGATGATGAATACAGCCAGAAACCCAGACCATACCGCATACCCCTGGTATATTTGCCTAGCTTCCATGTGATGGTTCAGAGTGTACGGCCGTGAACGGTTTCTGTAGGATACAGTGTTGAAGACACACGTAGAAATGCTGCTCAAACTTCAGATCATTGCACACTGCCTATGGTCTCTTTGTGCTTGTCAGAGACATTGGCACCATGAGCGAAAGCGGAGATTCCTGCAGGTGATGATTTTGATACAAACTATTATGATGACATGTTCTACGACGACGACACAGAGGAGACACAGGACGATGAAGCCGACTCAGACCGGAACGCTGGTAGAAACCTCAGCTGCACAGGTACACTACTGTTATTGGCACAGGTACACTACTGTTATTAAGTGTATAGATTTGCTCTGGAAAATCACCGTGTTTGAAAACGGCAAATCATTGAAGTAAATATCAAATGGAAATGTTCCATAGCAAATCACTGCAAACCATTACTTATTACCAGATGGCATTCTTAGTTTATTACTTCCCATTTTGTATTCGTCATTGGTGAAACCCCAATGTTTCATTGTTAAACCCCATATAAATCCAATATAGAAAATCGCCGTTGGTTGTTAAAGGGTGGTCAAATCACCAGAGTTTGGGCACTGGGAATGCCATCATGTCAGCGAGGCCCGGCAGCCAATGAGGCCCGGTCGCCACATGGCGAGATAAATAGAGATCCTATGGTATATGGGTATGGATGGGTATACTGGGGTTCAATAATATATATATATATACATACATATACATATAGATATATATATATATACATATATACATATATATATATATATACATATATATATACATATATATATATATACATATATAATGTGTATATATATAATATATACATAATATATATATATATATATATATACATATGCGCATACATAGTTGTACAACCAACTTAATATGATTGCGCGCGTGTCCAAAAAGGTATACCATGGTATACCCACAACGGGCCACGTGAATAGGAAAACACGATACACCATGGGATTTAAGGGCGCCCAATTTTAAGTCAAACCCATAATGTGTGAGTCATGGTGAAGACTTGGGTAAATTGTCCATATTGGGAGATGGTCATCAATCCATGTTCATGTGGATTTATATATGCACATTACAATAATTCCCATTGTGGGACGCATGACCATAGCCACATACCATGTTTAGACCATGATGATGGTTGGGTTTGAGGGAAAGTTGAACGGACGCCATGTTTTACCGAGATCGGTTACCCTCCGGTAATCAAACATGGCCACAGATTCGTGTTATAAAGAGCTTTCCTGTGAAGTTTCCCCCTCCACAGGACCCAGCATGGGAAGACTTGGGCCCATGGAGAGCTCCCGTAGAGACTCAGCCAGAAGACCCCAGTGTGGACCTCAAAGTCTCCGTGAACTGGACAAGTTTCATGCTGTTTTCCGGTGGGTTGAAAGCGCCCAGCCTGGTTGAGGTCCTTCACAAGCTGCAAGTCCCGCGGCGAACGAGGAGGTTTGATTGAATTTATATACAGTAACCGGCTTTAAAAGATAGAAAAGTGAGTATTCAACACTATTTTAATGAGATTTTGTTTTTCTATCTTTTTGGGGTTGATGTATGGGTTGGTGATTCCTTGTCTTGAAACATTCGGAAATATGTTAAGTGCTTGACAGGATCCAGCAGTCCTGGAAGAACAGGGTTCGGATCTCAAGTCCGTTTAGGGCCTAAGGGCCAGTTATGTTGAGGTTTCCAGCTATGGGGATAAAAACGCGAACTTTGAGGTGAATCAGAGGCTCATGATCCTCAAGATGATGTTTATAGTGCACTCCTGAGAACAGCCATGGGCAGCCGTTGCGCTGACACTCTTTGGATCCAGGGCTGAAAGAATCTGAGTTCCCAGTATCGGTACTTGCTGCGTCTTGCTGAGATACGTTTGGGTGTGATTTGCAACATATGGAGGTTTCCTACAATAGGGGTACCCCAAATCATCCATTTATAGATGGATTTTCCTGTATAAATGGATGATTTGGGGTACCACCATTTTAAGAAACCTCCATATATTGATACTGTAGTGTCATTTTGTGTTTTCTCTTGCATTCTTCTACTGAGGTGATGACTTTGTCGATGAGGTGAGGATTCCCACGTTCCTAAGACAGAGTTTGTCGGCCCTGACTTGATCCCCGAATGGCCGAACCTAGAAGAAGCTAGCAAATAGCTGCCCATTAGATATTCGGATGATATCCCCATTGATCGTTGGTTAATCCCATATTATATATCATTTTATTATATCCCAACATTGATAGTTTGTGAATGTTTGTTGTTTATCCAGATGTTGCGGGGTTTTTCCCGAGAGGGACCTGTGATCATCGATCTGTGACCAAAAAGTGACCTTTGAAAACCGCTGAAAAGGAGACAGATCGCGCAACCTCTCGCCATGACCTCAGTTGGCTTCAATGCTATTTGAGATGATAATGCCAGTGGGCCAGTGGGCTATGATGATAGTTGAAGTTATTCGAAATGATAGATGTGTATAGATGTGTCATATCTGTACAAAAAGACACAGCCGCAAGCTAGCTAGCAAAATTTCAATCGTTTGTGTTACAAGTTGATAACATTTAAATAAACAATTAAAACTATTTTGAGAATAAACCATTTGATATATCTCAAAGGTAGTTTTTCAAAGGTAGTTTGATGGCTCAGGCCATGCACTCACCAGCCGCACAGTGACAGCAGAGGATGATGATGAACGGGGACCCAAGGGACGGACCGTTGAACGGGGACGGAGTCAGGTATTGAAACCCCGGTATGGGACCATCAGCTGCAAAAATGTCAAAATGTCATAAAATGATATAATGTTATAATATATTATATATATATATATATGTATATGTATATATAACTTACTTATCACTTATCAATATATACACAAACATGACAGAATATTACAGACTGATTTTAATTGTGACCAAACACTTTGTTGGTTGAGCCAAAAAATCTGACTAGTTCTTATGCAATGATTCCGCAAGGCATTTCAACTTAGCCTGAACTTGGAGGATGGCAAAGTCCGAACATTGCGCTTGACAGGATACGGCTTGGGAAGATTTGGGGCCATGGAGAGCACCAGAGACAGAGCCACAACAGGAAGATCCTGGTTCTGGCCTGAATTTCACCAGCGAAACAGATGCTTGAGGGCACTTGAA
>Ga0126342_10023101_pt1 | contig 10209 bp, 8 predicted proteins | sample Cyp1metagenome_FD_92528 | JGI IMG/M metagenome (GOLD analysis project Ga0126342, IMG submission 92528) | Coral microbial communities from Lord Howe Island, Old Settlement Bay, Australia - Cyphastrea 1 metagenome | ecosystem: Host-associated > Invertebrates > Cnidaria > Coral ... | reverse complement strand
GTTAATAGTGGTTAATAGTGGTTAATAGTGATTAATAGTGGTTAATAGTGGTTAATAGTGGTTAATAGTGGTTAATAGTGGTTAATAGTGGTTAATAGTGGTTAATAGTGGTTATTGGCGATTAATACCTGATCTAATGAATAATATATCTGGTTGGTGGTGCAATGTGCCCATCTTGAAACATATGAAAGTCAATGGGAAGGATGAAATCCCATATATTATGGAAAATTAGTCAAATGTTTGAAACCACCAACCAGTATTGTATTTCAAAGGGTTTGATTCATCCCCTATGTTTTCTGTGGTTTTGAGTGTTGGGGGGACAAAAATATGGGGTCGGGATTTCGCATCAGGATTACCAAGGAGTATTCGGGGGCTCCCCGATAGTTGGCTAAGTTGGTTTATAAGTAGGACTTAAGATGTATATATATATAATACTATACTGGTTGGTGGTAGACCTACCCCTCCGAAAAATATTAGTCAAATGGGATGATTCTTCCCAATATATATGGAAAATAAAAAATGTTCCAAACCACCAATCAGTTACATATATTTATTATTTACTATAGACTCAGTTGTAGATATACGTAAAATACTAGAGATTACTACATCTAGACTAATCCAACTTAGTCATGGAATTCTCCAACTTCCAGCTGGGCATCTTTGGGATCTTGGGTCACAGCTGCTTGCCAATGCCCCAGAATGCTCTCCACACGGCAAGCCTGGCAATTGCGTAAAACCAGGTCTTCGGAAATTGCTGGGGTGTTCGGAAAGTGATCTGGAACGAATTTACAGATCTTCTTCGATGAAATCAGATGAAATCTGAAGCCAGCGGGAATTCCCCAGTGGATTTGCCATCAGTTCCTACTGAAAATCAATGGGAGATCTCCAGGATCCAATTTATGGAGGTACGTAAACGTACCATATGTTTGGCCATATTTTGGGAGGATATTCCCTTACATAGGCCTGAAAAATAGGCCTTATATATGGTAGGTACCTCCAATCATGTCTTCATCTGCGCAAGTTTGGCTGGAACGAGGCTGGAACGAGGCTGGACATAGATCCGCAAGGCTAACGGCTAACGCCAGATTCTTGTATTTGTAAAGACATCCTCCAAACAAACAACAACACATTCATGCTAAGAAATACTGGCTACAATCTTTGATTGTGAAAACCATGCATCTAGATTGCCCAAAATCAACCCAAATCAGGTCATGCCATGATGAAAAATATTGAACAATCATAGATGAGCAACTACTTGGAGGATCCACTTACATGATTAGCTGGGTAATCACCTTGGTTAGCAAGTCCCGAGGTAGGTTTATCGGTTTATCCCATTTATAAGTGGGTTAGAAGTTTAAACACCACTTAAATATGCCATGGCCCAATGGCCAAAACCATGGTTTCGAGAGTCATGGTCATCGCGGTCATCGCAGCATTTCCCATCCATGGATTGATGACCATTCCCCACAATCCCATCCTCTTACCACAAACCTCCTACCCTCTGGTTATGACTAACAGTTTGCCATGGAAAGATTCACCATTTGTCGTAGGTAAACCATCTATATTTGGGCCATCTATACCATGGCTATGTTAAATAACCAGAGGGTAAATCGTCCCAAATATGTGCTTTTATTATGTTCATTTCCCTACCTGGCTGGTGGTTTCAACCTACCTCTCTGAAAAATGATGGAGTGAAAGTCAGTTGGAATGATTTTCCATTCCCAACTGAATGGAAAGTTATAAAAGTCATGTTCCAAACCACCAATCAGCTACTTTTTATACTTGTTTTTTGGGTTTTGTTGGTCCATAACGGGTCAACGGATGTTCCTTAAAAACAAGCTACGCTCCTAGCGGCGAAGCGCGGTTCGCGAACGGCGCGCCTCGCAGTAGATAGGTCCCTGCTGCGGCAAGCGCTTCAGGATGCATTGCCTGGGACCGGCGAACCGGCGCGAAGCCGGATGGGGCAAGTTATGGGAGATTTGGTCATGATTTATAGGTGATTTATATTTGCTGTACCATAGGTGATTTATAGGTGATTTATAGGTGATTTATATTTGTAGGTGATTTATATTTATAGGTGATTTATATTTGGTGTACCTATATAACATGGTGATTTTCCATAGCGAACTGTTAGTTTACCATGATTTAGACAGGATGGCCCTCCCCCCAGTTATAAGTTAGCCTCTGGTGAATTAACAGTTCGACCCTGGCAGATAGATCTTAGATAGGGGTTGGAAGATGAGTTTCCATTGAAACTAGCCTATTTTCAGGGTCTATGTTAATTTACCAGAGGGTAGTTCATAAGCCCCATAAACTAGTTCGTTGTATCTACCATAAACCATAGAATTCAGCCACTGATAAGGCAACTGAACGCTATCGACTGGGGGCCCCATCCTGTACCCTCTGGTAAACTAACATAGCTATGGAAAATCACCATGTTATATAGGTACACCAAATATCAATCACCCATTTTCCATAGCTATATTAGTTTACCAGAGGGTACCCTCTGGTAAAGTAATATAGATCATGAAAATAGACATTTTCTAGTGGAAACTAATCTTTTAACCCCTATCTGCCAGGGTCTATATTACTTTACTGGAGGGTAAATGTTTCTATGATACATGCACTGATAAACCAAATATCTTTGACATGTTCATGGACGAAGTCACAAAAAACACAATCTGACAAACTATTTGGCAACAAACGAGATGGATAAACAGACCAACTGCGTGCTGTATGAGGTATCTCAGATATAAGCTGCGTCTATGCCTGTACACAGAAATATCACAATCAAGTATGGTTTTACACAAACCAGTCCTTTCTTGTGTTTGTGAATGGTTATGCCGGTTATGATTCCCTTAATAGACCCTATCTGGTTGGTGGTTTCAACCCCTCTTAAAAATATTAGTCAGTTGGGATTATTATTCCCAATATATGGATATATATGGAACAATAAAAGATGTTCCAAACCACCAATCATATATTAACCATTATTAACCATTATTAACTATTATATAACCATTATATAACCATCATTAAACGGGTGAGCTATTATTGTATCTTGGTAAATTATAATATTTCACTAACCTGAAATAAGACCATTGGGGGGATGATTCCCCTTACTAACCATAATTCCAGTGAGGGAGAACAGTGAGGTCGTGATCAAATTTACCCAGATTGTATGGCAAAGCACCTCCAGGAAGGTCACCTGGTGGGACCAGGAAAAGTGTGACCAGTTGATGCTGAGATTCGCCCTGGTTTTCTGCGGGTTTACTTCGAAAACTCATTGAATCAATGGCCATTTCAGTGACATCAAAATGGTGGTTTAATATGGTTTAATGGGACTATCATGGGATATAAGGACTATAATGGGATATAAATATATATATATATATATATGGTTGGTGGTTGATTGAGCCCTACCCCTCTGAAAAATGATGGAGTTAAAGTCAATGGGAAGGATGACATCCCATATATGAAATGGAAAATAAAAACATGTTCCAGTCACCACCAAGCAGACATTAACCATCATTAACCATCATTAACCATCATTAACCATCATTAACCATCATTAACCATCATTACTAACCATCATTAATCATTATTAACCATTATATAACCAATCTTAAACATCATTAAACCACCAAGCAGTTGTAGATCATGGAATGTTGGGGTACCATATTTTCTCACAAATTCAACCTGCAAATCAGCCAGCCGCGAGTCCTGGTCCTCCGGCCTCTCTTCGAACATTCCGTTGCCAATAGTTTTGCTTGTTTTTCTATCAATGTCAACAATAGCCCCATTCTGCTTGATGTACTATTATTGATGCAGAAGAATTGTTCTATTTTGAACTATTATTATTATTATTATTGATGTATACTATTATTTGTCTATTATTTTTCTATCAATGTCAATAATAGCCAGAAGAAAATTGTTCTCTTTTGAACTCGGCAACTTATGGCGATCTGAGGAGCATGATGGCCCTGGCTGCCTCACCGTTGCCAGCCCGCACCTGTCACATCTGTCACATCCCAGGCAGTGAAACCATGTGAAACCCTGAGGGCCCGATGTAAACATCAAAATAGCTGGGATTTATGGATGTTACCCTCTGGCAAACTAACATAGCTATGGAAAATCACAATTTTTAATGGGAAAATCAACTATTTCTATGGCCATTTTCAATAGCTATGTTAAATTACCAGAGGGTATTGTTTTCAACATATTGCATACATGAATAAATCAAGGATAAGTTTTCATATTAGTTTTCATCATGTTAATCCTTACCCACATAGATGATCATACCCTCTGGTAAACGTTTACATAACTATGGAAAGATCCACCATGCTATTAATGGATAAATATATGATAAATCCACTATTTCGACTGGGCCATTTTCAAGTTCGCAAACTGTTAGTTTACCAGGCCGGGTAAATCACCATTAATCACCATTAATCACCATTAATCAGCATTAATCACTATTAATCATTATTCACCATTATATAATCATTATTAACCATTATTAACCAGTCATTAATCAATAGCTTTTTGTATGTTTACCCGAGGGTAGATCTTTGGATGTTGCCCAACATCAAACCCCTAGGCCCAATGACTCACAGCAGCCTCTGCGTGGACGGCCTCGATGAGGACCTGGCCACGTCTTAAGGGTGGATTTACCAAGGGACAACCAATGGACTCTTTTCAAATTTTCCAATCATATTTGGGAATATATGTGGAATATATGTGGAATAATAGGATTGATGGGGTTACCCATATCTTTTGGAAACCACCTGTTTCTACTATCAATGGGAATAAAACAGGATCCTAAAATGGAGGTACGTTAGTACCATATGTTTGGCCATATTTTGTGGGGATATTCCCTTACATAGGCCTGAAGTATAGGCTTTACATATGGTAGGTACCTCCAATTTAGGTTCCTGAAATGGCCATTGAATGAAGCTGATTTCGATGATTTCTGGTTGGTGGTTTCAACCTACCCCTCTGAAAAATGATGGAGTGAGTTCGTCAGTTGGGATGATGAAATTCCCAATATATATATATATATGGAAAGTTATAAAAGTCATGTTCCAAACCACCAACCAGGTGAAGTATGATCCTTGAATATCCTGGATGTGACAGTGGATCTCGAGCCATCCATGCCATCCATGCCATCCTCATCTTTTCTGTGTCACATCCAGAAAATCAGTTGTGAAACCGTCTCCACCAAGTGAGTTGGCAGACATGCAACATCTGGGATTCTAACTGGTCGACCTATCTCCGGAAGCTCAGGATCTTCCAGATTCCCAGATTCCAGAGATACCCTCTGGTAAACTAACATAGCTATAGAAAAACACCCTTTTGAATAGGTAAATGGGCCATTTTCCATAGCTATGCTAGTTTACCAGAGATAAACATGTGGCTACTTTGGAGTCGGATCTCAGCTTTTTGTTGCTGTTTGTTTTCCCCCCAACGAATTTTGATTCATCGTTCGGAATCCGGTCCGGTTTTTTTTTTATGGATATCAAACAACTCGACCTCGCCCAAAAATAGCCGGTAAAACTTTGTTTGGATGTTAGAATTGGAGTAAAACAACACTGTTGGATGCTTTCAGAACAGACCATTTTTCTTGGAAATGGTGTCAATTGAGATCTGTAATTTTCCGTGAGATTGGGGGATGGGTCAAGACCTATTAGTCCCATATGACTGCGGGAATAACTGTTAATAAAAGCCAGCTATTTTAACTGGTTGGTGTATACCTATCCCTCTGAAAAATATGAAAGTCAGTTGGGATGATTATTCCCAATATATGGAAACAAAATGTTCCAAACCACCAACCAGTTAAGGTCTGTACCATATAGTACCATGGTACCACGTTGTTCTTAGGCGGCCTGCGCTTGCTCCATTTCTCAGGTCTCTGTAAGAGATCGCACCTTGTGAGTACGTTCGACTGGTTCTGCGCGCATGCCGCCAACCAGCTGCCTCATGGCCTTGCACAGTGGTACCATCTGGTAAACGTTTACATAGCTATGGAAAATCACCATGCTATTAATGGGTAAATCCACTATTTTGACTGGGCCATGTTCAATAGCTATGTTAGTCATTACCAGAGGGTAGATCATCTGAGAACCAGCATGGATTACTACTAGTTCCTGCAAGTGTTGGAGCAAATCTTGGTTTTGCATCATACCGAATCATACCATTTAATATACAGTAGTCAATCCGATTGAGACCATGATATACCATGATGACCATTAAATATATTGTTTGGGTTGGTCTGGTTAGGATAGTATCTGGTTGGTGGTTTCAACCCCTCTGAAAAATATTAGTCAGTTGGGATGATTATTCCCAATATATAGAAAAATAAAAGTCATGTTCCAAACCACCAATCAGTTATCACTAACAGCAAACCAGTAAATTCTATCACAATATCCTTCACCAAGATTTATCCTCTGAGATGATGGCACTTAACTCTCCTTGTGACCAGTACCGTGGGTCATACCCTCTGGATAGGTGCTGAAGTCTGAAACAAACATCAAACTACTGTGGATCATTTCCCATCAAAGCTTGTGACCACCTAATTGATCATATCAAATCAATTATCCCAGATATTCAAATCTGGTAGCTTCAAATCATGCAGAGTATGCCATTTGGACCATTTCAATTGTCAACACCTGCTATTGTTTTTTTCGCGGACGTTTATACATTATATATTTGCTATATTAGGCATGATCAGCGTCCAAACCCGATGGTACCTCGATGTCCCCCAAACGTTCCAGAACTCGTACCTGTGGCCGTAGGACTGCATTGCTGTGTGGGGATGTTTTCCCCTAGGGTTTTATCCGACAAATCCATGTGGAATTGTCACCAGCATTTGTAGATCATGTTCCGAACAGGAAACCATGGGGGTTTTTCCACATCGAACTGTAGACGTTTACCCTCTGGTAAACATACAAAAAGCTATTGAAAATTGCCATTTATGGTTGATTTACCTGGTAAAAATGGTGATTTTCCATAGTTATGTTAGTTTACCGGAGGGTACGCTAGAGTAAATCATGTTTTCAAACTGGGGAGTGTTGTTGTTGCAGTCTGGCTTAAAAAATCTGAGGTTTTTGACCCATACTGTATTTTCAGTTGAGGACCAAAAGACGTGTTCAATGCTTGAAAGTGGGTTTGGATTCTGGACATTTTTCTGAAGACTGCGCAATAAATATTAGATTGATAGATCCCAAATCTGATCTTAACACAAACTTTGATCGGTTTCATGAAATGTACACCAGAATTGATGGGACTTGGCCACCATCAAATAACCGTCAGTTGTCGAAATAACTGCGAATCTTCGAGGGGATCGTCGTAACCCAGTTTTGTTTGGAAAGTGGAAATTCCTCATAAGAAACAAACAAGACCTAATGAGTTCATTCCTCCAATCTTTCCACAAACAGGTTGCAATTGTTTTGATGACTACAGGAATAGGAAGGGCCCCCAAAGTCGAAAAATTGTTTGGTTCCACCTATTCAGCTATAGATATATCCATGTAAAGTTTCAGTTGCCCTAGTTGAAAACAAGTTAATCCATATCAATTGTTTGCAGTATAAATAGCTGCATCCGTCACCCAGGTCGTCACCCTGCGCACAAATCTCAGTGCCAACAGGTCTGTGGAAGGGCAACATTCCAGTGCTCGTTCAAGCAAGAACCGACCTCGGACAATTAACAAAAAATGATTGACAAAGTCAGCGGACAACGACGAAAAACACCAAACAAATTACTTCGTGTGATCCCAGCAGTAGCAAATATCCTGACATTCTATCTGATATCTTATCTGACATACATTCTGGCATGCTATCTGACATTTTATCTCACATATATTCTGCTCTTCTATCTGACATTCTATCTGCGAACATATTCTGAGACTCTATCTGACAGATATTCCGACATATGTTCTGACATTTTATCTGAAATATATTCTCGCATTCTAGCTGGTTGTTTTCTGACATTTTGTCTGGCATTCTATCTTGCATTCTATTTGACATTTTATCTTATACTCTATGTGAAACATATTCCGACATTCTATCTGGCATATGTTCTGACATTTTATCTGGCATTCTATCTGACATATATTGAGACAAACCCAAATGCCATGCGTTCAATTGTAAAATCCTCAAATTTGGCTGGTTTATATAATCCCCTAATTTTTGCATTATCTGGTCTTGACGTTTATAGACAAACCTACATAGCCTGTATTCATTTCTTACATCCCTGGTGGTTGAACCAAATGGCTTGAATCCCAGATTTTGATACCTAAGGCACCGGATTTTTCTGGTGAAAAACCATGTTCAAGCTGTTCAAGCACCATTTTTCATGATTAAAACACATTTTTTTATGGTTAAATCCCAATTATTTATGATTAAATCACCCGTTTTTGCTGGTTAACTCCGAACATTTTTGATGACATCTTTCACCTTTTTTTTTCATGGCTAAATCAGGCCAAATCCTTTGCCGTATTTAAGGAGGGTTGCTTGATGACGAAATCCCAACAGGATGGGAAGCCCCAGTTAAACCATGAAATAACCCCGTTTAGCTAGTTCGTTATATCTACCATAAACCATAGAATTCAGCCACTTATAAGGCAACTTATATAGCTATCTTGGGGGTCCCATCCTGTATATGTTTTTCCATTTTCCGTTGAATCAAGGACCCCAATGGCCTTCAGACTTCACTTGAGGGAAGTCTGAAGGCCAATTTTTTAGGACGATCACCAATGAATTGTAACGACGAGTACAGTAAGCGATGGTAAGTAAGGTGAACCTCCGCCTTTATCACTTTATCTCAGCTTGGTGAATTTCAATAGTCTGCCAGATCCATTCATCTTCAGACAGGTTCTGCATTACGTTTGTCTCTGCTTATTGTTTCCTTCACTTTCCCGTGTTTGTTGCTTCTGATGCCCATTTGTTTTCTCCTCATGCTCGCTTCCGAACTACCCAACTTTCTCACTATTCAGATCTGGCATCATCCATGTTTTCCAACATGTCTTGGAACGGTTTTCCTGTTATTCTTCCATCCAACAATCAGCATGATCCCGCTTGACTCCTGACATTCATAATATTCATATGTCTGGCCATACTACTGGACAAATCTGCTGTTGAAAATGCACTGTTCACGATTGTTTTCATTTGGTTCAATTCCTACTGGCATTGGGAAAATATGCGGAACATATGCACGATACCTTACTAATGTTGGGTTTAAATCCATAATTTCCGATCAAAATTTTCCGTCCAATTCATTGATGCTTAGAATATGGTCTTCCCATGTTCCATATATGATATATCCGATATGTATACCTGTATTATATGATATATATATATATACACAGTATATTAATGGAGGTTTCCAATTCATGGGGGTACCCCTAAATCATCCGATTCAATAGGATTTTCCATGAAATAAACCATCCATGTTTGCCTTCATTTTAGGACCACCCCCATATCTACCATCTGGCTAATTCAACATAGCCATTCAACATTGCCATTTATGGTTGATTGACCTAGTAAAAATTGATTTTCCATAGGTTTTTGTATGTTTACCATGAAATTTATATGGTTCCATGGTGATTTTCCATATGTTTTCCATAGTAAAAATGGTGATTTTCCATAGGTTTTTGTATGTTTTCCATAGGTTTTCCATGGGTTTTCCATGGGTTTTATAACCACCATCCCCAGGTGAGTCCCAGGTGAGTCCCAGGTGAGTCCCAGGTGAGTCCCAGGTGAGTCCCAGGTGAGTCCCCCAAGGCGCCGCACATTGTTCCAAGTCGCCCAGCTCATCCAGCGTCCGACAGACGTCCAGCCAGACCTGCAAAAAGACGAGGGAAAAGGCCGGGAAAAGGTGGAAACAATCTGGTTAACATATATTAACATATATTAACATATATTAACATATATTAACATATATTAACATATATTAAGATTTATTAACATATATTAACACATAAGTGTCTCGGGTCAAGCTCCCCCCTTTTCAGCTTACCCGTCGAACTTAGCGGTTTGCAATAGCCGCGGGTTTCCCTCGTCGTGCATTGGACTAGTTGGTGACTTCTCTTTTGCTGGTGTCCCGACACCTTAACTCTCGGGTTGGTAGACACTGATCTGCTACGCGCTGGTGTTCTACTTTGGGAACCTTTTGGACCTCTTTGTCCTCTTTGCTGTGTATGTCATTGGCACT
>Ga0126342_10023100_pt1 | contig 10209 bp, 9 predicted proteins | sample Cyp1metagenome_FD_92528 | JGI IMG/M metagenome (GOLD analysis project Ga0126342, IMG submission 92528) | Coral microbial communities from Lord Howe Island, Old Settlement Bay, Australia - Cyphastrea 1 metagenome | ecosystem: Host-associated > Invertebrates > Cnidaria > Coral ... | reverse complement strand
GCACAGATGATCCAGACGCTCAACAACGTTTGGCTCAAGTGGCTCAAGACGACAGGCCCAGTGCCCAACAGAGGGAAAATATACCGCTGCGCGAGTTCAACACTGCAACAGCGGGGACAGACACAGCCAACAGCTACTGTGAATTTTACAATACATAATACATACATTACCATTAACATTAACATTAGACTTAACATTAACATTAGCATTAACATTTGAATTTTCATTTGCATTTGTATACATATATATATATAATTATATATATACACTGTATATTTATCCGGGTTCAAATTTGGGGGAAGGGGTCGCACCCGGCTTCTTGTAAGCATAAACTGGTGCGATTTTGAAACCTTTATAAGGTGGATCGGTTTTTGGGAATTTTGGCCCTTACAAAAAGCATAGGTTTTCAGCACCCACATTCGACTCTAAAATCCGTTATCATTTTGTAAGGTGACAACTTTCTTCATATTATGAATGTTGTATCCCACTCGATGACCTTTTTATAAGAAATTGTGATTTCAGATAGCATGTTTGGGTATCATTTTGTAAGGCAACAACTTCCGGTCTCGTTGATTTTCAAGCAGCCTTTTTGTAAGGATTCCTTTTCTTTGCAACCTTTTGTATTTTTGTATTTTGTTTCTTAGGCATCATTGCATTGCCTACCAGAACTCCTGTCATGATGTCTTGCGTTTGTGTTATCGCATGAGTACAAAAAACACATGAAATTGAACACGAAAGAACATGTACAAAATGAAAATATGAGATAGCCGTGAGCGTAGCCACACTTACAACTTGCAAAAGAACCTTGGCCGACATAACACCCGTTGAGAAGAAAGTTGGTGCCTCCACCAAATCCAAAAAGAAATTGAACTCAAAATGGCTGCCATAAAACTTGGACTGTGCCTTACAACATGACAAGGTGCTTGTGGCCCCAGGAAGCTGCCATGAAAGGGTGTTTTACATTTTGCTGTGTCAGCGCTGTGGTTTCGAAAATAGCCAAAACAGCTATCAAATGATTGAGTCGAATCAAACACATGTACAGATCTGAACAATAATTTGTATCAATGCCTAAAAAGCATATATTCTTACAAAATGGTTCTTCTACTCTTGACGACATCTCCTTACAAAATGTGATTGCACACCCTGCTGAGTTTTTTTTTTAAATGTTCAATGACAGCATCTCGAGCTTACAAAAAGCATCAAAAAAACAAACTCGATGGTCTTATAGAATGAGTTGGCGCCTCAAAACTCTTACAACATGAACACTTCAAAATGTACAACTTTGCCTTTTAGGTGTCCTGGTACAAAATGCCTTCTTGTAACTACAAAATGACCCCTTCGAAATTATAAGGGAAATTCCAACGGGGATATATATATACATTTGCATTTGCATTTACATCAAAAATCTTTAACACGCATAATACACACATATATACAGTAATCATATGCACACGCACAGGTTTCAGATTGTTTCCAAGCGCCTACCAAGGCCCATCTGAGCAGCAGGATGATCAGTGCAGCTCTGCAAGGCCGTTGCATGGTGCAGCTCAAGGCGACCAAACGAGAAGCGAAGAAGACGAAACTGCTTGGCAAATCAGGTAGGCACCAGGTTGACCTATTGTCCTGCTTTATTTATGTTTATTTTGACTTGATGGCTTGCCTTCAGGCTTGCCTCATCTATTATAGTCCACAATGCTTGGGCACATACCCACACTAACACACGATCACACACACAACCAAGCTATTTGTGAAGTCTGTGGCGGGAACAATGGGCAAACAATCCTGGTCCTACGCGCTTTCCGATGTGAATTAAAAAAGCTGACGGGCCGGCTATCGGGTATTTGCGCCCCTTCTACTATAGGGTACCGCTCTATCCTCATACTCGCTGGTCCCATGACCCTAGCATGAGGACACGCATGTCCAACAGCAAGGATTTTGAGCAATTGGCTGCGATTCAACCCGGGAGTTTAGTCTAGGCTGCAGCAATCATGAAGCAAGCAGGGCAGTTTCTGGTCTGTCCCATTCAATGCAACACTGCAGCCGTCCCTCTTCGATTCGTTCGTGTCACTCCCCACTAGAACATGAATATGTGTCCGCCTCTGTCACGAACTCCGTCCTTTGGCATGTCGCAACGAAGAGTCTGTCGACTCACGGTATGCAAGGCTAGACTAGACTTATGGTCAGCTGCTTTAATCTGGAGAGATACTAAAGATTTGCAGAGATTTTGGACTAAATTCTGACCTTCTTCTCTGCCCATCCGTCATCCCAATCTGCCACTCCTGCTTGACTCTCAACAAACCATACAGTATGAACAGCTAGAGCTACATCTGTCCTGCATGAATCTGCAGGTCGAACAGCGCGTGCAGAGCCTCGCACTCTCATCCTGATGACATGGCAAAGGAACAGTGCATGCTTGGAGCCCATCTTGCTGAATGAACAAAAAGGATAAAAAAGGATTAAAATTAAATCGTTTCAAAATAGTTCAAGTCTTGTTCTTCAGCCTCGCTTCCGGAAGCGGTGCCTCCTGAGCAAAGGATTGAAGAAACATGTCCGTCCTCCAGAGCTTTGGTATTTTCAATTTGCTGGCTACCTGGCTACCTGGCTACCTGGCTACCTGGCTACCTGGCTACCTACCACTTGGATCCATGTGGAAATGGGATCGTTCCCTGTCCTGTGGTCGGTCGGGCTCTTTGGCCTGGAAAATTGCCAAGACTGCAACCGTAACACGATGCAATGGGTGTCAACAAGTTGTGTCAGCAAAATGCGTCAAGTGTGGTAGTCTAATGATGTCTAATGTAGTCTAAGCCTCTTAGTGAGTCTCAGTCTTAGTGACTGTACTCCTCCCAAGGCACAACCTCAGTTCGGACCCTGTGCCTCCTCATGATGGCCAAGTGCTTGCAGCCTGCCACCAAATCAATGTTGCAGCGGGACATGCGAAACCATCCACTGTGCAGCGTGAATGCTAACGCAATCACACACACACAAAACATCACACAACAACGAAAACATATTTGCAGGACATAAAATCTCAAAACAACTGCACATCACATATCTTTGGATCACGCTTGAACTATCTACTAGACATGCACCCCAAAGCATCTAATCTAATTATATGATTACACAGGTTCAATTCAAACTGCTCTGGCCGAACAGCCTCCTTGAGCAACCTGAAGGTTTTAAACTGGGGTCCCAAACTGCTGCCGCCCAGTCTCCGTCTCCATAAAGTAATGGTACATTTGAAACCACGGCCCATCGCCACACTACAATGATGACATGTGTTTCTGAGGAAATTCTCCCAGCCCTTGGGCCGACCTCTGACTGCCAAGTTTTATGGGTTCCACCATGTTCCTTTAAGATTATGTAACGTTGCGCCCAGTTTCAACATGTTCAAATCATCGTGAATGTCTCCAATCCTCACAATCAAAGCAGTCATCTCCTGGGCTGTGAGTATTGGTGCTGAAGGGGCTAGCCCAAACCTTCTTCTCTTGTCTTCCTCTCTCATTGCATGCGTATCCTTCCCATGGATGCGTGCAGACCCATATAGATTTTTTTTTTGAACCATGAATCATGAATCTGAGATAATCTGAGAATGTCTCAGATACATCTGAGAGTCTCAGGTGCAGGACAGCTTTGCTTGCTTACTCGCTTCCCTCCAACGCGGGTGAGCCAAATGGTAGCATTGCATTCATCGTAAGTTGTAATCTTTTACAACGGGGCGACAAAAGCAAAATGTGGATGCGAAACCGTGATCATCACAACCCCCAGCCCTCAAACAGAAGCAACAAAAAAATCACCTCCAACCACGGGGGCCGCATGCTCGTTTTTCTCTCAATCAGGCCCATTCTGGACCAATGTGTAGCCTCAGAAACCAAGGGTTGCTTCATGAATCTTTTGGAGTCTCACCAAATACAATGGCCAAGTGAAGTCGGAACTGGAGGCAAACACCTTCCAACCGGCTTCACCTGTCAAAATCATTCAAAACATTTCAACATCAATATTTTGAGTCAGAAACCTGTAGAAACCCGTAGAAACCCACCCATCCATGGCAAAACTTGAGCCCAAGCAGCCAGAACCATCGAAGTCCAGTTTCCCTTCCTCCACCAGCTGCGCCAAGAAGTCTCGCAGCTGCTTTTCACTCAGTGTGTAAGCAGGTTCCATCATGAACCTGAGGAGCGTGGAATAATGTGTATATAACAGGTGCGTGTGACAACAAACTTCACCTTCCAAGATATCGCAGACCCCACGTGTTGAAAACTATGAAGCACAAATTCGCATTGAAAGGGCAAAATCACATCAGCACTTACACTGTTTTGAACATTCACGTCTGCAGATGTCTCTCTTCATAGGAAATCCAGGGGAATTTCACATCAAGGAAAATCCACAGTCCAGGGTTGACCAGTACTAGTGGATGCTAGTGGGACAAAACAGGACATCACCATAGAAAAACTAAACAGCGTGTCATTTTGCACCAAGGATCCGCTGAAGGAAATTGTGGATACGCGGCAGCGGAAGCCTTTGCGAGCAGCAATGGATCAAACATCGTAGCAGGGTCTCAAATTTGAAGAAAAACTGCAGGCAATATGGCCAACCTGTCAGGTGGTCAAAACTGCCGAGGAACTCGGTTAAACTCGGTTAAACTCCAGTGTTTTCAAGTGCCAGGACCAACTGAGCAAATCTATGCAAGTGTCAGACCTCCCCAACACCAATAAGAATCCCAGGAGGGAATTCGATGGAATTCTATGGAGTTCCAATGCATCCAACTGCCAAAACCTGCTAAGTGAATGATACTTGATAATACTTGAATATACTTGATACTTGGGTGCTCCAAGACTATCCAAATCACAGAATCAGTCAGAATCAGAATTTGGGCACCCGATGTCGCCGATGGGCACCCGCACTCTGCGTAGTTCTTCAACATGCCCTGAATGAATGGTTCGCAGGCACGTAGCTCGGCCTCGCGCTGGGCTGAGCGCCGAGGTCCCGCGGTGGGTTGGCCTGGCGAGTTCTCCGTGTCTTCGTCCATGTGACCTGGAGCTCGGCGAAAGTTGGATCATAAGATGGATCATTTTATATCATTTTCACGCAATTTCTTCATGCTTCTGAGATCTTATGATCTTAATTGATCTTATATATCTTATGAAGAGGGAGTGACAGTGAAAGGGAATTTGACAAATCCATGGCCTTGAGTTTCATTTTAAACACATAATCTTTGCATACATGATTATGGCCAAATTCAAATTGTTAAGCTTGGCTTGCCTCTAATGGCCACTAAAATTCTCGCCTGATTGTATGATCCGGTCTTCTGCAGGTGCTGACTCCTGCAAGGATGTTTGTTGCCATTGGCCGAGAAAACGGTCAAGGCGAAACATGACTTGCGTAAACGTAAGAGAGACATGATGCCTCAGCCAATCAGTTGAGACCTGTAAAGGATCATATAGAAACATATATAATATACAGGAAGAGGAATCAGGTCATATAACACAGTCTTGAATTGCAGTGACAAAGGTCCCTCCTGGAGTTCATAGACATTTGCTGTGACTTCTTTCAGCACGCCCTGCGAGGGGCAGGACACGGCAGGACTGCTAAAAAATAATGCCTGAATGACTTTGCTGATAGCGATGGAGGAAAGAGCACAAGATATACTATCCCCGTGGTGAAGCTTCCGAAAGCTGCTAACTTTCTGCACAGCTGTGAAGCCTTACAACGCCCATACACTTCTAGTCACTGTGAGTGGCGGACAGCAAACAGTTTACAGTATGCGATTGCATCACAGCTTTACAACCTCCACTCTAGTTCCTCTCATGACAAATACCCAGATGCATCAGATGCCAACCAACTTCAATGAGTGCTGCTTGAGACCCATCGAATTCCAATCCCATCTCACTGGAACCACATCCAGCTGGCGTCCAACTGGCGTCCAACTGGCAAGACTCCAGCCTTTGCCACCCAAAAGGCAACCCGCTTCCGCACAAGCCTTGGACTTGGACTTGAGCTCAAAAAGGGCGGTGGTTCCCCAAGCAGTCCAGTACCACACCCATCTCAAAATTCTCATCTCAATTCTCATCTCTCTCTCTCTCTCTATCTATATAGTAAGGAAGTAGTGGCACCAAAATCATTCATGATGCAGAAGACTCACAATGCTGCATTGTTGAGTGGACCTAACCTCCAACACACATCCTGCGAAACTGGCCAAGTCTGTCAACAGCATAGCAGAACACGAGCAGGTTTCATCCTGGGTTTCAGACGCGTCTGGCAATTCCAATTGTGTCATGAGCTCCTCCAGGCTGAGCCTTGTGTTGTCAAATGTCAGGATGGATATGACGTGTGATTATGTAAATATGATTAAATATGAACAAATATGGATAGGATAGGCTGGACACACAAGTGCACACACACAAACACACGCGCATGATTATGCACGTACACACATAAATAACTTGCAGACACACGAATTACTGAACATGTTTCTACTTACGCAGCTTGGACGTACGACCCACATAGCAAAAAGATGCAAGGGGATGCAAGGGGGCTATGTATGTATGATATTGGTGTCACTTCAGGTTAGGCATCGCAACTGCTCTATCTGCTCTGGTGCATCTGGCGGGTATGGCTACTTTGCAGAACTGGCAAAGACTCCCCTCTTTTGCACTGTCGAGCCCAGTTTGCACGAAGGTCGAATGGCAAAACCCTATCTATCTTCAGCATCCTCTACGAAATGGAAACATCTAACCCTAGCCCTTTCATTCTTGTAGGTAGATAGGTAGATAGATGATAGACAAGCAAAGAGAGAGAGAGAGAGAGAGAGAGAAAGTTAGACAGACAGAAGGACGGATGGACGGACGGACGGATATATGAACTATACTAATTATGAATATATGCATGGATATATTGCGCTGGAATGCGCTGGAACGCTTCTAAGCCTCGCTTTGTGATGTTTCGTCCCTTATTTAAGCCATTCCAAAGATCTGTTTGGATGCACACCGTGCCTCGTTGGGCTGCCTTTGGCCTGCAAGAGAAAAAACGGTGGCTTTTGCATAATTTACACTAATTTATCATACTGCAAATGAAGGACTGGTCCAGTATACCAATCTCTCCAAAGTGGCAACCTATTACAAGCCTTGCACCTAGCTCTTTGCAATGTCCGTGACTGGCAAAACATGGCAAAACCAATCTTTGCGAGTGCTGTGTCCGAAAGAATTGTGAGCTTTCATCGAACTGCTCATCGCCGGAGATTCAAGTACCGAAAGCATCACCGCTCCTCTCAATAGCCACATCTTACTACATGTCATGATTTTCACGTCTCTGTGCCTCAGAGAAGCACGCAAGCACCGCATAGTGCACAGGTGTTACCTGGGATGTTTGGAATGTCGAGCAAATCTAAGAAAGAGCCAATGTAACATAATGTAACATCCCGACAAGGAAACATTGGAACAGCAGTGGAGCAGCATTAAAAACACAACTAGACAAATAGAATGCCAACCAAATCCCGCCTGGATTGTTGCTCCAGTTTTTGACTTTTCTTGATTCCATCACTATTTTCTTCTTATACGCATATATATATACATATATACACACACATATATATATATAACTATATATATATAGTTTTTTTTCCATATCTTGCTCACATGGAGCCGTGGAGACATTGCAGAAGCACTGCACAACGTCAATACCATTCAATAATAACAAAGTCTGTGAGAAGTGGTCTCCCTGCATCATGGACCATCTGCCAAAATCTACAAAATGGATCCAAATGGCAATCTGTGTCTTAGGCCATTGACCCAACAAAACCCAACGATTCATGTTGCATTTATGTTGACGGAGAGCTGCACCATGCCTCATGTTTTCGGCGTTAGGCAAACTGCCAAACTCTTGGCTGGTCGAGAGCAGGTCCGACTGTTCAAAGGAAGTCATTGGCTCCAGAACAAGACTGAAACTTGAACAAACTTCAGTGAAAATATCTCGAAACACTCAAAGAAAAATGGATTTCCCCATGAACGGTCTCCACCTGCGCTACCCAGTTTCCTTGGATCTGCCAGGCATATTGGATAGGTGAGTGAAACGCTTCACGTAGCGTGCCAATTTCTACGAAATTTGACTACCACCTCCTACATTCTACCCTGCATTTCAGCTTCCATATCGGATCGCCCAGTCCGCAGATACCGGCAAGTACAGAAGCACATGAACATGATAATGACCAGGACGAAACCTCAAAACCAGGTGGTTGTCAAGCAAAGTCACAACCTCTACTGTTGTACAAACAGCTCAACTCTTGTAGTGGCAAAAAGAAGCACGCGGGCATTTGCCTTTGTGATTGGCAAAATAGGAACTTTCAACTGGCTGAGGTAGGATTAGACTCCTATTCTGTTGCTGATATTTCATCCTGGTTTTAAGCCGTTGCTCCTGTCTTGATTGTAACGCCAAGGAACCTGCAACACCAAGGGAGACAATCAATGTTGTCCCACTATCCTGTTGCTGGAGCCTGGTTGTTGCTTCCTCAGCACCAGATATAAACATATGCATCAATCTGCTCTCCTGTATCTCTGCTCTGATGTCTCTTTTCTTTTGATGGAACCCAAAAGAGCAAAAGCTGATTCCTGTCCGCAACACCTGTTGTGTAAGACCAAGTGGGGTCTTACACAATCATACACAATCCAATAATATCCAACATCAGTTCTAGCAACTCCCCATGGCATAACTTCTTCTCAGTTCTCACCCAAATCTGACTCGTCGAGCATCCGCAGGTTCCAAGCTCGAGATACAAGGCCATTCATCCAAGGCCCAAGCCCAACGTTTGGAAGGTTCGGTACCAATAGCTCTTGGGCAGTTGAGGTTGCAAGGCATCCTGTGAGTGCACACATGTCAAACATTGTCAACCTGTCAAGGAACACATGCCGGTAAAACGATCAAACACCACAACATGTTCGAAAACTTCATGTGGTATACACTTTTCCTCCGCTAGGATCAAAAGGTGAGCCCTGTCCTCCATTCAACCGAGTAGTGGTATGGTGTCACTTTGGGATTACACAATCATCATCTATCATCGGGTGCTCAAAAAGGCAAACCTCCAATTTCACCAAGGGTCTGCTGCTCCAAGGCAATGCAGCCTGAAAGCTCACCGCAGCCAGCTTCTTGGAAACATCTCACTATACATCGAGTCGTTAAACAAAGGCAAAGGTCATGTCTTGTCACATTCCTGACAGCGTGCTTCAAAGGACTGCCGGGAACCAACACCAGCTGTTTGTGGACACAGCTGGAACATCATATAAAATGTGAAATCAACTTAAAAGAAATGCCCCAGCGATTGGCAAATCGAGCTTCATTACAAATAGTTCGCGACAGTAGCCCATGTAGTAAGCAAGATGTGTATGCTGAGCATGCTGCGTAAGAATGTGTAAATTGTAAATATTTATAGCGCATGCAGCGTGCAGTGGAAGGATGCTTGCCCGCCGGTATCTTCCCGTCCAACCACAGCCCTGTCAACAAGTGCAATAAAGCCTTGACCTATGACAAGCGTCAGAGCTTCCACAGATTTCAAGTGGTGTCTCAGGATACCCATCAACCAGGGGTGTAGAATAGTTTTTGTTTTTTTTGCCTCAGTTTTTTTTTTCTTTCCCGGTACCATTTGCCTTGTATTGGCAACAGTTTTATAGGGTATTTGCTACATTTTGGCATGGTCATTTTGCATGGTATTTGCTACATTTGGCCATGTTCGCCTTCCATTTTGCATGGTATTTTGTCACATTTTGGCATTTCAACCTCTCATTTGCATGGTATTTGCTACATTTTGGTGCTTCAAACGTTCATGTGGGTCTCTTGGGGGTTCTTTAGGCTTTTATTTAGGGTTTCTTTAGGGTGTCACTTTAGGGTTTCAGCTAAGGTGTCAGTTAAGGTTTCATTTAGTTTTTTTTCACAGTGTTGTTTAGGGTTTCTTTGGGATGTCATTTAGGGTGTCATTTAAAGTTTCTTTAGGGTTTCATTTATGGTTTCTTTAGGATTAATTTATGGTTTCTTTAGGGTTCATTTATGGTTTCTTTAGGGTTCATTTAGGGCTTCATGTAGGGTTTCTTATCAGGATTTCTTTAAGGTTTCTTTGGGTTTCACCTAGGGTCTCTCTAGGGTTTCATTTAGGATACAAACAGAACAGAATAAAGCAAAAGAAAATGAAAAACAAAGAGACAGTAAAGACAGGAAGCAAAGAAGCAAAGG
>Ga0126342_10023099_pt1 | contig 10210 bp, 10 predicted proteins | sample Cyp1metagenome_FD_92528 | JGI IMG/M metagenome (GOLD analysis project Ga0126342, IMG submission 92528) | Coral microbial communities from Lord Howe Island, Old Settlement Bay, Australia - Cyphastrea 1 metagenome | ecosystem: Host-associated > Invertebrates > Cnidaria > Coral ... | reverse complement strand
TGGGTGAAAAATCTCTGGGTGAAAAGTATATGGGTGAAATGTATTGAAGAGTCTCTGGGTGAAAAGTATGGTGGAAAATAGGGGTAGATGGGATGCTGGCTTTCGTTCCCCCCTTCTCAGGTTATATTTATATTTATATTTGCACACAATTATTATACACATCCATGTGTATTGTGATGGTGGCGGTGCTGCGCTGATGACGATGAAGAACCACGAGGTATCCCAGATTTTTCCAAGCCACTCTGGCGCTAGGAGACTGCGCCTTCGTGGGGATCTATGGTGACAAGGAGTCCACGGGCCATGGGTTGCTACTGCTGAAGGCTTTTCCGAATTTCCATGTTGGAGCGCTAGAATATGTACATCCCCAGAATCCACCCCCCCAAAAAAAACTGGTTGTCCGCAACCTTAACGTTTGCCCAGACTCATCATTGTGACATAACAGAGACAATTCTGTGTTGCTGGGAAGTTGCGAATCCAAGCAAGGCCAAGGGGGAAAATTAGGCCACAGTGGCATGTGAAAGATACCTTGAATACAGTTTATCTTCATGAGGAAACAATATCACCTGATCATCACAAGGGATCAAAATTAGCCACCCGCTCTGAACAATACGTTGATTGCGGGACATCAACTCCGGGCAAACGTCCAGGTTGCAGCGAACTGGTTTTGTCATCTTCCACAAAACTATATATGTACTATATCCCTGTTAGAACGTGGTTTGTCTAACTTGCATATAAAGCAACTGGAATAAGTATCATGGTGTCTGTGGCCATACATTTTTTTTATCATTTTTTGCCAAGGATGGACATCCCAGTTGAATTCCCAGTTTGTTGCTTCCTCCAAATGTACCCACTAACAAACAAAGCCTAGTTGAGGGATTCTCCGGCTACCGAATGTCGCATTGGTGGTACCTTTGCGAAACACAGCGATCGTCTGAGTGGTTGTGTTTGTCACATATACACATATACACATAGACACATAGACACACAGACACACAGACACACAGACACACAGACACACAGACACACAGACACATAGACAGACACACAGACACACAGACACACAGACACACAGACACATAGACACATAGACAGATAGACACATAGACACATAGACACATAGACACATAGACACATAGACAGATAGACAGATAGACACATAGACACATAGACACATAGAAACATACATACATACATACAGGCGGACGGACGGACAGACAGACATACATACATACATGGTATATACATACATATATACGTGTATATGTGTACACAAGCACATATATATATACACAAATACATACAAATGAGTTGCTTGCCTAGGTCCCGCACATCCAAGTCACCATACTTGGTGGGATGAACATTCATCAATCCCAGCTATTCTTGCATATTCACTGGGCTATCAAGGTTTTGCACCCAGCTACCCGTGGATCTCGAAAACTTGAGGCTCCAAACCGTGGTCCCCTGTGAATTTTCTCAACACAACCCAGTGACCATGAAATGCATCAGATCGCATCAATTTTTCTGCGAGATTTTTTCATTGGTCAACTCGTCATTTTTTGACGTTTAAAACGTGACTTTGTTTTTTTCAGGACGATTTTGCCTTGGTTTTGCTTGAAGATGCGGATGAGCAGATCTATTTGACTGAAGAGTTGCAGAGTACCCGCAAAGCACCTCGGGTGGCCCAGTTTCGGGAAATCCTTATGTACTCAGGGGCCATGGGAGTTATATATAAGTATATATACATGTATAGATTGTATAGGAAAATCATCTGGAAATAGGGGAGTATTCACTGACACGTTTTAGTACTGGAGGGTATTGGGATTTCATGCCCAAATCAGAGGTTCAACCATTGACAAGAGGGGAACATAGCTTTTGACCCATATCGGATATGCACACACACACACATACATACATATGTATGGTCCCGTGTCCCGTGTTCCCACCCCCCATGGGATGGGTCCCCAGGTAGCACCCCCTCCCTTCTATTTGCAAGCTATTGGCAGCATTTCTGAGGTCCAGCCTCGTATTTGCAAGGTCTTTGAAGCATTTCTGACTACCAGCCACGTACGTACGTACGTACGTGCATGCATGCATGCATGCATGCATACGTACATACATACATACATACATACCTACATACCTACATACGTTACATACGTTACATACGTTACATACGTTACATACGTTACATACGTTACATACGTTACATACGTTACATACGTTACATAGGTTACATACGTTACATACGTTACATACGTTACATAGGTTACATAGGTTACATAGGTTACATACGTTACATAGGTTACATAGGTTACATAGGTTACATAGGTTACATAGGTTACATAGGTTACATAGGTTACATAGGTTACATAGGTTACATAAGTTACATAGGTTACATAGGTTACATACGTTACATACGTTACATACGTTACATAGGTTACATAGGTTACATAGGTTACATAGGTTACATAGGTTACATAGGCTACATAGGTTACATAGGTTACATACGTTACATACGTTACATACGTTACATACGTTACATACGTTACATACGTTACCTACGTTACCTACGTTACCTACGTTACCTACGTTACCTACGTTACACACGTTACACACGTTACACACGTTACACACGTTACACACGTTACAGACGTTACAGACGTTACATACGTTACATACGTTACATACGTTACATACGTTACATACGTTACATACGTTACATACGTTACATACGTTACATACGTTACATACGGTACATACGTTACATACGTTACATACGTTACATACGTTACATACGGTACATACGGTACATACGGTACATACGTTACATACGTTACATACGTTACATACGTTACATACGTTACATACGTTACATACGTTACATACTTAGATACATACATACATACATACATACAGACAGACAGACAGACAGACAGACAGACAGACAGACATACGATGGGCCCCAATTTATCACCATATTCTGATTCTAATGGGACAAGTTGAGAAATTTTTCCTGGGTTATGGCTGCTCACAACCGGAATGGTGTACATGGGGTTATATCTTCACAATTGCTAGGATATAGTATAGACGGGGAGCGAAATGTCGATATGGCTGGGGGTTTGCCGAAAAAAATAACACCCTGAAAATCATGGACATTTGGGTAGGATCCCTTGATGACATTAGGAGGGTTTTACAGGCCTTTGCTTCAGGATCTTCGTTGAGTCATGTTGGTTCAGCCTTGGGCAGCACACATATATAGGGTCATGCTGAGGTGAGCAAGTTTATTGAAGGAAAGGACAAGGTGAAGGATGCCAAGAGGGGTACTGCAACCTGTCTGGTGATTGGAACGGGAGTTAAAATTGCTGGGATGGATGCGAAAGAGGGTACCGATACCAGTTGCCGATATCTGGAACAGAAGCTTAAAGCCTCTGAACCTGTACAGGTTATGATCCTACTTAGCAAATGGTTTGCACATCCAAGGTTTCAGAATGGCCTCATTGCATATCTTGGCAATCATTCAACCAACTATTTGGTCTTTTCATTCCAAATTTGCAAACTGCCCTCGTGAATCTTCTTTCGGGCCCTTTGAAAGCCTGGTCTCTGCATTTCGTTAAGTGACGGTTGGTTATTGTTATATTGTTGATATATGATGATATCATATCTCCACTTTCTCTGGTTGGTTAAGCACGGTTAATAAGTTAAACCCCCGTGGTTTATTGCCACTATGAGAAAACACATTACTAAAGATGGTCACCACCACAGGGGCACCACTGCCAAGCACTGGACCATCTTAGGTGCTTCGGAAGGAAGACTTTGTGACCAGCGAAGCGTGACATGGCTGTGTTTGGGGCTAACTAAGCGTTGGGTGGTTGGGGACTCATGACTCAGCAGTGAGAAGCTCTGCTAAGTTAGCTGTCGATTTTCGCACAGGTTCTTGGATATAGAGGGCGAAACGCTGGGCAAATAGTACCTGTCACCCATCAGAATTTGCTTCCCAGCTCATTGACACCTAAGATCAGTCGTGGTTTGATGTCGGAAATGATCCATCTGTCGAACATTTTGCGGGAATTTCACCGGTCAACTCGGTGACCCTGGCAATCATGTTTGGGTTTATCAGTTGGGACTTGGCCACCAACAACTCCTAAGCATAACGGATCACCGAACTGGAGTGTCGTTGGTCAAATTCCTCTCTCCAGCAGCTTCAACCAACATGAAACGACCATCATCCGCTTTATTGGTGCTTTGTGTGATACCTTCATTATACTTCATTTGTGGAGATCAAAATGGGGCACGGAATGAGATGCTTTTAACTGGTCTGCTAATCCCATTCCATTTTTTTTCAATACTCCAAAAAGGTGCAGATAGTTGTACTTTATGACTTTATCATACTTTATCACAATTTTAAGCTTAGATCTTACCAACTTCTATTTTCTTGGGGGTTCCAAGATGAAACACCCAATTTCTGGTACTCCAGGATTCCGTGTCTCAGGTCACTGGTGGCGCCCTTGGCCATCACGGCATTTAGCGGCAGCCCCTCATCTCCCAGCATCTTGTGTAGTATCAGGTTGAACGAAAAACCAGGCGACCGTGAGAATGGAAGGGGCCCGGGAGGCTGAGTGATGATTTTTGAGAACCTAGTGTGGATGGTTGCGAAATCCCGCACCCAAAAGGATTGTTGAAACCCTATAAATAGTGGGATAAACCATCTATCAACTGGTGCAGGATTTCTTCCACCCACCGTATTTTAGGGCTTTGGAAGCTCAGTTTGAGCGTTTTGGGAGATAGAATCAGATAGAAGAACAAGCGAAGCCCAGGGGTGAGATGTAAATCGCACATGAAATTGGCCACGAAATCATATGGGTTTGTCTGCGAATAGGACAGCCTACAATCCGATGGTTGTCATCATTTTTGCCCTTGAAGTTGCCTGTTTGGGGTATATCCCATTTCTGGGCAAGCCCACATGGAAGTTTCTTGAATGACTCAAGTGTTCTCTGCCACGTAAAGTTTTTCTTTTTTTTTTAAATCCATTCTTGCCGTCTTTTTTAAAGCATCTCCATATGGCATGGGGTTCGTTGGAGACGCCTTCTTCTAATCAGACTTCTGAATTTCTTGTTGAAGTTGCTGGAATCGAGGAAATGGCTTTGCGAGTGAGGTCCTCTGGTACCTCAAAATCTTCTGGTTCAAAACCCAATTTTCCCTACAAAAATTCGCAATTTCTGGCGTTAGTCCATCTTAGTCCAATATTTTCAGGCACATCCAAATACTCCTATCTCCCCATGAATGCGCTGAATATCTTGGACACAGCCCCACTTCCCAGCAGAATCACCATGGCCCAAGTCGGCCAAAGGGACAGTAGGGTTCCCACGTCAATTGTGTACACCAATTTCATCCAGACCCATATCAGTCTTCTAGATGTCAGGCAAGGTTATCCACCAGAATTAGTTGAGGGAACCCCTCATGTTTGATGCGGGCCTGTGGCAAACCCAATGCCATAAAACTCCAATTTTGGAGGGTTTATCAAATTTTTACCACCCATCTGTTCATGGGGATGGTTGATGGCGCCAAAAAAAGGCCACATATGGCCACATTAAGAACATTTAAAAACACGGTTGTCCCGCAGAGTCTCCCCTTCAGGCGCTAGCGCTCGAATGCTGCAGGAGGCCTAGTTTGCGCAGTTTGCGAACTGGAGAATTACACTGTTTCTGGACCAGATCATCTACAAATAATCTACAAATGAACCATTTTCATACATATTTTCCGTAACAAATTGTTGGTCATTACCAGAGGGTGGTAGGGTTTACCTTCTTCCACCCTTCATTTTTGGGGTAGCATTGTTTTGGATCCATCCCGCATGGTCGCTAAGTAGCCCCCCAAAAGGATAGAAAAGTCATTTGCAATTATTTTATCCAGCGGGTCATCCCCATAGGTTGCTATACTTTTCTGATGTGACTTAGCCATAGTAAATAATCAACTATAGTAGCAACCCCATAGACATTGTTTTTCTATCTTTTTCGGGGTTGCTATACTTTTTTGACGTGACTTAGCCAGATTTTCCCACAACTCCCATGTTTCATGACAGCCGCTGGATTATGGAAATGATAGAAAAGGGTCCTGTCCAGTAGGGTGTCTCTGAAAATCGGGATAGCCCCATTTACAGCAAGTCTAATGGAGAAAAGAAGGTTCTTAACCAGTGGATGGACTGGGTTTTCACAACATTTTCAGGTACCAAACACAGTTCTTGTGGGGGAAATACCCACGTTGTTGGCTTTAACTGGTAAATACCAATAGTATCCAATACTGTTGACCCCGGATTAATAAACCTACCTCTGGGTTGTCGAATTGCGGGGGTACCATTTTTTAAATTTCAGATGAAGCCGCCTCATTTTCATCAACCAGGGTCCAGAAAACCATAAAAAACCCAGGGTTGACATGACCATCATCACCCAACAAACTCCAACAAACTTTCCGCCCGCTGCACCGTGACCCTGTGACCCTGTGACTTCTCGCGCCAGTTGAATGTGGTCTCAGTCCAGAGCGACACAGCGACTTATGTGGGATCCACCAGTGGAACCAAGGTGAGCCGTTTCGGGTTTCGGGAGTTGCAAAGAATGGGATTTTAAGCAGCCAAAACGGGGGGATTTAGGATTTAGGTAATTTAGGTAATTTATGTAATCAACATCTAAGTAGCAATCTGGGATTTTCAGCCAGAGAAATATCGGAAAATGAGGGAGTTCCCCAACAGAAAATGAGGAATTTAAATAGTTGATTTCACCAGGAGCTCGATCCAGCAACAAGTCGGAAACTATACCAAGACCTTCCGGAAATTCGCACGGAGCCAGTCAAACTCCGCATCTTTTTGGCATTTTTTTGGTGGAACCAATCTGGGGCTGTCAACCTGAGCAGCCAGGACGAACTGCTGACAGAAATTAGGGACAGCAGCAACTGACGGCACTTCCTTCAGTTGCTCAGTTGAAAGTTCGAGTTGGGGTTGGCAAAATCATTTTGGACTTCATGAAGAAATTTTGATATTGGGGACATACTTACTTTGGGCAAGGTGTGATAGAATCGAACTTCTGGCGGTTTCATACAGTTTTTGATACACCAGGACTGATTTTCGCCTTGTGGTGGGAGGTTGTCCGTCCCATTTTGCTTCGCTCTGGCCCACCCCTTTTTTTGGCACTCTTCACCTTGTGCGGTTGGTGTAGATTCGGCGCTTTGACCCTACGTACACTGGAACCCAGACCTATATTCCAGGAAGATTGGAATGCAAAGTTCCTGGTTGAAAGTTGCTGTTGTTCAGATTTCCAATTTCTTGGGCGATTTTAACCAAGATTAGAATCTCAGGTATGAGAGCAGTGCTGCTGACCATTGAAAATCACTCAAAGACTTGTTGTTGCTGCTTCTACTTCATCTACTTCAGTATTTGTATCCCTTTCCTTGGGATGCTCCGAACGCCCAAGGAAAGTTGAGAGGCTTCACTGTGGCCAATGGCAATGGTGGCAACCATTCCGACACGATGACCACCAGCATGAACCCGAACCCGAACATGACCGTGACCGAAACCACCACCATGGAAGACGATGATGACGACACCAGCACCACCGATGATTCCGGGGGACCATCCCCTCCACCTCCACCTCCACCACCAAGCAGCACCACCACACCAGCTCGGGGGCTCAGGGGCAAGATTGGGGTGCTGAATGATTTCATTTTCCTATCAGAAATCACAATTTTGACAATTTTGTGGGTTTTCCTACCACATGCTATTTTTCATTACGAAGTTGGTTGGGTTGGCTAGTCGCTTTCAAGATGCGTTATCCAACTCTTTTCTTGCCATTCCCATCTTGATTTTGACATCATCATTACCTTGTTGGTTGTTTCATGTTTGTTGTTTTATGCTGGAGAGATGCCACCAGGAGGGATAAATCCATCTATCCATTCATCTATGCAGCCATTCATGCATCCATTTACTGGTTCTATCACTCTCTCTCTCTATACACATGCATATGTATATGTATATATATAATATGTATATGTATATGTATAGGTATAATATGTATATGTATATGTATATGTATATGTATATGTATATATATATATTATACTGTATATTTATTTTAACAAATGAACAATTAAGTCAGTAATTAACTAGCTCTATCTATCTATCTATCTATCTACCTATGTGAACGTATTCTATTCTACTCGGGATTATTATTGCACATTAACATCCACAACATGCCAGCGGGAAAAAACAGCAATCTCAACTTTTGCCGGTCGAACCAAGTTTGGAATCTCCAGAAGCCGGTCGAAAGGTACGGCTTCGCCTTAAAATGGGAACTTTAACATATGGAGGTTTTAAATTCATAGGGGTACCTAAATAATAAATGAAAGTAGACCATAGTTAGGTATTGAAAATCATGGTGACTTGGGGAGCCCCCATTTTAAGAAATTGCCTGACTCAAGTGGTGGTTCAACAAGGAAACATGGTGATATAATGGGATATACAACCAACCATATCCAATTGGGTGTTTCTTAAGGTGGGGGATGACCCCATGGTCATCAATTTTGATGCTGAAAATTGATTTTTGGGCCGATGTCTTTTTTTTTCCCGATATTTTCAGGTACCAAACCTACGATACCATCTGGGTTGGTCTGAACATATCATTTTCTCCACAGAATTCGTGATTTGGGGAGTTACTGTCTGGTAAACTAACTAACAGTTTTCTATGGAAAATCACCATTTTTAATAGGTAAATCAACTATCAATGGCAATTTTCCATAGCAAACAGTTAGTTTACCAGAGGGTCATCCCCCATTTTCAGAGCCATCTGGCACCACCTTAGGGAAAGACGGATTCGGGCAACGCGGCTGCTCTTGGCATCTCGCTGGGTCCCGGGGACTTAATGAGACTGGCCGGGCAGTTGGAAAAAATGGGTATACCCATTGTGATTGGGGTATGGGAATAACATGGAATAACCATCCATCAACCAGCCATTATGACCGTATATTTGGGGGGAATAACCATCCATTAACCAGCCATTGTGACCGTATATTTGGGGGGAATAACCATCCATTAACCAGCTATGACTCAGGGTACCTGGGGTGCCACGGTTTTGACTCATAGCCATTTCCTCTCCAGTTCGCAGGTGTTTCTCAAAATCGGGATGGAAACACTTTTGATGTCTTTGGGGTCCCCACTTCAGGAATCCCCTATATAAACCATCAGAAACCACTATAATTTAATGCTGGATCTGCACCCCAAAGTCGCCAAGGGAGACAATGAATCCAGAATTCCTCACTGAACTTGCCATGGGTTGATCATGCGAATCGGTGAATCATTTTTTTGGAACGACGTCTGAAAACAGACAGCTGACAGCACATCTTTGTGACAAGATCACAGGATGAATCAAATATCAAATACTGTAAACATATAAACATATTTAAAGTAAGGAAAAAAAAACACTGGTACATGTCCCATTTGCTGATGCCGTTGGGCTAAACACTCTTGTGGCTGTTGACTTGCTTATCGGGAATGCCCTCCCACGAATGGGGGGAAACCCGACTGTACCAAGCATATTGTTTTGATGGTGGAACGCGGAGTTTTTTTTTCCTACTGTTTTGTGGTTGCTGCTTCATGTTCATTCTGGGGTCCTGGAGTTCATCCAGTTCATCTAAAAAACTGGTATACTGTATACCAGTTTGGAATTGCAGTGCCGAACTTCCAGTGCTTCTGTTAGAAATCAATGCAGCCACACCAGAGGCCATAAAAAACGGTATAGCAGAATTCGGGTTTCTCCGAAAATGAGGAATTCAACGCCAGTCTATGGCCATTTTTATGACCAACATGATGATCAAACATGAGATTGAATGGGGTATCCTATTCTCAGACAAACCCATATTGATTCACTTCCCAGGACCAAACTCCAGATCGAGTTTTTTTCGATTCTGACATCGTCATGGTGTGTTGGATTCATTCCCGTGTTTGATCACCGTTTTCGTTGTGCTTAAAGTGCAGTTGCCGTTGCTTCAATCACGTTTCTTTTGCTCAAAATACTCATTTGGAGATGGGTCAAAACCTATGAAATTACCATATTTGGGGGAATAACAATCCATTAACCAGCATTGTTACCATATTTGGGGGAAAAACCATCCATCAACCAGCCATTATTGCCATATTTGGGGGAATAACAATCCATTAACCAGCATTGTT
>Ga0126342_10023098_pt1 | contig 10210 bp, 12 predicted proteins | sample Cyp1metagenome_FD_92528 | JGI IMG/M metagenome (GOLD analysis project Ga0126342, IMG submission 92528) | Coral microbial communities from Lord Howe Island, Old Settlement Bay, Australia - Cyphastrea 1 metagenome | ecosystem: Host-associated > Invertebrates > Cnidaria > Coral ... | reverse complement strand
ACATTTGTTTTCCTGAACCCCAACCTTGCAACATCCATTTTGGGATGATTTTTACCTGACTTGGCATTTTTAATTTTCGAACTGGAGTCACAGGAAAAAAAATTACCGGTACAACGGGGGATCAAACTATCTTGTTCCGAACCCCAACGGACGCTGCTCTCCGTTGAGCTTCGGAGTTCCTCCATTTTCCTCCGTTTTCCCCCTGCTTTGGGCGATTTTCCTTCATTTTCCGTCGTTTTTTTCCTACCTTTTTCCTGTCATTCCTCCATTTTCCTCCATCTTCCCCCTGTTTTCAACGAGTTTCCTTCATTTTCCTTGGTTTTTTCCTCCCTTTTTCCTGCCGGAGTCAACGGACCTAGGGGGGAATCGAAGCCTACCGTCACCTCTTTGCGTAGTGGTACATGCCCCCCCAAAAAAGTTCAATTTGCCCGCCCTCCACTGCAACTAATTTCGAGTTTTCGTGCCACACGCGACGACCACCCCCCAGACCCCCTAATATTCACTTCGTTCGCCAAAACAACTTTGCCTAGCCTATCGGCTGGCTTTCGTAATAAACAGCATCTTTAGTCCATGAGTTGGTTTAATCTAATCGGTTCATATCATTCTTCTGAATGAAACCTGTACTTTATGTTAGATTATCTAACCGTACGACTCACTTATGACTCATGACTAAAACTTATAGTTATGACTCATGACTCATGACTACGGACTACGGGTTTTACAGGCTTACATTTATGATGTGAGATGAGATATGTAACCGTAGTTTTGATGTTGTTCATTTACTTTCATAATAGGGCCTTTGTTTCCAGCCCTGGCTCCTTAGGTTTTGGAAGTCGTGGCTTCAGGATGAGGGCTGGACAGTCAGGACCCGCACTGGCAGCCCCAGCCGTGATCCAATTTGGAGTCAGTGGATTCCTCCCTCTCCCATCAAAGATGCAGCCATTGCAGCCGCTGCGAAGTCCAAGAGTTCCAACCAGGGCAAGTGAGGGACATGGGGGGACCACGGCCGTGGTCAGGCTCGTGACATGAGAGGTGGGTGCCGTGCCTTTTAATTGGCTGGGCTAGGCATGTTCCGGTATACAGGCATTTTTTGGATTTGCTCTCCATGCCTACTTCTAGTTGTTCATGCCAGTGCTCTGCTCAGTACCACTCCTTTTCTTCTGGTGGAACCAGCAGCTGGATGATTGATGATTCATGATTCAATGAAACTCGTTTCTGTTTCTTGAAAGTTTGTGGTTGTGGGTGGTACCAGGCTATCTTGCATTTCGCTTTGTCTCAAAACGAGCAAACTTAATTGCGAAAGCGCTTTGACGATATCAATGCAATGATATCATATTAATAGATGAGATGTGAAACAGACTCAGAAAGTGATTGAGTCGGGTTCAAGACTACAGGTGCCATTTGAGCGGACAAACAGACTGCAAGTTTCAGCGGCAATCGTTTGTGGTTTTTGGATTAAACAAGTCATATGTTTGAATTTCTGCAACCTCCATTCTCACGTCTCTGACGTGACATCTCCGTCTCTGAATCTTGAGTCCTTCCTTGCCATGAGCAAGTTCAGTTGTGCTATGTGAGATGCGACCGTGCAGAATCGTCTGAGTTGTTTGTATTTTCATTGTTGAAATTGAATTGGAGTGGTATTTCGGTATTTCATTTCTCGTGAGTGAGGTTCTGAGGTTGACTGGCAGATGTCAAAAACAACTTACTAACTACTTGGTCGTTTTGATCGTGAGTCATCAATCTTGTTTTCGATTGTAGCTATTTAGCTGAGCGCAAAGTTTGGTTCGTGTTCCCAAAACTCAAAACGTGAATAGAATCGTCATCGACCTGTTTGTCTTCCCTAGCTTCTAGCTGAGACTTACAAAGAAGAGCAGGCCAAGAAAAAGAAGTCTGGTTCGAAGATGGATGGGCTCCTTGCTTTCCTTCCTTATCTACCCCGTGCTGCTGCAGCTTTCAAATGCTATGAGAACATCATTGACAAGATTGAGGGTGAGGTGGGCTACATGGACAACATTAAGGATTTTGCCAAAAAGCTGACCGGCACCTTTCAAACCTCGCTGCAGCAGTGTTCTCAGGAGATGTATCAAGAGCTGGACAACATGAAGGGCATCTTCGCCACATTGTTTACGGCGGTGAAGGAGAAACACGAGCTCATTGCGATCTTCCAGGCTGAAAAGCTTTCGGAGGCATTGGTTTCGCCCCTGCTTTCCGACCCAAATGCGACATATCTTTTGTTCTTGGGAGGCAAAGCTGGGCCATATTGTGAGGGAATTAGTACCTTTGCACAGGCCATGAATCGATTGCCCAAGGAGACGATGCTTCTTTGGTCAAAGACCTTGCAGAGTTTGCTTCAGCTCAGAATCCGAAGGTGTGTCCTAAGGATAGCGGGATCACACTTTCACATGTAAGTTGGTTCCAGGGGTCTCTTACACTTTCTCAGGTGATGACCCGCAAGTTGCAGCCAGGCGAGATGCGATTAGGTTTAGTCTCCGATGTGTGAAGCTGTTGGATTCAAAGAAAGTGGGATGCGAAACTATTTTGAAGCAGAAAGCTTCCCAACTCCAAGAGGGGAAGTAGGCAAAGTTGCGTGTGACCCGACATATGACCATATCATATCATATCATCATACAGTTAGTACATATCACATCAATTCACATCATATCACATCATATCATTTCATATTATTCTATTATCATAGAATCTGATTATATGACCATAATATTATTTTATAAGATTATTATATTATATTTATATATATACACACTTTTGTGTGATTTGACTTGACATGTGACCTGACGTGTTTACTATATGCCACGCAGCTGAACTTTTTTGGTTTTGTGAGTGTCAGGAAACCAGCTGGCATTGTTGATTCATTCGCTACGCAGGGCTTTTTATGCCTGTAGCGTTGTGTGATGTGACATGATCTTTGATGCAATTAGATCATTCCTTGTTCCATGAAAGCCGCATTCTGGGTTGTGGGTTTCGCTCAGTACATGCGCAAGAGAGAGACCAAAACACTGCAAAACATGGGCAGTAAAGATGCGAACCGAGAGAGGGTGAAAAAAATGCCGGCACAAGCATTGGCAAGCAGTTTGTTGAGTTTGGTGAGAGGGTTTGGGATAGGTACCCCCAATTGGCCCCCAATGATTAGGGGTGATGATGTGATGGTTCTATGATATAATATGATTCGATATGATAATATAATAATATAATATATGATGGGATGCATTGCATCACCTGAAACATGAATGATTTAATTGATGTGGTGTAAGATGTATATGATTTGATTATTTTATTTACATCAATGATATGATCTTGGATGGTTTTGGAATGTTCTGGGCATGACATTCACAATTCAACATAGCATAAGTATCCCGGATTGATTGTTATTTCATGTCCTTGATTGTACGCAACGCGTTGTTTGTCCAACAAAAAACATGATGCTAAATTATCATATACATATTCAGATATTCATATTACATATCATATTACATACCATATCATATATATATAGTCATAGTCATAGTCATATACATGTTTCATTCAGTCATGTCATGTATGGACTAACTCGACCGACCACCATGCCATGCTCTTCCCAAGAATAAATTTGCATGGTGACACATTGATGTTAATATGATGGAGGCACCGATCAAAACAAAGGCTGGTGGAATCATAAATCAACTTGATGGGAAACGAAATGAAGTTTGGATTCACCCCAAAACACATACAATAAATAATTCAACAATTCACCTAATATATTTTAATACATTAGTTATATTATTATATTTATATATATATATATATATTATATTATGTAAATTATAAATTACTATGATTAGAATCATACAATCTACCCTACAAAAACTGAGTGTACAAGTTACTCAAATAACTACACAATTTACCAACTACACATTTTACCCCAAATTAACTACACCATTTGCCATTTACCACAATTTTTCCCACAATTTACACACAATTTACCCACAATTAACTACACAATTTACCCCAATAAACCCACAATTTACACATAATTTACACCCACAATTAACTACACAATTTACCCACAATTTACCTACAATTTACCCACAATTAACTACACAATTTACATCAATTTACCCCAATAAACACACAATTTACCCGCAATTTACTACATAATTTACCCCAATAAGCCCACAATTTACCCACAATTTACACACAATTTTACCCACAATTAACTACACAAATTACCTCAATAAGCCCACAATTTACGCACAATTAACTACACAATTTACCCCAATAAGCCCATAACTCACCCACAATTTACCCACAATTAACTACACAATTTACTTCAATAAGCCACAATTACCCACAATTTACACACACAATTTACCCACAATTAACTAGAATTTACCCAATAAGCCCACAATTTGCCCACAATTAACTACACAATTTGCCCACAATTTACACACACACACACACAATTTACCCACAATTTACTACACAATTTACCCGCAATAAGCCCACAAGTTACCCACAATTTACACACAATTAACCCCCATATACCCTAAAGAAAACGTGTTAGGGCTGATACCTAAATTATATATATATATAGACATGTATAGATGTATATGGTGATATTTGGGGGAATACGCTGGGGTATACATTGGAGTAGCTGGTTGGTGGTGCTTGGTCACAGAAGGCAAAAAAACTGTTGGAGCAGACAGCATCTCGGCATCTGGCCCAGCGACGCTATTGCAGCATCGTTGAGCTACCAGTGCTATCTCAGCACTGGCACTCCTGTGGCTACCGCTATCTCAGCATTAGCCTGTTGGACCTATCACAGCACCAAGTCTTGTTCCCAACATCTTGACGCTCTCGCAGCATCAAAGGCTTTGTTACCCCTTAAGACTCAAACAACAAAAAAAATAAAACGTGAAAAACAAAATTGGTTTTAACGCCCATGGCCCCGTCCTCCCACCCCTCCCCCCTCCGGCTGTGAGGCGTAAGCCTTTAAATCCGGCGATGCCTCGCCGTATGACGAATCCTACCAAGTTTTAGCTTGAATGGAGAGTCTGGAAGGTTCATTTTTGTGATTTTTTTGGTGGATTATGGCTGCTTTTTTGATGCCTGTCAAAGGCCAAAACATTGTTATTTCCAGTGTTTTTGTGGGAAGAGTCCTTCTTGCAACATGGTGAAAACTACGTAAATATCAATGTTTTTGCTAGGCGCCGTTACCGTGTTTTTTGCTGCCTGAAGCAAGAAACGTCGTAAATACAATGGTTTTGGGCTTCCAAGGTGCGTGAAACATCTGTATTTATAGCGTTTTTTGCTCCGAGAGTCTTCCAAAAAGTAAACACCGCCTATTGACAATTTTTCGGCACTAACGATGAGTAGAAAAGATGTGTTGTCAGATGTGTTGTCAGATGGCTACAAGATGCACAACAAGAGCAACAACAGCAACAAAAGGAACCACAGGAACCACAGGAACCACAGCCAGACCTGTTGGGGCATCGCCGGGATGTGAAGCCCTACAATATTAAACTATATGTGAACGTCAGTTGCTATGTAACTTCACTATGTCATTTAGCTATTTCGTTGTTACTGTTGGTCTGTTCTTCCAAATTTTGGATCGCGACACACGTGGCCGGGAGATGTCATCGGTGCAAAAGATGCTTGGATCACTGGAAGGCTGGTAGAACGCGTGACACATTGGTAGTGAAGGAGGCAATACTGACAAATCATGCTCTTTCATGGTGAGCAATCAATGCATGGCGAATATGTACGTATGCAGTATGTATGCAGTATGCATGCATGTATGGATGCATGTATGGATGTATGTGTGGATGTATGTATACATGTTTATATCTTTACATCTTCTACACGCGAATATGGATATGCTGAATTTAGAATACATACTCAAACACACATATCTTACTATCATCATCGTAACATATCGTAACTACTTTGATTGTTGCGCATGCCTATTACTACAATCAAGTTCATCATCCTCCTCCTCCTCCTCATCGTCATCATCATCATCATCATCCTCATCGTCGTCGTCATCGTCATCGTCATTGTCATCATCGTCGTTGTCACTGCGATCATCATTTCTCTTACAATACTTGTATTATTGTTTTGTGATGTTTTGTGTGTCTACGTCAGTCTATGTGTATCTATATCACATCAGACACAAGTTCTGATGCATATCCAATGCCATGGCTGGAACGCTCCAACTCAGGTTTCCGAACGCTCATGAGCTTTGGGAGGGCCCTCTACCATCAGCCTCAAGAAACAGAACTTGAAGAGCCACGAAACCACGAACGAAATGTTCATCTGTCAAAATTTAGATAAATTTAGTGTCTCACGTGCGTTTTCCCGCCACAGGCTTCGAAGTTAGCTTCAACCTCGCGAGCCAAGCTAACGTTGGAAGATCAAAGTGTGATGGCTGGCGCGGATGATCGCGGGTGATCGTGGTGATTTTGATCCTTTTTGGCACTTTCGCACCAAATCTTTCTACCCAAATGACCCCCGGCCCCAAGTGCCCAGCTGATCTGCTTCAGCGGCCAACTCCATTGATGTGAGATGCTTTTCCAGCACCTGCGTTATTTTACAAAGAGAGTGATGGGTCTCAATTATGTGAAGAGCATAAGTTATCTAAAGATTGTCTGAAAGTCATGCTCCAAGATGGTGACGTGTTTTGACAGTCTAGGTGAGTAAGCGCAACCAACATCACAAGGAATTGTCCTTCTCATTCGGATCAGTTTCATTGGTGACTGGATTGACTGGCTCACTTGCACGAGACATGAGCAACACCTGGGAATGCAACGCAGTGTGGAAATGTGGAAATGCAATGCATGAAGGCAACGCTCACAGAATTTGCCTTTATTCCAGTGCTCTCTGGCAACCTGAGTCTCGCGCTATAGCTTAGCACACTGCTCAAAGCCCATTGAATCAGGATTCAAACCATCGAACCAAAGAGACACAAACAAACGAAACCACATAGCAAAGCATGGGCCCCAGGTAGTTATCCACCATCATAGACTCTGCAATGGGCCATCATTCCCCTGCAAAAAGATGCAAAAAACGTTGTCGAATTCACTGAAAGACTTCCAAGCCACTTGATCAGAAGTTGCGTCGAGGGCCCATCACCGCCTTGAGTTTTCTTCAAATTCTCCAGACGAAGAACTGATTCAACGGGTTTTTCTTGCTTAAGGTTCGAATCCATCTGAAATCAAATTAGTCAAGTTTGGAAAATCCAACAGCGCTATTGCGAAGAATGGGTGATTTACCTCCTTGAAGACGTGTTCATCCCAACTTGGGTGAGTTACAGAGTTGGATCCTCAAGGGAGACGTCTTCATGTTGCACTTGCCCCCATCTGTGCAGGTCTTTCTGCGGGTTAGGCCAACAGGGCTCAAGCGTCGCTTTTGCTTGGTCTCCTCTGAAAGCACAAATGCTTCCGAGAAAGCAACCTCTGCAAATTCTTGGCAAATGCTTTTTGGACGGAAAGAAATCAGCCAGTTTGATCAGTGCAAGTGAAGCATTGACAAGCTTATGAATCCTCTGTTGGTTCTTTTCAACTTGTCAATTGCATGGCACACGTCTGAAGATGTCTGAAAGTCATGACACATGAACAAGACATGGAAAGACCAATTCTGGCCGCTCCATGGTCAAACCTTTAAATTGAATTTGCATATCTTTGTAGGCTGAAGCGATCGGAAGGGATCTGAAGTGATCTGGAAGCACTCAGGCATCAGCCCATTCACCGGTTTCAAGCAAAGTTCGCACCTGGATCTAGCATTAAGAAATCCTGATTCGTCCAGTCATGCCTTCATCCCAAGGCATCCATTTCAAGAACCGATGCATGAATGATCATCAACAACCATCAGATCTCATGTTTCTTCTACGACTTACATTGTTGGCTTGCGAAGTCAAAGGTCGGACTTTTTCCCTGGTGATTCTTTTACCAGCTCTGTGCGGTTTGCATCCCATGTCCTAGTCCACTCTTAGTCTCAGTCATTGCTTTTCACGGCTTCCTACATCGTTAGGGAACCGTTCTTCAGTCTCTTTTCGGGTCTTATGAGTCTGATTTATACAAATTCATACATATATAAATATATATATCATATGTATATATGGTTGCTGATCAAGATTTCTTTATCCGGGAACGGCCATTCTTCGCAAATAAAAATGTTACTTTCGCGAAGATTTCGCGAACTCCATGTTTATCTTTCGCGGAACCTATGTTCGGCAATCATGATATCCAACTTTCGCGAAACTTTCACGAAAAAAATGTTATTTTCGCGAACTCGAAAAAAAAACTTCGCGAGGGTTTCCAACATAACATGCACGGTTTTTGCAATTAAAACTCCTTACAAGGACCTTTAGATCGATCACCATATATAAATATTATATATAATACACACGTAAAACAGTGTATATATGTAATGATTATGTAATACATGTTGCAATTCTTGTTGCGGTTTGCATCTGCGTCCAGCTCTCAGAGCGCGACCAGCTGTTGAGCTCTCAGCAGCTTCTTTTCGCCACCGTAAAGCCGCAGGACAAAATCCTGCAGAACTGGTGCCACACCTCAGTGTCATTCCGGTCATTCAGAGTCTGTGGACAACGTGGAATGACACCGGGGCCGACTCAGACCTAATTCAGATATAGACGATATAGATGATATAGCCATAGTTACCATAGCTACCATAGCTGCTATAGCTGCCATAGCTGCTCAGACACTTTTGTCACATGTTAAAGACCTGACAAACGTAGCCAATATGTTTCAATGCAAACGAAGCACATCCAAGCACATCCAACCTTCTGTGGCATCTCTCTAAAATCCATTTCGCGAGCAATCTCCGAAGATCTCTGAAGACTCATAAAAACTCGTGTTCAATGACTGTTCACTTGTGCTTCTGAAACAAATGACTCTAAAATCTATCAAAATCGTCAATGTCATCTACAGTAAGAAAAATGAGATATGATGAGACAATATGAGTCTGCTTGAGCGCTGTACCTGTGGCAATTCTGAGGTCGTTGAGATGCTTCTGAATACTTTGCATATCCTGGATACTTAGTTAGATTCCCAGCGTCCCAGGTCGCTGCCCCTCCAAAGTTGCGAAACAGATCGAAACAGATCGAAACAGAATGTCCAGATCAAAATGCTCAAGATTGCTATGTCCAAGTCTCTGTCAAAGATTCGTAAGTCGTAAGTTGCATTTTGAAGCTGGAGAACATGAGAACTAGATAGAATATGATAGAACCAGAACATGTGGGCAACAAAGCGGCCTCCAGTGTAGCCAAAGGTATTGCGATGGAATCCAACCTTAGGACAATTGAGATTCTGTTTGGGCTTCTTGGCCGATGCGAGGGAAGAGAAACACGTAGAAACACGCATCAATCAGCTTCTACGTTCCGTGGGTGGTGTTGGGTGTTGTTCGGGTGGTAAAACTTAGCTTTTGATAGCTTTCGGGTTTCCTTCCACTCTTCAGGGTATCCGAACTTGTCCATGAAATTTTCGAATCTTTCTACTGGTATATCTTTCTTGGATTTTCATGGCGTTTGCGGCAGAATGCGTCATCATTTCAATCGTCTCATCGTCTCATCGCTTATCGCTTGGCATGCTGGGTATTGCTGGGTTCATCTGGGTTCCCAGGCGGTGCTGCATCCACAACAATCTCACCCTCTCCCTCAGCTGAGCTCAGCTGGCAGAAACATGGAGAAACATGGGAATCATTGAGAAACCAGTGCTGCGAAAATGTGACCATGGAATAGGAATACTGTGGAATACTGTGGGCCAAAAATGCCAAGGATGATAAGACATGACAAGATATGACATGATATGACAAATCTCACAACAAGAGACTTGAGATTGAAGCAAGACATGGCAGGACCAAACGTGTTAAGAAGCAGGCAGAACCAAGACCGGTCCGCCGCTTCTTCTGGTTGGCAAGTTGTTCCTGCCAATTGAATCCAACTGACATCAATGGTATTCAATTTTGCCCACGCCAAACCTGAATCTGTGATGGAGCAAAAAAATAAAACACAACAGTTGAAGATTCATGATTTGTGTTCTGTGAATTGATGCATTGATAAATTTAGACACGTTTTTCCCGAGAGCGCCTGCGAAGGGTTCTTCGTAAAAAAGCAGCCGTTATACTACATCTTCACACCTTCACATCTGCTGATCTACATCTTCACACCTTCACATCTGCTGATCTAGATCTT
>Ga0126342_10023097_pt1 | contig 10210 bp, 10 predicted proteins | sample Cyp1metagenome_FD_92528 | JGI IMG/M metagenome (GOLD analysis project Ga0126342, IMG submission 92528) | Coral microbial communities from Lord Howe Island, Old Settlement Bay, Australia - Cyphastrea 1 metagenome | ecosystem: Host-associated > Invertebrates > Cnidaria > Coral ... | reverse complement strand
GAAGATATGTCAGATAGAATGCCAGAAGATTTGCCAGTAACAAAACGTATAGATGTCATGGTGGGGATAACTCGAAGTAAAGTACTTGGTTTTTGTGCAATGGCTAAACAAAACCCAAAAAAACATAACAAAAAAAAACAAGATTGCACACCCCAAGGGGGAAGTAGTGGCAGAGAGTTGTGTCTTGTCATTTTTTCGTGTTTTTTTGGTTTCTTGTTTTTTTTGCTTTGTTGGATTTTGGTTTTGTTTTAGCCATTTCAGAAAAACCAAGCAGAAATTGTCAATGGTTGCAAAGCAGTGAGAGAACCATCGCAGATGCAGTGGTTGCAAAGATGTGCAGTGTCAGTGGTGGCAGAATGCAGTGACAAACCGCACTCCCAGGGTGTCCCCTTCTGTAGATTTTCTGGCCACTTGTGCTTATTGTGCAATACTGTAAAATGTATTAATTTGTGATTAGCCTACTTGCAAGTGTGAAGCGATTTGGTGCGAGATGTGTACGAATAGACGACAAACTTACGATGGCACTGTGACCTATCTATTTGTTTCCGCTGGCCGTGGGCTCAGCTGCAGTTGGCTGCATAGAGGGCTCGGGCTCCGATTGGTGAACCATGCGCCTGCCAAGCACTCGGCTGAACAGAGACTTGCATGGAGGGCAAAAGGCGTTGTTGCAGGATTGCGGGATGTCGATGCTGGGAAGCTGGGACAGTTCTACCCAGAACATCCCAGGACCAGAATATTGGTGTGACTGAATCGGATCAGTATGATGTGAGCTATGATCCAAGCAGACAAAAGGCTGCCCCACATCTTCTGGGCCTTGTCATCGCCTCAGCATTAATACAGTGTGAATGGTTTTTGCATTAAGCTCATTAGTATCACTTCGGATTGTTTGCAACTTCTTTTGTACCATTCTCCGCAATGGACGCTACAGCGCTCACCATGAAATTTGCCTTACTGGCAGGGTTGATGATCTGACTTATTTGCATATCTTGCACTGAGTCTGGCCGTAGCCGCTGAAGAGGCAAAGGGCTGAGACAAAGCGCTTGTTTACGAAGGTTTTGGACATGTTGGACACAAATCTTATGTTTGTCTGGCATATGCGACACTGCTCAGACATTGATTCCAATTTCTTCCACACTCTATAGTTGGTAACACTGGCTTCAGATTTCAAGTGAAATCTTGGTCAATCACCAAGCGACGAGCCCGTCAGGATGCCAACCACTACAAGCAAGTGGGGTCAGCCTGTCGCTTTGACGACATGATGCGGCCGATCTATCTCAAACTTATTTTCAGACTTCATGCCACACCTACGCGCCCAGTAGCGCGTTTGACACTTAACCAGCCATCCTTTGAACGCAACCTTCTTTCCAGTTTGGTGTCAGCAGGAGGACCCCCCTGGCTTTGGCAACTTCTCAAACTTCGGGTACTTGTAGTTTTTTGAAAGCTCTCTCCCGTCAGGGCACTCCAAGTGCATCGTATTGCCAGGCAAGACTTCTTGAAGGAAAACAAAAAGCGAGAAGGAACTGGCTTTGGCACTGCTGTTGGTGTGCTTGTTGGGCTTCAAGGCAAAACAGCCCAATGTTTCTTACTGCCATTCTGATTCATTGGTTGGTTGGTGATGTGCGACATTGTGTGCGACCAGTGACCATTTGTGCCTTTAGATTTCTTGGGCAGACGGATCTGTTGGAGCCCTGATGGATGCTATCAATTGATGTGTTCGCCTCATTGCGCACCTGCAGCCGCGCTCAGAGGCTCAGAGAAATCTTAATTGGATATAGCACCGGCCCGCGCGGTCCAATCGTGAGTATTGAGGCAATGGCACCACCACCCCAGGACAGCCATCTAGTTGAATCTAGTTGGCTCCATTTGTTTCTGGTAGCAAGCTTGCATTTACTCTGCAAAGTGCCGGAGCTGGGAAAGAAATAAAGTTCCTTCTTCCATTCTGCTCGACTGCAATGCGCAGACCGGATAGGCACAAACGACATCAAACGACATGGTACAGCTTATTACGCCAAGATGCGGAAGATGTGTTTCACTGTTTCATTGTGTTTCTAAACGGCTTTGTCCGGAGGATGATATCACTGCAGTGATTCCCGAGATCGTGGATGATGATGCTATCAGCCCAAAAGATGCTCAGGCCAGGCACCGGTCAGCTCTTTGGACAACACCTGGTGGCTAATCACCAGTTGGGATGCTGTGGGGACACGTGGCCACAGCTTGTTCAAAAACCCTTCCATATCCTTCCATCAACAGTTTCACAACTGTACTAATCAATGCAGTGAAATCCGTGCAAAAGGTGTGATCTTGGCCCTTCCAATCCAAAATATCCAAAGTCACACTGAGGTGTCTCCGAAAGCCGGGCAGATTGAAGCTTGGTGCCAGCGGCCGGGGAGTTGGTGTTAGATGTTTGGGCTCCAGCATGCGACAAGTAGATCACCCGAGATCACCCATCTTCCCACCTGAGAGATTTTTTGACACAGCTGATCACCAGATCCAAGGCATCTCCCAAGGCTATGGAGGAAGGGGAGAAGGCGCCACGAGATCACACAGGGGCATTGAAATGCGCAGTGCGCAGCTTTAGTGCGCTTTATCATGATTGATTCTGGTCTATTGCAACGATTTTCAACAGGTATATCGGTATATTTGTATATTCTATATTATGTATGTGTATGCATATATTATGCCCTGGATATAGTCTGAAGTGGTTTGCATGGAAATCATTGTCAAGAAGCATTTTAAGTAATTTTCAACTCAAAGCCGGCTTCCTGTGCCGGGATCCTTCGAATCCTTCGAGATGATCAGTCTTCGATTCCACTGCATATCACTGCATACAGTAGCAACGCACAGTTCTTAAAATCCTTGGATTGACAAGCTTTGCTGCGACGCTCCAGCCAGGCGAAACCAGCCAAGTATTTTCCCCTATGGAAGCTGGCGCTAGTGGCCCTACCACAGCTTGGAGTTCAAGTGACCTGGTGCTTCATTGGGCCAAATGCTTCTCGGCATGTCTTAGCTTTTGATAATGGACGCTGTATAAATATCTCTTCCTCGTTTTCCTTCAACTAAGACAAGTTCAGGACGCCGACACCTGCAGCAGAATCTTCAATTTGTAGAGGTTGAAAAGCAGGGACAAAAAAGGAGTGCCAGGGGGAAAAAAAAGGAGTACTGTACAGGACCAGCAGCAGCAATGGCAGCAGCATGAACGGTAGAAACAACAAGTTCTCAAAGAAATTGTGATTTTGCACGATTTGGTACATCCAAAGCGCCACCGGTAGCACATACTGTAATTTGCAAGACCGAGTGCAAGACCCTCTTGGTGCATTTTGCTTTCAGCATCCGGGATAGTCTACATGAGACATGAGGTTGCCATCAATTGCGACCCTCAATTTATTCAATGAAACAGCAGGGTAAGTTGAGATAGTGATGTGCACTTGCATCAAAGTGGACGAACAGACATACTGAACCATCATGTGCCATTTGCATTTTTTTTGTCGAACCAGCATGATGGAATCATATGGAATCCAACACGTTGAAAAAGTGTCACGTGCTTTCCAGCAGCGCCGCCTTCAGCCTGTCCAGGCTGCACCCTACATGCTTCATTTAGGCGTTGGACCTTCGCTGGCAACCCTGAGCCTTAGCATTGACATCATTGGAGTTGTTAGGAGTTTAGCATGTGGATTTGTGGGATTTGGCAATGTGGTGGCAGCTGAGAAATGAATCAAACTGTATATATCAAACCAAATTACAGGTCCAACATATTCCAAAATGACATGATCCACTGTGATCAGGGTAGCCCATCTCAAAAACTGTGAGGAGACCAAGCTGAAGCTTTGTCAAGACGGCAGAATTACGCGAACTCCAATCGTTTCAGTTAAACATAAACATCCTCCAAATCTTTTATACGCTCTTGCCAACTTGAGCGAATTGGTGGTTGGGTTTGGGATGGTTTGCATATGATATGTCTTCCTTTGATTGAAATCTGAACCTTGGGGTTCAGAAAAGACTAGTCAAAACTGAAATTCTTGTCTTACATGCAAGTAGGTTGGTTGGGTAGGGTCAACATGTGATTTGAAAAGTTAAATGGATGGCTGGTGGACTTGACATTTTGGCTCAAGTCCACCAGCCATACTTCTTTTTTGGCGCTGGCCTCGGTGGACTGGCCTGACGTGCAGCGGCAGGCGGCTGAGTTTTTGAGGGCTCACCCAAGCGTCCGGGTGGCCTCCCTGACACGCTCCGAGAGGACTGTGATCCCCGGAGCGGCCACAGCTTGGAGTGTCCTGCACTACTACAAGGCCTCGGCACAGATTAGATTCGTGCCATAGGCGCGCAGCCGTGCATTCGCTGCGGGGAGTGGACAGGCTGTTTCTGTGAAGGTTGCCAGCCTCCACCGAAGGGAGCACCTCCTTTGTCCTGACTGTGTGGCCGAGGGCAAGGTGTACTCCGAGGTGGAGCAGGTGGGCGACGCCGGCGTCGTGGAGATCTCTGGCCGAGGGACCATTTGCCCAACCCCCGTTCGGACCCCAGCGGAAGAAATCCCGCGTCGAGCAGATGGGACGTTCGACGCCGACGAGCTCATGGCCTTTATTGAAGCCGGGAGGAGACGCTGCGTGGAGGACATGGGCATCCAAACCACTGGGGGCTTCCATCATTCCCAATCCTGCTTTGGACGGCGCCTGCCGGCCCAAGAGCAATGAAGGTAGCCATAGCGTGGACCAATGCGCGCCGTGCAAGTGTCCGCGCGGCTGAGCAGCTTGGTCGGATGGTTGCTCAGGAACGCCTGTCGTCGAGCGTGAGTGGCTCCGATTCCTCTGCATCGTCCTGGGCTCAAGCTACACCGAGCCTGTTCAGGCAGACCAAGATCTCAAGATGAGGGTCGACCTTCGCGGCCCACACCACAACCGAAAACTACGGTTGAAGGTGCCGAGAGGGAGAAACGTGAGGCCGAGGACAACCGTGAGGGGCAAGCGGAGGAAGCCGAGAACAAGGGACAAGAGGCTGCGAGCAAAATGCTCGCATGGATGGCGAGAATCGTACCGGGGTGCCTTATCCACTGCGTGGAGGTAGCGGAGAACGAATATGCCATTGACTCCTCGGCACGTGTCCTGGACCACATGATCGTGATCGTCACCCACTTACAAGCTCGATATCGCATGTTCTGGTTACTTCGCCGATGCAGTCCTACGTCGACCTCACCATCCCTACCCTCTCAAAAATGGAATTTGAGGGGTGGGAGTCGTACTGAAATTTGATTTTAAAATTCTATTTTTGCAATCATGCTTTCTCAATGATCAATATTCCTCATCATTCCATGTCATTGGCAAGCAGATGAAAAATAAATACTTGCACTTAGCTCCGGAGAAGCCAAGAACATATCAGACTGAAGCAGCACATGTGTAGGGATGGCATCCCTCCAAAAATTGCGCTGCCGTCATCATACTTGCGCCTTGCTCCGGAGAAGCTAAGCGCAAGTATTTTCTAATTTGTGCCCAAGGCTTGTTAAGAAATGTTACTTTAAAATTCCGTTTAAGCAATTGGATCACTATCCCAGGGTTTCCAAGCAAAAAAAAAGTGGAATTCGACAGGTTGGTTTTGTCCCCCCCCGCCCTCTCCCTCTAGAGGGGTAGGGATACCTCACCAGGAACAGCATGAACACCCCTGAGTATGACACCTACATCCCGTATGTCGGTGAGAATGAACGAGCCCACGAGGGACGAGTACGTGGCTGCGTTCAAACGGCTTGCCACATGTGGAACGTTTGGTGGGTGAGACCTTGATATGTATCTCAAAGGGGTCGATGGTACGAAGTTTCTGTGCAAGATCATGAAGTACCTGGTCCAAACTGGTGTGACTCCACAATTCATCAGCAACAAGCTCACTGACGTGGCCGATGCTGACGACGACAATAAAGCCGAATTCGGATGCGATGTCACGGACTTCATCAGGAAGATTATAGCTGGAGCGTTCGCGGTCAGGACCTACGACCTACGACTACTTTCGAGTGGCTCCTCAACAACGAGATGATCATCTTCACATCGATCCAATTGCACTGACATGCGCGGTCATTGATCGAGCATGCAAGGACCTTGCGGTGATGATGCTGGCTCTCAACAAGATTGGCCTGGATATGCCAGCCGGACTCGCAAAGACCTCAAAAACAAGATGAAATCTTCCAAGTCAAGCGAGGCGCAGTTGGAGTACAACATCAAATCGCTCGATCCTGCAGATCGTGATGGTGCACGCGAGTACGTGAGAGCGATCGAAAATGCTCTTGATACAGCTGGTCAGGGCAGCTCTGCGGCTAGCAATCAAGCAGCAAGCAAATGCAGACGATCTGGGCGAAGATTCATCATCGAGGAGGGCTACTGAGAGAGGCATGAGAGCCGGGCTAATTCGACTCTTAGTGAATATTTTTGGGAATTGTCTCTTACTAACTAACTTCCCAAACTGTTTTCTTTCCTATGAGCTGAAGTAGGCAACTTCAGACGTGCCAGTCCCAAATGTTTGAGCTGCAAGTGTACAGCATAGTGCATGATCTGACTCGGACATTCGCCCGTGTCGGAGATTGCACATATACTATATTGTCGAGGAACCTGCGGTGAACTATGTGGGTTCGTCTACATAGGGATCCAATGGGGAATCACATTGTTTCATTTGCTGCGTAGACATCTAGATCAACGATTCCTACCCTCAGCTATTAAAAATGAAGTTTGAGGTGGGGGGAGCCGTACTGAAATTTAATTTTAAAATTCCATTTTTGCAATCATGCTTTCTCAATGGTCGAACATCCCTCGTCATTCCATATCATTGGAAAACAGATGAAAATTAAATACTTGCGCTCAGCTCCGGAGGAGCTAAGGCAAATGTATGGCAAATGTCACACTGAAGCAGCACATGTGATGGGTGGCATCCCTCCAAAAATTGCGTTGCCATCATCATACTTGCGCTTAGCTCCTCCGGCAAAAAAAAGGTGGAATTCGACAGGTTGGTTTTGTCCCCCGCCCTCCGCCTCTATAGGGGTAGGGATGATCAACGTTTCACCAACGTTGTAGCATTTTGCGGGGACAGGCGCCAATATCCCATTTTAGTCCATTTTAATTCAAGGGTTGACTTTAAATTTTGGCGTAAGCTCCTGCGGCGTGTGACAAACACAAGGTGTCAGACGTGGGGGGTGTGAAAGGTACTTAGGCCAGGTACAACCCATGTTAGCTGTGTATGTAGGAAGCTTTAGAGATTTTAGAGTGAACCAGCGACGGGGTCTGCATTCACCATTTGCCCACGCCGCCTGGCTCAAGACACAACGCTGGAAGTCTTTGGCGACTTATACATCTACTACAAACACAGAAGTGGTATCACAAACCACTCACGTTACATGTAAGTAGGTTGGTTGGGTAGGCCAACATGTGATATACATGTGATTTGACAAGTTGAATGGATGGCTGGTGGTTTTGACATTTTGGCCCAAGTCCACCAGCCATACTTCTTTTTCTTCATGGCGCTGGCCTCTCCCTGATCCCCTCTGCGGGGTGATGGGAAGGGGGGCTTTGCTAGGGCATCTTCAACACCCCATTAATTTGGGATCAATGGGGTCGGGTGATTGTAGGTGTCTTAAGTTGTACTTTGACCCTTTATATCGTGTATGGGATGCATCCACCCTACCTCTTACTGACCCCACTGCCAAACTGCACCACTGCCATTGCTGGCCCCAGCGGTTCTTCAGGAACAACATTGCAGGGCCGATCACCGGCTTCTTCACGGGACCCATTGTGGGCGCCTGGAGCGGGGCTGAGTTGATTCCTGACTTGCTGATATCAGCGACGATTAATATATCATATTCGATTATAATTCAATACACGCATGCTGCTGTATTAATCTGTACTACAGGATACTATTAATATCGTATACCTATATTGTGATCATCTATCATTTCAATTCCACCAATGATGTTGCCAACGCGTGCATGAGTAGAACAACGGCGAGGTGCTAGAGCCAGTAGCAGCTGGGGAAGTAGCTGAGGTCTGATCGTTTGACCTCGCGATTCGGGCGCCGTCGCCCAATTATTTTGGCTGGGCTGGTTTCCACCTGGGTGGCCGGAGTGTTGCGCCTTGGCAGCGCTAAGTGTAGATTGCATCTATACATGGTCTAGAATCATCTGATGAACATCTAGTGTCTTAATAATATGATAATTTATCAATATTATCACACACACGCGCAAATATCCGTTAATCGAAGGAAGTTTGGAAGTCAAGCTTTCACAAACTTCCGACAACATGGACAGATGAAGAAGCAGAGGTGGGAAGAGGAAGTTTAGAAGTCCAACTTCCGCCGATAATATGGACATATGAAGCACCAGAGGTGGGAAGCGTCAGAGAAAGGAGAGAAGAGAAGAGAAGAGAAGCAGAAGAAGAAAGAAGTTCAGAGAAGAGAAAGACGTAGAAGAAAGAAGATCAAAGCACACCAAAGCGCCTAGTTGAATGATGGGGACAAATGGACAGCGGGACATAGCGGGACATAGCGGGACACAGCAGGAGAGCGGGTCATGGAAAGAGAACATATACGCGACCTTTTTTGTCCGTTGGAGAGGGATGGGACTACTGAGAACCATGGGGTAGCGGGACAGCGGGAGATGGAAAGAGAACAAGGAAATGAAGGTAGGCGACCTTTATCGTCCCTTGGTGCGATGGGGACAGAGATGAGACTATGAAGAACGATTGGGAGATAGCGGTAGCGGGACAGCGGGAGATGGACGCTGGGGTGAAACCGACCTAACGAGGGATATTGTGACTTTTAAGGAGGCGTCGAAGAGGTTGGCTAGAGGAGATGTGAGGGGGGAGGAGCGGCGTCTTCTTTCCGAACGCAACAGGGATAATTTGCCTAAGAACGCTCTTTCTGGAACCCACAGACAGAGAACAGAAAATCGACCCAAAAAGGGGACTCAGAGTCCCATTTCAGACTCGTTCATGTGTGCGACTCCGGGCTAAAAGAGGTCTGGCTTTCGTTCCTCCCTTTTCATATATATATATATATAATCTCATACATACATACCAGTAGTGCCGCACAAGGCGGTGGCCGAAGTTCGATAGGACACTATAGGAGAGGCGGGTTGTTGTGCATGGATGGCAGAGCGAACCCACTGATGGACTGAAAGGTGGTTGGAGTTGCGTTTTTTGGAGTGGTTCCAGTGGTTGCAGTGGTCGCCTCACTCACAACTCCTGGCTGTAGTGTGGTGTAGTGCAGTTGTAGTTGTAGTTGTAGTGTAGCGTAGTGGAGTTGTAGTTGTAGTGTGGTGCAATTAGTGTAGTGTAGTTGTAGTTGCAGTTGCAATTGTGGTGTGGTTTAAGTTGTGTAGTGTAATGTACTGTAGCGTAGTGTGCTGTAGTGTTGCGTACTATAGTGTGGTATTAGTATAGTGTAGTATCAGTGTAGTGTCAAGTAGTGTAGTTGTAGTTGTAGCTGTAGCTGCAGGGCAAGGTACTGTAATTAGCGTAGTGTAATGTAATGTAGTTGTAGTTTGTAGTGGTAGTTGTAGGTGTAGTTGTGGTTATAGTTGTTGTTGTGGTTGTAGTTGTAGGTGTAGTATAGTGTAGTGTAATGTAGTGTAGTAGCAGTTGTAATTATAGTTGCAGTTGCAGTTGTAGTATAGCGTCGTGTAGTGTAACTAGTGTAGTGTAATGTAGTTGGAGTTGTAGTTGTAGTTGTAGTTGTAGTTGTAGCTGTCTGTCTATCTATGTATCTATCTATCTATCTATCTGTCTACCTGCAAGCTTGAAAACGAAGCTATCCTGCAAGACCTCTTCAATGTTTTAACTTGGCAACATCGAAAATGCAGCAATTCCGCAAGATTTCCTCAATGTTAACTTGACAACGTCAAAAAGGACGCAATTCTGCGAGACATCCTCAATTTTTGAAGTTGAGAACATGAAAAACTAAGCAATTCTGCGAGACTTCCTTCAAAATGGAAAGTTGAGTGCAAAGCTGACGGCCTCGTATCAATGCGTTTTGCGATTTATCCACTCCATCTGTGTAAAGTGCTGCGCCTGCCACGCAAAAGTGACGCCAGGTCATCCGAAGTGCTGCACCTGTCACGCAAAATCATCTGAGCAAACCTGAAGATCTGATGCTCCAAAATGCAACCCGTCTCAGGAAATCAGCGCCCTGACCTCCTAACATCTCTGATGAACATGTCTTTTGTACTGCGCCTGCCACGCAAAATGCATCT
>Ga0126342_10023096_pt1 | contig 10210 bp, 10 predicted proteins | sample Cyp1metagenome_FD_92528 | JGI IMG/M metagenome (GOLD analysis project Ga0126342, IMG submission 92528) | Coral microbial communities from Lord Howe Island, Old Settlement Bay, Australia - Cyphastrea 1 metagenome | ecosystem: Host-associated > Invertebrates > Cnidaria > Coral ... | reverse complement strand
GCAATGAGATGCAGCGAGATGCGGCAAGTGTTGCAAACTTGGACAGGAGAGAGATGGGACTGGATTTTAAGCATGTTTAAACAAAACAAAATGACCTACCAGTGCCTCTCTAGAAAATCAGGGGCCACTAGAAAATCTATGAACGGCCTCCCAGAGATGCTAAAATTACAGTATGTTCCTGGATTTTGGGCACTTAAGCTACCCAGAAAATCAGGGTCTTCCGACTCAGAGGTCTCCAAAAGTTGTTCTGTAGAAAATTGGGGGAACTTCGAAAGCATCATTTCAAAAAATTCGAGCTTTTCATACCGGTATACTACCACTGTTTGCATTTTTTTGTTGGTTATATTTGGGTCTTTAGGTGTTACTGTTGGTTCCTGTTTTGCATGTCTAAGAGTTGCTGCTGGTTCATGCTACTCATTTCTAAGAGTTACTGCTGCCATCAGGTTGATCTGTTTGTGTTATGTTCCACAGTGCATTGAGAGTTACTTTAAGGCATGCCTGCAGCTTCAGCTGCCTGATGCCACCAAAAGTGTGGTGAATTTGGTGCATCAACAGTCTGCAACATGTGTGCCACAATGGTGCCAACTTATATAGATAGAATTTCAATGAATTTCAAGTCCCCCAAGTTACACCCAAAGTCTCAAGAACCACCTTTATTTTTGTAACCAAATTTTGCTTACCTTCGCCCCAGCCATGAAGAAGCCTGCAGTTTCAGAGATGGAATGTGGATATGAAACTGTAGATTCGGGGAAACAGCCTGATGCAGCAGCTCCTGCAACACCTGCAGGGACACACCCCGATACTGCAGTGCCAAGGGCCAAAGCAAAGGCAAAAAATTCTCAAAAAAAAAAACAAAAGCAAAACCGAAGGCAGCCAGCCAGTCACCAAAGGCCATGAAGGCCATGAAAGCAATGAAGAGTATGAAGGCAGCGAAGAAAAAAGACAAAGGCACAAGCAAAGAGACAACCTCCAAAAAAAACAAGACTCCAGTTTTGAAAAGGCCAGCTGGCAACCAACAGGGACAAAAAGCTTCTTTGAGAGACCAAACTGCTGCGGCCAAAGATGATGGTGGTCCAGAAGGAGAAGAAGAAGAAAATGTTGAGCAAGATCCAGAGGTCAACCCTGGTGATGGACAAATGGTACAAATTACCACAAATCCAGAAAGTGGAACAAGATGCTGGGCAGCGACCAAGTGCCACAGGAGCTGAAAAATATGTATCATGATGGCTGGCATAAATGGTTTCACTTTGGACATAAACAGAATTTCTTGAAGGTTGATCACACGCGCATAGGACGATTACACATTGGGCACCCGTTTCTTGTTCTGGGGGTAGGGGGATGTTAACGTTCCTTCACCCGCGCACAGGATGATCACACATTAACCGCCCATGTCTGGCTCATGGGGGTATTGAGGGGGTGGGGATGATAACGTTCCTTCACACGGACAAGTTCCCAAAGCAGCACACTTAGCAAACCAACACGGTTCGTGACGCCCATTGCACAACTTCCCTGCCATCCCAACTCGCCACTTCCCACAGAAATCGGCGCTCCTAGGCAAACCCGCATCCAAACACTGCACCGTTAACCCCGGAGCCCTGCAGTGCAAACGCATACAGTACCCACTTCACGCGCAAAGTGAACCCAAATTTACGCCCGAAACAAAACCACCCCGGCCCGCCCCAACCCACCCACTTCCCAAGAAACCAGAAAATCATTGAAAAAAAACAAAAAAACAACGTTTTTATGGGCGTCGCTAGCAAAACAAGGTGGCAGCGGCAACCGAGAGCAGTGTAGAACAAGAATTCACCGAAAAAAAAAGGGAAACAAAAGGAAAACATTCGGCGAACTGCAGCCAAGAGCGCCCAGGACAAAACCACCAGTGAAACAAAACGGAAACAGAAACAAAATGACCTTGGGAGACCAAGCGGTAGCAACAGCCAAAAACAGTTCCCCTAAATTGTATATACAAGTACAGTAATTATTATGCACTGGCGCCGCATTCTGGACTTGACACTCACCAATTGTGCTGGCCCCTCGATAGGGGCGCGATTGTCTGGGAGTCTTTACTCAGCATCTGTCTGACTGCCTTGCGAAGCTCGCGACACATGACACGTTAATTCCTGCTTTCCATACAAGTTGAATCCCTCCACACAGGTAATAGAGTTGTTTGCAGGCATGGTTCGTTGTTGGTGAAGATGTACGAAGCGCGCTTGCGGCTCAACGCGAGCTGCGCGCTCTCAAATCGTAAGCGTAGGAACAGCTGCCTTCGGTTTCAAAAACGAATCACATGAGGCGACAGCACAACACCATAAAGATCCATAAAGTCATAGAGCCAACATCACACTTCTAAGGGAGCGCGCAACTTGGGCCTCTCACGATCTTCTGGGATGCCACCCTGGGCCCCCTAGATGGAGCAAGGGAACTGGGTACATCTGGGTACGCAACATTGCGCCGCCTTCCGGTTTGGGAATTGCTTCGAATCTTCTCTTTGACATTCTTTGACCATCTGTTCAATGCCGTTGGCAATGATCTTGAAAATCAGGTCGGAACGTACTTTTGATCCAAGCTTCGTGCAAGGATGTGCAACGAACAATTTATTGACTGCATAGTTCCAAAGTTGGACATGTTATTTGTGCCGCGTTGAGCGGTCACACACATTACATGAGATGCGGGGCATACTGCGGTCAGGATCGCGTGTCTCCACTGTTCATGATACACTTTTCTACAACACTTGAAAACTGTCATATGCTGGGGATCATGTTCTACCTAGGCTTTGATTTGTGTTTTGATGTGTGTGAAACAATAAGGGGCGGAAAGTACTTGTGCAGCGACAAAATACAAACGAGGTTTGCAAGCGGCAAGACAAATTTCAACAACATGTTTTTGCTTTTTGACGTTCAACTCTACTAGCATCTGTTTCTTTTTTGGAATTCCCGGGGAGTGAAACAATCGTCGTGCTTACCGTGTGGTTTGACTGCGTAAATAGTATTAAGTAATAATATGCTTTGCGCTTTGCAATCCACACATATAGTATGTATGTTGCGGCGTTGTCTGTTCGTGGCTGCGCCAAAGCATCAAAAATTGCAACATTCTCCTGCGTTTTAGGAAATTTGTCTTTCTGTCGAAACGTGGTTTTCGCCGCTCGATGATGTTTGAACTCTTTCCGTAGCAGCCCCAAGCGCTGCAACATCGCCCACCTGGAAAGCCTTCGTTGAATTGCTCGGCCCATCGCTCGCAACATACTGCAAAAAGGAAGAAAAAGGAGCACGCAAAAATTTAAACGATTGACAGATGATTGACATCGATGAACATGGGTACGGGATGGTACGGGTCAAACTTTCTGACCCAAGGCACAACAAGTTGTTGTCACTTTTAAACATTGACAATCCATGTTTTGGCTCCCCTCCAGGTCTGCATGCCACTTAAAAATGCCGAACAAGAAATGACCCCACCACAGGCTCTGGTTCTAATGCGCTTCGAACATGCATGGCTTGCCAAATGCAGGCGGCACAAATGAAAGGAATGACACCCAGAAAGCAATGAAAGCCAAAAACATAGATCACCAGACGGCCATGGATGTGATACACGCTGAGGGACACCCCCAGTGCAACTGAAAACACACCCAGGAAAGCTTTCATAGATGCAACTGAGGCTTGCATGACAGCACAATCTGTCAAACAAATTACATAAATACATACTGGACAAGTGAAAAAACCTCGGTCTAAAATTTGAACATGACCACCAGCCTTGGAGGAAAAGCCAACGGAAGAAACTTGCCAGAAAGGAAGCAACCGGAAGATAGCTTGGAGACAAATTCAATACAATGTGGGCAGGTACGTGAAAAATCGTGAAAAGACATATCCAGAAACCCCCAACAGCAAACCCAACAAGATCAACAAGCAAATAAAAATATCAAATGAAAGGTGCAAGCAGATCCTACAGGGAGACAAAATAGGAGCCTCGGAGTTGCCTCCTCATTTGGCACGAGCGTTTTCTAGCGCCTTTCGACAGCTTTCGACCACTGCGAGAACTCCTTCGTCTGCGACCATCGCGAAATATTGTGCATATCGTGTGAATACTAGTATCGGTGAATACATGTGTATCGTTCGTTCACGTTTAGGATTGGGCATGGGCGCAACATGGCGCAACCATATCAACTATTTCCTTGTTGGAATTCTGCAAGCCTAGTCACAGACTTGGGCATGAGATTGTTTGAATTAGTTTCAATAAGACCTCGGTTGGATACCAGTTGTACTGCAGTGGTTCAAGCACTATTTTGGAACGTTGCCATGTTGTTTCTTTCTCGTTGCCATGTTGTTGGCGACATTTTTCACCAGTTCTTTCACAAAGCATGGCAAAACGAAGATTGAACCTGGCCAGAGCATGGGGCACGACCAGGTCACGATGTTGTAACATGTTGGTTTCCACAGCATGTTTGTTTCCAGTTTTAGAATCGCAACATACTGGAGTGGCCTCCATCTGCAAAAAATCGTGATGTTTACGCCTGCCTCTATAGTTGTTGTTTTTTTTCCGTAGGTCATTGTTGAAGCAGAACGCGTGTTCACAAAGGAATTCACAGGTTACAGCTGTATCAGCAGAACTTTGCTGACCATGATGAAAACACCACTGCCTAAGCCTGAGCACGACTAGACGTGGGCCGTGACGTGGGTGATGAACTTTTTCCTCAAAATCCCATTGATTCACCTGCTTTGTTGGCTAGATCGGCGAGGCTACAAAAAGGGTGTGCAATGTTGTGAATCCTGAACGGCGAATGATCCGTGCAAGTTACCTGCGGTTCAATTCATGGTGTCCGTTCTGCGCTGCACAAGCAAGGTGAACTGTTCTTGTTTGTCGGGAAGGTTGGGGTGTAACGGCTGTCTTTGCGGCGCTGGGGGTGTTCTTATCATTGTCCGCCCCTTGACCGCCTTGGTGGAATCTATCCCCTGTCGACATGAAATGAAAGCGTCTCGGGAGGGGAAAGAGGAGCGCATTTCGGTTTGAGCACGTTATCAAGTTATCACCTCTGCGTTGGCCGCTGACACAAAGTCCGACCAAGGATGCTAGCTTCTGCTGAGACATCTCGTGCAATCGTAGCGCAGAAGCGATTGTCAAAATTGTCATTTGGGATGGATGATCCTGGCGACCTGTTCCCGGCTGCATGCATAATTCATACATTTACACACCCAAGATAGTGCGCAAACCCAGACGAAGCGAAACCCCAAATCGAAGCGGTGTGGGTGTTGCTTTGTTTTGCCGGGGTGAGCTAAATAAATAAAGATGAGTACAAAATAGTACAAATATGATTTCGAACAGGCGCTGAGCAGCTGTTTTTTTTTCGCAGCTTCAGGACAGTCCCAAATCTGGCGAAGCGCAGTCATTCCTCCAACATCTCACGGCCAAAAACACGTCGAGCATTTTGAAATATATTGAATCCGTTCGAATCATTTGTTGCACAAACAGTGTTTTGAACATGTTTGAACGACTTCTTTGAACAAAGTGTTTCCGGTGTCACCGAGGGCAGGACCCACATCTCCACGGCACAGCGGACGGCCTCCGATCATTTGAGAATTTCACTGTCTCAATCAATCTCAATAAATCTCAATAACCTTATGTAATCCTTATGTAAACCTGATGTAAACCTTACAAACCCGAAAGCCGAAAGCAAATGAAAATGCTGAAATATGCTGAAATCCGCCGACCCCAGGGAACCAGAGCGCCAGAGAAGCAATGCTAGACGGAGAGGTTCAGTAAGAGGTTAGCGAGATTTGAAGGAAATGCATAGGCTCAGTGGAGTGTGGTGACGGAAGAGTTATGATAGTTATGTTAATCTTCTGAAATATGCTGAATGTTGTGTCAACCGAAGGCCCGGGTATCTTTCACCCCCAGGACTTGATGGAGAATTCAATCAATCTACACTTCCAATTGTGCTGCAAACAGCTGCACATGCTCCCTCCTGCGTCAGCGTGACAGGCCCCCTCAAACGCGGGTATGGGCGCTCCGTGGACTCAATGCAATCCTGTGCGAGTCCCAGGCTTGCATGCTCAACACAGATGCCCATTGAAAAAGAAGAAGAAATGGAAAGAAATGGAAAGAAATGGAAACAAATAAGTAGTTCATGTTGTCAATAGATGGCAAGCGACTACGGTGCGGCAGCATGACAAAATCCGAATACTTCCGGCTGTGAGGTCGGCAATGCTGGCCTCCAGTGCTTCCCTGTCATCATCACTAAGATCAGACAGGTCGGGGCCACATTGGTAGTCCTATGCGCGCAATTTCTAACAGCCGGGCAGACCACACATGCCAGACACATGCTATGCAAAATCTTTCTGCAGTGGATTGATGTGAGCTTCGCAGATGTCACGTAGCATGGGACATATCGTGTCTATACACGTCTGTCAAAGCTCTCACCTCATCGTCCTTTGAACTTCTTATCTCGCGAAGGGCCTTGGGTTCAACAAAGCAATCAAAGAAGCAGGAAACGCAAGTGCCGCAAGACAAATATGCGCATACAATATATCTGCAGTCTATTCAGTGTCTGCAAGACTTGAATCGCCATCGAATCTGTCAACTATATAACTTGTCAACTTAACATAGCTTAATCCCTTGGAAATGCCACCAAGTTGGGGCTCAACCACTTGAAGTAAGCTAAGCCTGGGACTGACATCAATGTCCCTTCCTCCTCGAAGCTGTCAGGCTCTTTGGCCACCTTTCCAATCCACCCTTTGAAACAGAAAGAATGCCACTGCCGGAATGCCACTAACCTCAAAACAGACCCAAACGAAAATCAAGCCTCATGCCACTTATGCCCAGTAATGTCAACGCCGGATTAATAAACCATGGTTTATTAATTAGGGGGGTACCCTCCAATAGTCATAATATGATGCTTAAATGGTACCCTCCCAATTAAACAATCTAGGGGTTTATTAATCCAGGGTTGACATTACATCCTAGGGTCCTATAGGTCCTAGTAAGTAGTACACCTGCACCTCAAACCAAAGCATATCGCACGGGCATGTTGGTTTTTGAAATGATTCCACTCCTAAAAGCTTGAACCTTGGTCGGGGTTAGAGTATAAACATTAAAAATATGGTAGACAAACCCACCAACAACAAACAGCCTAATCGGACACCAGAAACTTCCACAAATATCACAAATATTCAGGTGAAAGCACAATTTGCCTCCGTCTCTGGCACTGCCAACCACTCAGCTCGCTGGGCCAACCAGGAAGCCCTAAGTGCGGTGCTGCTCGGTTCTGTAATCTGAGCGGTTCGGTTCGATCGTTGAATAGTTCACAGAAGTTGAGGCCTGCACTTGCCACAGACAGAATGCCCCAAATGCCCACAGACTGAGCAAACCTGCCCATTGGCCCGAACGCTATGAAATGAGGCAGCATCTACTGACCGAAGCGGGCCCTGAGATCAACACTGGCGGCGGCGTGGGTGGTTTTGAGGCTTGTCGATCTCCGTACAGATCACTGGCAAAGAGGTCGGGCAGCATGGGAAGTGGATGGAAGTGGTCATGTTTCGTTAGTCTAGTTGCAGTCACGTAAAAATCTGTGGTGGATCGTGCCTTCCCAGCAAAAAACTGCATTCCCATGCTTTCTGCGGAGCTTCAAGCGCCTAGGTACGTGGAGAGACTCTTGAACAAGAGCTGGATACTTCAGAGCTTTAAGTTTGTTCGGAAAGGCTTCCAAGAAAGCTTGGCAACAAAGAGAAACTTTGAGTTGGAAAATGCACTTGATCAATGACTCACTCACTCAGTCACTGACTGTCCCACATTGGAACCAGAAAAGATAAATTTAAATGGGCAAAGTACTGAGTATTCTGCAAGTAAAGTGCATGCCCTGGGGCAGGAAAGGGTTCAAACACCGCGTTCTTCAACTAGAACGGGTGTCCTTCGAGAAGGAGTGTGGGTACAGGTCCATGCTTGCTTGGACCAACCTGATTGCAACAGCTTGCAGCGCAGCAGCTGCAAGTGTGGAGGGAGGTGGGGAGGTTTTGGTGCAATCACTGCTTAAATGGGTGAGGGTGTTTGCGGCCGATGGTTCAGCATAGCAATCGCTGCTTCATGGTTCTGTTTGCTCTGGCAAATTGTAGATAGGCATGCCGTTCAGGCACTTTTTGCAAACCATAACTTGTCCAGTTGATCAGCTGGTTGCTCACTCACTCCTTCATTCGCTTGAGCAATGAATGTTCCATTCAGCCAGCTCATTTACTGTATATCAAGCACATAAATTATTCACTGCGCAAGCTGATTTATATACCCGATCAATCAATAACAGTCAATAACCCTTTTTCCCAATCTTTTCTATGGGTGCTTTCATCCTTCATGAAGCTTGAATGGATCCTTTGGATGCTCTCTATATATATTCTATATGTATTACAACATATTACAACTGACAACACAGTTAAAATAGTTGAAATCGAAAGCAGTGGTCAAAACACGCAACAAAAACATCCTGACTTGGCGGCCTTGGTCACGGCTTCGAGACTTTTTCTCACCTGCCCAATTTTTTTTCACCGCACCAGCAGAGTATCCTTGAAAACAATTCAACAAACATCAACAAACGACTTAACCCACAGCAATGTTTGCTGTATTTGCTCATGCGTCCATGACTCGACAACCGATCAAGCAGCATCGAATTCAGAAGCGACATGAAAGCGACATGAACAGCCTGATGAAAGCGACATGAACAAAATTAACAAATCATCCTGAGTCATCCTGTGATTTGACTACACTCAGCCTGCCGGTTGCCAGGCTCTAGCTTTGCCGCGCACAACAAATCCTTCCTGGCAAACGTGAAGTTGATACGTATTGTCATTGCAGCATGAAAGTCCTTGTTAACTGCTTCTGAGGCAGTCAAACGGATGTCGATTGGACAAAGGGTTGAGACATGTTGAGACATTGCATGCTGTGACCTTGCAGCTTGGAGGATCGGCCGTGGATTTTCAGACCTGGGCGAGGCGCTGTTAGAATGAGACGAGAACAAAAGCTCATGTCATCAGCATAAATATATATGTATATATATATATACATATATCATATATATATACATATACATATACATATACATATATATATATAATTATATATGTAAATTACATTATATGTTATTGTGTAATATGTGAATATTATGGAAGTATCTTTTACTGATTGCAATTACATACATAGGTACTAGGGCAATGAAACTAAATAATCGAAAGGGGGGTTCTGGGCAGATGGTGATTGTCGGACCGGTTCCAGAATGTTCCAGACATATGTCATATGTCCGGCCCTCTGGGCCATTGGGGTCAATCTTGAACAAAGACAAGGAAAAGGTACCAGATGAGGAAGAAAAAGAAGAGGAAAGCAGGAAAGAAAAAGAGAAAAAGCAACAGAAAGAGGAATGAGAAGAGGGATACATGTTAATATCTAAAAAGGAGGAAAAAGGAAGAGTAAGAAAAGGAGAAAAGGAGAAAAGGAGAAAAGGAGAAGGTACAGCGACTAGAGGAATAAAAAGGAGAAATCTTCAGAGAAATACGAACTGCGGGGACTTCAACTTCTCTCCAACATTGCATATTATTAAATATTTATTCTAGAATTTTGATGAGAAGCTTGCGTTTCCTCTTTGTAAAGTCACTTTAACTTATGTTTTTGCACTGAAAACCTGCTACTGTATCATTTGGATTCATTTGGATGATCGCATCTTGGTCGGCACTTTCTGACGACAATTGCGCTTGCTCTGTTTCCGAAGGCAAATCAACAAAAAACTCAACACGTTCTGCTCCGATGACAAGGCCCTGCCAAACCATCAGCCTAATCAGCCTATCAGCTCTGAAGGAAGAGTTCTTGCAACAAGAAAAGGAAAAAAATGTGTTTTTTTCTCGAAAAAACGTGTCAAATTTCAGGCATCTGCTTTTCTGCCAACGCTTGTTGCGCCAGGCCACGTCGGAAAAATGCCTGCCAAGCCAGCCAGAATCAACAGGCCCAAATACAAGATCGGGCAAGATTGGGCAAGATCCTTACGGTAAAATGGCCTTAGCATTGGCTGGACACAACACCAGTACTTCGTCGCACAAAGTGATCACCTCAGGTCGCACGAGGTGATGTAAAATCCGCCCGCACCGAAGGTGCTGGGGCGTGATCGTCCGGATGGCACTCGTAAAAGGTTACAGGTTTACCTGGGGGGGGGGGCATTTTTCGGCCAAAACCTCCTGTTTTTGATAGGTCG
>Ga0126342_10023095_pt1 | contig 10210 bp, 9 predicted proteins | sample Cyp1metagenome_FD_92528 | JGI IMG/M metagenome (GOLD analysis project Ga0126342, IMG submission 92528) | Coral microbial communities from Lord Howe Island, Old Settlement Bay, Australia - Cyphastrea 1 metagenome | ecosystem: Host-associated > Invertebrates > Cnidaria > Coral ... | reverse complement strand
TCCATTGCTGATGATCCGAACACTGGATGGAATCTCCAAACCGATCGTCAACGGATCGACTCAGGCAAGTTTTCGCATTGCCACGTTCAGGATGAACCACAACCTGGACGTGAGACCATCCATAGAGAACCGTTGGCTTTTCTATGATCTGCTGTTGGCGGAGGCGGAGAATGCTGTGCACTCAACCTCTACTGCAATTGTTAGTGAATGCAAGACCCCAGCAAAACCATCAGTGAAAGCGCTGCAGTCACCATCTACGGCAAAGTCCAGCGAATCGTCCACCCCATCAACATGGCCATGCAAATTTTGGTTGACGGATGGAGGATGTCGTCAAGGACAAAGGTGTCGGTGGCCACACTCATGGGACAATGTGAGCGACAAGAACTCACGATGTTGGCTTTGCAGCTCCACGCAACATCTACAACAAGATTGCCCTACGAAAGCACAGGCACGTGCACCTGTGGGGGGAGATGGAGGTCAAGATGGTGGACAAGATGTTGGAGGTGGAAAAGAAAAGAAAGATGCCAAAGGGAAAGGAAAACACAAGGGTAGCAAAGGCAAAGGAGAAGGCAAGGTGGGGGTCAAAGAGAACACCCAGTCAGAAATCAAAAAAGAAGATGGAAACAAGACCACTGGCAATGCCAATGAGGAGAACAAGGGTGTTGGAGGTGGTACGAAAAATGCGGGTGCATCAGGTACAACTGCTACAAGCGAGAAACCGGAAGGAGCTGGAGGTGGAACATCAGAAGAGCTGCTACAAGAAGCAACCAAGCTCCTGAAGTCTTTGCATCTACCCAGCGTGAAATCCATCAGCCTTCAAGAAGTTGGTGATGTCAATCAGAACCAGGAAGGAAAAATGTTGTTGGACAGAGGCGCGACCCACGCACTGAGAAGGGCAGCATCATGGTTGGAGTGGGAGGAGGCGACGCCTACAGTTGTGGCACTTGCTCAGGGTACTACTTCAAAACTGCGTCTCAAACATGGAACTTCAACTTTGCTGTCCACACCGCAGGACGATAGTTTTGGAAATGGTATTGTTCCGATGGGTGCGATCACCAAACTGGGATATGAAGTTTCCTGGATCGGGGGAGATTGCCAACTTCGAGGGCCTGATGGAAAGAATTTGGATGTGGAGGTCGTGAATGGTTGACCGTTGATCGACTGCAAGATGGGCATGAAACTGATCAGTGAGCTGGAGCATGAGAGCAGTGTGCCTTTGGCTAGAACAGCAATGGTCAGAGCGATCTTGCAACAGCCGGAGCTGGTGACGAAGTTCCCCAATTTGGACCCGACTGTACTTCTTATGGTTCTGCTGAAACAAGAATATCCAGATCTTCCTGACAGCATCTGCCGCAAGATTGTTCCATCAACTAAAGAAGTTCAAGGAGATCAACTGCCGTGGAATAGAAGGCAAAGGCGTCAAATCCTGAGAGCTCGGCGAGTGGTGGTTCATCTCTACAGTGGTCCAGATCAAAAGACATGGAAGAAATTAGAGGATGCTCACACTGTGGTTATCTGCGTTGACAAGTTGATCAACCCCAAGATGGACATGATGAATGACCAAGTGATGCTCTTCTTGATGAAATTAGCTATGAAGGGGTCGCTTCATGGCCTGATTGGGGGCCCACCATGCAGGTCAGTTTCGGCCTGCAGATATGCTGAGGATGGAGGTCCCAAACCTGTGAGAAGCGAAGCTGAACCATATGGTCTTTCAACCTTGTCTCCTGCGCAATTGGAAAAAGTTGAAGAGGATGTCACGTTGCTCTTCCGTATGATGTTGCTGTACTCCATTGCAGAGCACTACAAGGTGGGATGGTGTGAGAAGGTGTTGTTCGCGCTCGAACAGCCTCAGGATCCAAGAGAATATCGTTCCAATCAAGATGTGCAGCGGCATGGATACATGAGCATCTGGAGAATGGCAGCTTGGAAAAGTTTTGCTGCTAAGTATGGGCTTCGTCACACCTGTTTTGAACAGGGAGCGTATGGACATGTAAAGCCAAAGCCCACCACTGTTGCACACAACATAGATGGCTTGGATGAACTTCAGGGGGCACAAGCCCCGAGAACAAGTGTGGAAAGTAAGCGACAGGAGAAAACGTTGGAGGAGCGTATGGCAGAATCATCAACGTGGGCTACATGGGCTCCGGGGTTGAAAGCTGCGATGATTGAGGGGATGAGGAGAGAGTTTGCAAAGGACGAAGATGGCTGTCGCCAGCTTGGGGCACCGGGCAATGGGAGGAGGCAACGTGGGACTCTGAGACCGGTGGCACGAAAGCCCAACGATTACAGCCGCAATTGTGCCCCTTATCAGAAGTCGCTCTGAACAAATGGAAGCGACACGTCCTTTGCGATCATCAACCCATGAGGAGAGACTGCAAGGTGTGCGTTGAGGCTGCAGGTCAATCTCGTCATCATCGGTGGGTACAACATCCTGGTGCTTTTTGTTTGTCCATGGACTTGTCAGGTCGACTCAAACGTGGGAAGGATCAGTTTGGGCATACAGGAAGCTACATCATGGTGGCTTGCTATACTTTTCCTGTCACAGCTGATGATCATCCATTGGTGGGCCCAGGTCATGCAGCACCACCAGAGGATGCTCCGCTACCATCCCTAGATGAGGTGATCGAAGAGGATGTAGAAGATGGTGAACTTCCTCGCTTTGAAGAGGGTGATGAGGTAGGTCATGACACAGTGGATGAGGATGCGATGAATGCAGCACAAGCGCCTTACAACAGCTGGATGAAGTTGGTGGAGGAATGCAAACAGGTGAAAGTCAAAACTCTTACGTTCTCAGAGGTTATCCACTCACGAGAGACTGCTGATGTCATGGAAGGCATAGCAAAAATTTACAGCCGAGTGCGAAGCCTTGGACTTCAGGTGCTGCGACTACATGCAGACCGGGCACGAGAGTTTACATCCCGGGCAGTTCAACGTTGGTGCCATCAAAGAGATATAGTGGCAACATACACATGTGGAAGCGATTGGAAGAGCAACGGACGAGCCGAGTGTGAAATCGGCTTGATCAAACGGCATGCCAAGATCTTGATGAAGGCCCACAACATCAATGAGGAGATGTGGCCGATGTTGGTTCGTCATGCCTCTGAGCATCGTCTACGATGGCAACTACAACAAGTGGGCTATCCAGTTCCAGAGCTTCTTCCATTTCACACCAAAGTCTATGTGAAGCGCAAATCTTGGAACGAGCGCTACGCTTCTTGGCGTTGGGAACGAGCACCTGGCCGCATCATGGGCCCAGATCCTTGGTCATCTTTGACGTCAGGTGGCTATTGCGTGCAGTTGGAGGATGGCAAGTTCCTAGCGTCGTCTGATGTGGTGGTGGAACAATTGGAACCGGGGGAGGTGCCAGTTCAGGAGTTAGTGGTGCAAGAACGATTGCAAGTAGCTGAAGATCACCAATTTGCTGATGTGCCTCGACGAAGATTGAGGTACAAACAAGCGGTGCCGCAACTGGCTCGACTGGAGTTGGCATCCAACTCGGGGGAGGAAGAGCGACATGGACTGGGTGAAGGTGACAAGTTGGAAGTGAAAAGATTGATGAAAATGCATCATGAAACTGCAAAAGTTTTGAGTGAAGAATGTGTTCTCATGGACGAAATGGACATCAATCAGGCAGCATATGGCGAACCAAAAACTTGATCTAGAACTTCAACTACGAGCCTTGGATGTTCAACATCAACAACAGATTGAGGAGGAGTTCTTGGTCACAAAAACTATAGCTGCGGAGCAGGTCCATCGAGAATGGGAACAGTGGAAACCAGCTATGATGGCAGAATACAACTCCATCGTTCAGGAAAAGAAGGCAGTGAGACAGGTCTCTCGAGCTGAAGCAGCAACTTGCTTTGGACAAAAATCTCAAGTATGAAGAGCTGCCCAGCAAGGTGGTCTTCACGCAGAAGATGGGTGGAAAACATAAAGTGAGGGCTTGTATTTGCAGCAATTTTGAGGAGGAATCATCAACTGCAACGTATGCGGGTGGATGTGATGCGTCCCAAATTCGGTGTCTGGTACGACATGCTGCACTACAGGAGTGGGAGATCTATGGCACTGACATCAAATGCGCTTTCCTCAATGCTGAGCGCACTGACCACTCAAAGGTGATAGCTATGACCATACCGGGCATCTATGTCAAGTTGGGAGCTGCAACGGCACAAGAAGTTTGGCTGGTGGATGCAGCAATGTATGGCCTTACCCGTAGCCCTCGAGATTGGTCTGATCATCGAGATAAGGTGATTCCGGCCATGGCATGGCAGCGAAAAGAGGGATCTGCAACTTGGGTTGGTGGTTTTCGTCGAGCAGCAGATCAGCACTTGTGGCATCTTCGAGAAGAGTGCGTGGAAACGGGGGAGCGTGTCAACCGGGGCCTGATGGCCATCTATGTTGATGATGTGCTTTTAGCTGCAGGAGACAAAGTTGCCCCTTGCGCTCTGGATGCTATAGCTGCGGTATGGGAATGTGCCAAGCCTGAGAAAGCCTGCTTGGATCAATCAGTGACGTTTTGCGGTTTTGAAGTTCAAAAGAATCAGCTAGAACATGGAGGAGGATTTCGCTTGCATCAAGCGAGCTATGAGGAAGAGCTCCTGAAAAAGTGGAGTGTTCACTCCTCTGCCATGCAGCTGCAATTCAAGCTACCTACACCGGAAGAGGAGGCGGAAATGCAGAAGTCTGAAAGTCCTGATGAAGTACGTCAAGCCCAGGCATGCACTGGTGCCTTGCTTTGGTTAGCAACTCGAACAAGGCCGGAGTTGTCAGTTGGAGCAGCTTCAATGTCAAGGTTATGCACAAAGTCACCTGGGACGACGCTCCACATTGGGAAGAAAATCATGGAGTACCTCAAGAGACCGACTTTGGGTCTGATCTATGGTGCCACTTGTGGACCAGAATATGGGGATCGTCAACAACTGAGCTTGCCAAGGTGTCAACCTACTGTGGAGGCCTTCTCTGACATCTCCTACGCTTCAACAAAAGGGTATCGGTCAGTGCAGGGTCAGGTGTATTTCTACGCTGGAGCACCTATCATTTGGAGTTCAAGTAGGCAAAGTTTTCCAACACAATCTACTGCAGAGAGCGAATTGGTGGGTCTTTGCGAAGCATTAGTTGGAGGTAGAGCAACAGCAGCATTGGTAGCGTCGGTGAGAGATGAAAAGGAGGAGGATCTTCGCAAAAGATTGTGGGGAGACAATTCTGCTGCAATCAGTTTAGCTACAGGAGAGGGTCAAGGAAGTTGGCGCACGAGACATTTGAGAATCCGAGCTTCGATTTTGCGTGCGGCACTTCATCAAGGAGAATGGCAGTTAGGTCATCTCAACGGCAAAGAGTTAGTTGCGGACTCTTTCACAAAGGTGGTTGATGGACAAGCGTTTGAACGTGCTCTACAAGATCTCTGCGTGGGCACAACCAAATCCAAAAACTTGGGCGAGGGTGGAGTTCGAAGCGACATGATCAATGCCAAGATCGCTATGCTGGTGGGCTCCACACTACTTTCAACAGCAAAAGCATCGGATGGTATGGAGAAAGATGATGATATGTTCTGGCTTTGGACTTGCGGTCTGATCCTGATGTGCGTGGGTGCAGTCTACGTGTGCAGCAAGGCGTACCGAAGTGGCGTTCGGTTGTACAAGAGACTCAGTGGGGCATCGGGTGACCACTCTGGTCCCAAGGTCAAAGAACATGGAACAGAACCTCAACTGAAGATGCTGAGGCTGAGTAGTAGCGAAGAAGAGAGCGATGAAGGAGTCCAACGGAGAACAGATCTGAGAGCACGTCAACGCCTGAACCTCGCAAGTTTCGTCTTCATACAGGAGACCAGTTGCCGAAGCGGAAAAAGAAGAAGAACAAGAACAAAAGGGCGAGTGGAGAGGATGATGATGCAGCTGTGGAGAGGGCGTGGCAATCAATGTTGCAAACAACATCCAATCTTTATGGCGCATCTTCATCTCGGCAGTCACGGCCACAGTCGGGCTCAAGCAGCGCTGTGGTGGATGATTCATACAGAATGCGGCCACAGTCGGGCTCAAGCAGCGCTGTGGTGGATGATTCATACAGAATGCGGCCACAGTCGGGCTCAAGCAGCGCTGTGGTGGAAGATTCATGCAGAATGCGGCCACCTTCGGGCTCTAGCGGCGCTGTGGTGGATGAGTCACGCAGAATGAGGCCACCATCGGGCTTTAGCAAGGCGGCTGCTGAGAAAGTCTCACCCCAAAATCCATGGAATGAATTTCAACAGGAAATGTCAGGGCGGGGATGGACTCAAGATAAAGTCCGGGCAGAGTACTGGAAATTCAAGTCGACTGGCAAAAAGCCAGTATGAAAGGGCACAACCCAAAGAATGCCTTGAGCCTAGAGGAGTTTTTCCCCCGGAAAAAGGGGGAGCACAGAACATTTGCACAACTTGGACATATTCATCTGATCTTTGAAGGCATTTCTTATCAAGAGAAAAGGACCGTGCCCTCGACGTTTCGAGGGGGCTCTCCATTGTCAGCGTTGCGGGGTCGATTCGGTGTGACGCTCCTGCTAGGCGGATTTGCAAACGGCTGTGACAAAACACATTGGCACGGCTGCGCGCGGCAAAGCAGCAGTGATGCTGCAGGGCTCCTGGCAAGCGGGCTTGCAGCTGGAGGTTGCTAAACGCAGAAAGGTAGTTTTTGACCATAGTGCTGCTCTTGTGCTAGCTATGCGGGGTTGCAGCTGGAGGCTGAACAGCCAGTGAAGAAGTAGCTCAACAAGAAAATTAGGCGTCCATCCATCCATTCATCCATCCACCCATCCATCCATCCATCCCTCCTTGATTCATTGGTCTTCATTACTTTTCTGATTCACTGAATCATTGCTGATTCATTGACTCATCTACTCACTACTTCTTTCCTTCATTGATTCATTCATCCATTCATTGATTCACCGGCTCACTATAGATCACTCATGCACTGATTCATTAATTCATTTTTTCACTGAACCATCGATTCATTGATTCAGTCAATGATTGATTCATTGATTCGTTGGTTCACTGATGCGTTCATTGATTCATTGCTTCGCTGGTTCATAGATTCATTGATTCAGTGATTCACTGATTTATTGCTTCATCCCCTCACTGGTTCATTGGTTCATTCACTGAGTTGGGCATGGGGCTTTTGTCACTCCAGTGGCATCTCAACCGCCATTTCCTCATTCGCTGGTGCACCTCACAACTTCAACCGCTCATGGCTTCTGCATCTCCAAAACGGTCCTATAGGCCATCGATTTCTTATAGCCATTTCCTATTTTCGAAACTTCCGCCCCGGCCCGGCATGGGCCGGGCAATACTGGTATCATGCTGATAAATTTGAGGCAACTGTGCTTTAGTAACGTTCATAATGCTGCAAAGCTGTTCTCATAAAGTATGGCAAGATATGGCAAGTTGATGGAGGTCGTTAGGCTTGAAGGCACAAAGCCAACAAAGCCAACTTCTGTGCAGTTTCAAGAACTTTCCACAAAATCATTGCACTTTCCACCCCAGGTGATTTTGCCATGCTTTCCATAGTCTTTCCATCACCCTCACGTTGCCCAGGTTGCCCGTTTCACATTCTTACAATGTAAGATTCGTAAGATTTGTAAGGTTCATAAGAACATCAGATTCATAAAATTCCGAGGTTAAAAAGTCTTCAATGTGCTGGACCGAGCTGGGCCAACGTCTGCATCGGCTCAAATTGTTGCCCCGTCCCGTGGCCTCAACCGGAAGATCGGCGCTTGGCAAACCCAGAGCTCCAAGCGCACCTGGCGACAAGCCGACAAGCCACTCATCTCACTTCATCTGACAAAATTCTCTAAAGAGATCTAAAGAGACTATAGTCACTTGCAGATAGAATAACCCAGTTAGAATAATACGCACGCCCACTTAGAATATTCCGAAATCGGATGAATCCATTCAAGAAGTAATGTTTTTATTGACATCTTCATTGCCAAATATTCTAAGTGCAAAAAGCACATGCAGATAGAACATTGTGGAAATTTTCACCCAGGCCTCCAACGGAGCACCGGGGTGCTCAAGGATTTGGACAAACATATTTCAAGTGCTTGTGACATCTTCTAACATCGTGTGACATCGTGTGACATCTTGTGACATCTTGTGACATCTTGTGTGGCATCTTGTGGCATCTTGTGGCATCTTGTGTCATCTTGTGTCATCTTGTGGCATCTTGTTGCATCTTGTGACATCTTGTGACCATCTGAGAAACAGAGTGAGGAGTGGCAGGGACTGAGACACAATGTGCGGCTAAGGCTAAGGCGCCTGCTTTCAGAATGTCTGGCTGTAGATGTGCCAAGAGTCGGTCTTCGGTGATGCGGAAGTCGCGATCACAGAGTGTCACCTGGCCAGTGCTCTGCCAGTTCTCTGCTGTTTCAGCTTCGAAACGACTCATGAGACATTTCGGTGATGCGCTCGAATGTGGGAAAATTGTGGGCACTGAGGGAAAATCCAACTATCAACAGTTGTAATCTGTCATTTCACACCTCTGTTGCCGGTGCATATCCATGCCTATCCTATCAGGGCTACCACTGTCATTTGCGAAAGGTGTGATTATTTAGTGGTACTTATTTGCATTTGGCCATTGGCTTAAACTGTTCAAGGTCCTTGCGTTAGCACTGTGAGGTAGAGGTGTCTGAAGTTTGGAAGCGATAGACACAACTGATACAAACCGTAAAACAAACTGAAACAAGCTGGTAAACCCGTTGTTGCAGCAAGCGCCGAAAGTCTGCTCAAACATGGCTTGTTGAAAGCTTGAAAGTCGGACAAAGTCGGACAAACACGCGCCAAATCTGCCGAGTCTGAGACGAGGCCGAGACACGGGCACACTCTGGGTGTGAGCAGCAACAGCAGCAGCAAATTGGTCCTTGCCAGAGCGTAAACGTTGAGCGATGGAACGCCTAGCCACCGGCACGGCCGCACTGTGACAGGTGACAAGGTACCTCCTTGGATTACGCATCGAACACTGAGAATACTGAATACATCTGAATACGGTACATCTGAAAATCTGAATCCTGTGAAAAGAAATGTATTGCAACCAGATCTGTCAATAATGAGAGTGGATACCAGACAAACCGCGCCCAGCCGCAACTACAGGAGAATTCAATGTTTTTGTTGAAATTGCACTATGAAAGTCTGAAGCCTGCCCTTCGCACAACAAAATAAAAGCATTTTTTTCAGTTCCGCTCTGCCTTTCTTCCGCTGGCAACTGAGCAAAAGCACTGGTGCCAAAAGGGAACATACGTTTAAAGCGCCTGCAAACGGGCAAAGCTCAGAATCTGGGATGAACTTATCTGTTGGCTATCTTTTCCAACACTTTCTGGAACTCTCCGATGTGGACATGGATGACATAATGATGACATGATGATGACATGATGGCATGGTTCCTCCACGTGCCTTTCACAGAGCTCCAAGGCTACATGGTCCGGTCTGAGACTTTCAATGGCTCCTTTGACCTGGAGCGAAGGGATTTTGCTGAAACTGAAAGCTCTCCCGACAAGAAACACCACAAAATACGACTAATACGACAAGTCGGAACAAGTCAGAGTGCTTCAGTTGTTTTGTTGTTCCCCAGTGGAATTCCGAAGTCCAAAGTGGTTCCAGAACTGTTGGCAACTCCAAGAATGGCTGTCCCGACGTCGATACGTTACCTGCATGGCAGCTTCATCTTGATCATGCAACGCACCAAGGAGGATAATGTCTTGTTCCTGTCAAAGGTTTTCTGTCTTGAATAATAATGTGAAACCTGGAACAAATTAACAAATTAACAGAGCTGCATTATTCTGAAATGTCTGATGTTTCTAGTACCGTCTCAGAAAGCCACAGAAGAAGTGTGCAAAGAAAACAGATAACTGATAAGGATTCGCAGTTCTTAGGAGTTCTCAATGTTAGACTGTTTGAAATTCACATGGAAAAAACCAAACGTTCCGTCGTCAATGACCAACGCGACTGCACGGTCCTTCCGCTCCAAGTGATGCAGCTTCAGCACTGACGTTCCGTGACCCGCCAGGTCTGCCATCCAAAGCGAAGCACGCAAAGCACGGGCATTCGTGGCTGTGGCACAGACAGCACCCACAAGGCGCGACGAGTTCCTGCGTCGCACTGAACAGCACTCTGAGCAACACTGAACAAAGAGAGAGACGAGAGAAAAAAGAGAGAGGGAAGGGAGGGAGGGGAGGGGGAAGGGGGAAGGGG
>Ga0126342_10023094_pt1 | contig 10211 bp, 8 predicted proteins | sample Cyp1metagenome_FD_92528 | JGI IMG/M metagenome (GOLD analysis project Ga0126342, IMG submission 92528) | Coral microbial communities from Lord Howe Island, Old Settlement Bay, Australia - Cyphastrea 1 metagenome | ecosystem: Host-associated > Invertebrates > Cnidaria > Coral ... | reverse complement strand
GAGGAGGACAACGAGACGAGGAGGACAACGAGAGGAGGAGGACAACGAGAGGAGGAGGAGAGGAGGAGGAGGAGCAGGCAACTTAGATAAAATCTAACAACCCTCACCTGGCAGGTGGGGAAATAGGTAGAAAAGTGGGAAACCTGGAAATATGATGAAATATGAAGTAAAGATCATCCAATTCGCATCCTGGAAACACTTTTCACTTTTCGGTCTATCTGGGGGTTACCATAAATAAATAAATATATATATATATATCTGTGTGTATGTATGTATGTATGTATGTATGTATGTATGTATGGTATGGTATGGTATGGTATGGTATGGTATGGTATGGTATGGTATGGTATGGTAATGTAATGTAATGTAATGTAATGCAATGTAATGCAATGTAATGCAATGTAATGCAATGTAATGCAATGTAATGCAATGTAATTATGTATGTATGTATGTATATGCATATATATATAATATATATGTATGTATGTGGAAGAGTATCTGATGGTTTCAACCCAGTCCAAGCATGTCACTGAACATGTGGCATCCCTTCAAATTGGGAAATGATGATCAACCAGCCAGTGGGCTGTTTGGGGTACCATAGTTTCAGACATGTTTCAGACATCCATATTAGCTCGTCAATGGGGAACACCATTCAGACTATGTTCGGTGCCCTCCCATACTGGCACCAACTGGGTTTGTCTGGAAATAGGCTACTGTAAAAAAAGAAACATGGTATACTGTACCATCTTCCCCAATAAATTCGAAATTGCCATGTAAAAGGATCAGGAGATCGCCCACTCCTGAACAAACCCATACTATCACCAACTACATCCCAATTGTTCGATGATGTTTGTTGGTCCTATTGGTCTTACCTTCAAACTATTTAATTTAGATGAGACCCAATGGTTTCGCATTCGGAAAATGATCTACATTTATGCTGGGTGTTCCATATTGATTGACAGGGTATACCCTCCGGTAAACTCACATAACTATAGAAAAACATGATTTTCATCGCTAAATCATCTAAATCTAAATGGCCCATTTTTCTTAGCAAACTGTTAGCTTACCACAGGCTATGCCCCCATTGTTACCATAAAATGGTCCAAGGGACCACCATCTCCAGTCCTTTGATTTTTAACGATTTCAGCGCCGTCACCAACGTGATGGGCGCCAGGATTTCGTTGTTGTCGACTCCTGAATGGAAAGCTGGCGGATTAATCAGACTCGGCAGCGGTTTAAGGCTGGTATTTAATGGTGATAGAGATTATAAAGGGAGAAATGGGGATATAACCAGCAATCTGGGAAAATATATGGGGAGCAAATAATGTCGATGGATGTCATGTCTTACTGTAGCTGAACCCCCGAATGTTGCTGTGCACGTGACCCCAAAAGCTGAGATACGCACGCATCCAGCAACCTGTCCTTAGCTACGCAGGCTGCAGCCAAGGATCTGCATGGTCTGTCTGCCACCCCTCAAAAAAAGAAACCCAAATACTGTACCTGAGGTTTCTAAACATGAAACAAACTCCAAGAAATGGTTCTGCAATGCTTTGAATAGGATCCTCTTGATGCAGCAAACCTAATAACCTCCATTTTTGGAGGCTTCATATCACCCACCTATTTCTGGTGATTGAGGAGTATGGCATTGGGTGTACCAGTGTACCAGCTAAATCGCCCTTCAGGCCAGGTTCCAGGCCCCTTCTTTCGTTTGAAAGGGGTATCTCTCGCTGGAGCAAACGGATAACACCAAAGTGGCTACGGCCACCTCACTGATCCTGCGGTGATGGATGAGATGGGTGGAAACCAATGGAGATTTATGGCTTTGTCGCCCCCCCTTAAAAAAAAAAAACGTGTTTTTGGGCTAGGAAACCATGATTGACTATGATAAACCATGATCAGCCAAGGGATTTCGGTAATTTCTGTGCATCCTATTTTCGAATGGCCATATCTCCAAAGAAAATCAGTGAAAGATAACAGCAACAATGTAACAATATATAATTAACGAAAATAGTAATCAGTAATAATCACAATAAAACAAGCCCCTTCCCATCCAGAATCCACAAGTGCCCACGGTCCCAGTGTGGCTCAAGTGGAGCTCTCGCAACGGATAAGGTTGCGAGGCAATGAGCTGAGTCAATAGGCGGATGCCCGCATCTCCCAGACCTTAAAAAATAGGCCATGGTACCTACTAGGTGAGGGGGCCCCCGGGTGATGTTGGGGAAACCTTGGGAAAATGGATTTAGAGCTGATTGATCATACAATGATACCCTAGGTCATATGGTGAATTAATAGATGAATGAGGAATTTTCATGGGTATAGCTACAACTAGATGGGTTCATGAGGGGTCTGTGTAAACTATAACAAATGAATACACATGAGGTTAGGTGACTTTATAACTTATATAGCTAACTAGGGAATATGGGAGATAGAACTATACTTAATTGGATTTATAAACCAACTTATAACTGTGGGGTCACACCTTGTGCTAGGGATGATTTGGAATAACCCCCACATGGACGCAAACGGCCAGCAGTTAGGAATGGTTCATCACCGTGAACCGGCACGACATGCTCAGTCAGTCCTACCAAGTATGTCCTGAGACTATCTGAGATGAGTATATTCTTGCGCGGCATCTCTAAAACACTGCAACCCCATTGTCATCTCCCCTCTTCACCCGAACCACGCCGGGCCCAATCATCCCAATCCACTCAGTCAGAGCCAAGGTGCCAGAATTGGAGTAGCAGCGAAAATTGTGCACACAAATGGGAGGGTTGACCTTTGGGCATGGGTCGATACCTCTGCACCTTTGGGGGACAGGGGATGTGGATGCCCAAGCTGCTTATGTCAAGTGATCAACCCGCCCTTCCCGGAACTCCCCACCACTCCCCACCTTGTGCAAACGGCACCTTAGTGCACACAGGGTTGATGGCGGGGTCAGCAAGGCTTGAGATGGTTAACTTCATGGACCTTCATGGTGCCAGCTATGGTTTCCCAATCGACCCCAAGGTGTGGCCAAAATCCAAGAGCCTTGATGAGTCCTGGATGAGTCTTGGATGACTCCTGGGTGCAGCTGGGACACAAAAAATTGAGAACCAAGGACATGCCTTCAGCACGGAGATCGCTCTTGCTCACGTTCACATCCAGATATCCACCTTGGATCACTGTTTATTGCCTGGCATCTCCCAGCTTGAGTCTCAAGCAAGGCCAGAGCGATATAGAGCCATCCCGTTACTAAATAGATAACAGTTCCGCCTTTATGAGTCTAATATTCCAGCTGGTAACATCCCAAAACATCGGAGCCGAAGCTGCATGGTTCGTCCTCCTTTCTTTTGGATAAAACCATCTCGACCAGCTCCTAGGCACGAACATCCATCGACCATCGACCATAGGCCACAAATGAAAAACGACTAGTCCTGGATGCTAAAAAGTTAAATTCGTGTTGCATTTTCCCCAATGGGCCCCAATTAATGCGAGAAAAATACACCTTGCAAGAACTACCAAGCAAAGGTTCACCTAGATTTTTCAGCAAATGGTGGGATCTTCGTTTTTTTTTCGAATTTACGCTTCCAAGGTTCTTCATGCAGGTTGTTGGTGAGATATTTTGCCAATTGGCTACCAGCATTCCTCCATGACAGGTCCTGAAAGGGCACAGCATTGTCAGCAAATGTCATTATGGATTGCAAGGGATAAACCCAGATGAATGGGTTCTGTCTCTACCAAGAAAAAATGTGTGTATACTGTCCTCACATGTCCTCACCCGTCACCTTTTACCTACCCCTATCCTCTCACATCCCATGCACGTCCCCATCTCTCCCCGCTGAGCCAAGCTGCAAGACACACCATGCCAGCCTGGATCACCAGCAATGGCCCAGCAGGGCCAGTACAAGGTCCGCCTCCAATCACTTGGAAGCCATGGCCGGGGTGTCCATGGTGACCATGGTGACCATGGCGAGGTTTCTACTTGACTGAATGAATAACATTAAATAACCATAAGACGGATATAGTTAGATAGATAGTTTGGATTGGAATAGAATAGAATTAGAATAGAATAGAAAAGAATAGAGTAGAATAGAATTGACTTGAATTAGAACAGAACAGAATAGAATAGAACAGAATAGAATAGAATAGAATAGAATTGGAATAGAATAGAATATAGAAAAGAATATAGAATAGAATATAGAATAGAAAATAGAAAAGAATATAGAACAGAATATAAATTTGAATACAGAAAAGAAAATAGAACAGAATAGAATATAGAAAAGAACATAGATTAGAATATAGAATAGAATTTAGATTAGAAAATAATATAGAATAGAATAGAATATAGAAAAGAATTTAGAATAGAATAGAATATAGAATAGAATAGAATGTAGAATAGAAGAGAATGTAGAATAGGAGAGAATGTAGAATAGAACAGAATAGAACTGAATTGACTTAGAATTGAATTGAATTGAATTGAACTGAATGGAATAGAAAAGAAAAGAAAAGAATAGAATAGAATAAATAGAACAGAATAGAATAGAAAAGAAAAGAATAGAAAGAATAGAATAGATTAGGTTAGATTAGGTTAGATAAGGCAAGATTAGATTAGATTAGATAGATGGATAGATAGATGGATAGATAGATACTGCAGTACACTGCGTACATCTATATATATATAATGGTTAATGGTATAACAAATGGAAATACGGTTGCGCTTGGCAACGCCAACTCCCTCCGGTGACATTCTCCAACTTATTTTGGGATTACCTCCCCATAAACGAACTGTGCAATGGAAGATTAATCTTGCAAACCGAAGATGAAGGATATTGACCCGACTCTCATGCATCAGTGCTAGTCAAACCTGGCAAAATTGCAAAGCATCGCAGAAACCATGTTTTTTTTTTCGGATTTACACCTTTGTGGGACCATAGCAATAGGATGTTTTCGTGTTTTAATCTTGGGGGGATGGGATTACACACCAGCATCGGTGCCTCCACAATCGCCAGCCTCACCAGTTGGCATGCACTACCGCATGTGCAACACAACCCATTTTCCGGCGTTCACGGAGAACTATTCAAAGGAAGTTGGGAAGCAATACTTCCGTGTTACGGACAAATAGAATTGTGAGACTTGACATTGATGAAGGGCTGTGTGAGACTTGACATCACATAACAATACACCACAAAAGAATAATAGGCTATGACACAAGGTGGTGACGAAGGGCAGTGGTGACGAAGGGAAATGGTGACGAAGGGAAGTGGTGACGAAGGGAGTGTGGTGAGTTTGGGAAGCGGTGACGAAGGGAGTGTGGTGACTTTGGGAAACGGTGAGTGACGGAAATGGTGACGAAGGGAGGTGGTGACAAAGGGAGTGTGGAGACTTTGGGAAGTGGTGGCAAAGGGAGTGTGGTGACTTTCTGGCAAGCTTTGGGAAGTGGTGACCAAGGGAAGTGGTGACAAAGGGAGTGCGGTGACTTTGGCAAGTGGTGGCGAAGGGAGTGTGGTGACTTTCTGGCAAGCTTTGGGAAGTGATGACCAAGGGAAGTTGTGACAAAGGAAGTGTGGTGACTTTTGGAAGTGGTGACGAAGGGAGGTGGTGACAAAGGGGGTGCGGAGACTTTGGGAAGTGGTGGCGCAGGGGGTGACTTTGGGAAGTGGTGACTAAGGGAAGTGGTGACGAAGGGAAGTGGTGATGAAGGGAATGCTCCGAAACGCATTGTAATGGCTGCATGAATGTTGTATGGGCTTTGTTTTGGGTAGGAAGCCGGGGCACGAAATCTTGCATTTTTCCGTGTAAAGTGGCTTCGGCCGGCGATGAAAAGTACCTCGTGTGTGCAGCGGTTGCGGCTGGGGTCGTTCCGGACGTGATGGGTTCCTCCTCTGTGTTCTGCAACAAGTGGTTGTGTCCATTTATGTACGTAGTTCTATGCGTTTCTTGAATCTGTGGTTGCAGATCGCATTGGAACGGCTGCATGATTGTTGTCATCTGGTGTTGCCATGTGTGTAGATACATGCAGGTTAGCCACGTGATGCTGCAAAACGCATTGTAATGGCTGCATGAATGTTGCATGGGGCTTGTGTTGGGGAGGAAGCCGGAACACGAAACCTTGCATTTTTCAGTGTAAAGTGGCTTCGGCCGGCGATGAAAAGTACCTCGTGTGTGCAGCGGTTGCGGCTGGGGTCGTTCCGGACGTGATGGGTTCCTCCTCTGTGTTCTGCAAGAAGTGGTTGTGTCCATTTATGTACGTAGTTCTATGCGTTGCTTGAATCTGTGGTTGCAGATCGCATTGGAGTGGCTGCGTCAAGGTTGCTTGGTGCCGCGGCTGCATGCGTAATACCATCGTCTTTTGCAGCTGGGTCTCGTAAATAGTATTGAAGTGGCTGCATCAAGGCTGCGACAGTGATTTGTCAGTAGATTTTCTCAATGTTTTGGCGCTAGTAATTTTCCTTTTAAAAGTCCTTTGAAAAATTCCTTCAAAATCGCGTTTTTTTTGGCTTTGGCGCCGAGATCCCGGCTTTGGAGCTGCAATTCCTGGTGTGATTATGTACAAGAAAGCTTCTCTGTGTAAAAACTTTTTTCAACCTTTTTCTGTAAAAGCTTGCTGTGTGTAAAAGATTTTGTGTGTAAAAGCTTGCTGTGTGTAAAAGCTTCTCTGTGTAAAAGTTTCTGTGTGTGTAAACGCTTGCCATGTGTAAAGCACTGTGTGTAAGTGTTCTGTGTGTAAACGCTTGCTGTGTGTGACAGCTTGCTGGGTCTAAAAGCTTCTCTGTGTAAAAGCTTGTTGTGTGTAAAAGCTTCTGTGTGTAAAAGCTTCTCTGTTTAAAAAGCCTGCTGTGTGTAAAAGCTTCTCTGCGAAAGAACTTGCTGTGTATAAAAGCTTTCTTTGTGCAAGCTTTGTATCACAAAGTAATACTGGGACGTACTCTGTGCAAGGTTTGCAGTGCAAAGTAGTACTGGGAAGTGCTTTGCGCAAGCTCCGTAGTACAAAGTAGTACTGGGGAGTACTTTTTGCAAGCTTTGTAGTACCAAGTAGTACTGGGCGCAAGCTTTGTGTAGTACAAAGTAGTGCTGGGAAGTGGTTTGTGCAAGCTTTGTAGTACAAAGTAGTACTGGGAAGTAGTTTGTGCAAGCTTTGTAGAACAAAGTAGTACTGGGACGTGCTTTGTGTAGTACAAAGTAGTGCTGGGAAGTGCTTTGTGCAAGCTTTGTGTAGTACAAAGTAGTGCTGCGAAGTGCTTTGCGCAAGCTTTGTAGTACAAAGTAGTCCTGGGACGTGCTCTGTGCAAGCTTTGTAGTACAAAGTAATATATACTGGGAAGGGCTTTGTGCAAGCTTTGTAGTACAAAGTAGTGCTGGGAAGTAGTTTGGGCAAGCTTTGTAGTACACAGAAGTACTGGGCGCAAGCTTTGTGTAGTACAAAGTGGTGCTGGAAAGTGCTTTGTGCAAGGCTTGTAGGACAAAGAGTACTGGGAAGCACTTCTTGCAAGCTTTGTAATACAAAGTAGTACTGGGACGTGCTTTGTGCAAGTCTTGTAGTAGGGGGTTACTTTTTGCAAGCTTTGTAGTATATACACAGTAGTACTGGGACGTGCTTTTTGCAAGTCTTGTAGTACAAAGTAGTACTGGGAAGTGCTTTGTGCAAGCTTTGTAGTGCAAAGTAGTACTGCGAAGTGCTTTGTGCAAGCTTTGTACTACAAAGTAGTACGGGGAAGTGCTTGGTGCAAGCTTTGTAGAACAAAATGCTTTGTGCAAGCTTTGTAGTACAAAGAAATACTGGGAAGGACTTTGTGCAAGCTTTGTAGCACAATGTATTTCGGAAAGGCTTCTGTATGTAGATGCATCTGTGTCTCAAGTGCCTGTGTGCAAAAACTTTCTGCGCCCAATTGTTTTTTGTGCAAGAGACTTCTCTCTGACAGGAAGAGCTTTCTGGCGTGTAGAACAGCTAAGATGAGTTGAGACGAACTTGAAGGAGATGAGAAAGGTTGATCAGTGCTCGGATGAGATGAAAACAGCTGAGAAGAACTTACTTAGATGACATGTGAGAAGAGATGGGATGAGATGAGAAGAGCTGAGATGAGGTTAGAAGAGCTCACATGATTTGAGCTGAGATGAAGTGTCGAGTGCAAAGTGCAAGTGTGAAGTGCAGGTGTGAAGTGTGAAGAGCGCAGTGTGAAGTGTGATGAAAGTGTTTGCTTGGCGTTACATTGCGCCGGATCGTGCGCAGGTCATGTTCTTGGACAGCATCTGTGCAACAGCTTCGCACAAAGCACGCACGCACGGTCCTGGCTGGCGCACGGCGCATGCAAATTCTATAGATGAAAAAGGTTTTATAGTATATCCCTAAGGCAACTTCCGCCCCACCTCGTGCGGGTACTACTGGTATTCATATAATATATATATATATATACATATGTATGTACGTATATATAATTATACATATGCGTGTGTGTTTCTATATGGATCAGTATTAAACATATTAGTTACATCATATTACATAATAAAATATAATAAAGTAGGATCATCAGCACATGTCTAGCTGCAAATGGAACAAAGATTGAAGCCAAAAGCCAGTCGTGGTTAGCCCCGCCTATAATACTGAAGGGTTGCGATGGGGATTGAACACAGAGACCAGCATGTGAACATAGAGATTCTGCCACTAATTTGAATAGCAAATCCCCTCTGAGCTCGCGGAAACATGGATTGCTGTGACCAACTGACCAGCGGAAAAAGTGATGTACTCAAACAAGCACCTTCCAAAACATTCTTCAAAGCTTTCAAATATTTTCAAGTGCCTCCCAAAGCTGCGGGGTCACCGCAAATAGCAATTCCTATCCCTTCTCATGGGCTGAGTACTGAACTATCCCAGCACTCCAGTTCTCCCATGATGGATAAGTTGCCCACAAGTGCCTCGCGAGCCATGCGGGATGATCTACACAATACGCCGGCCGCGGATTGATGGATGCATGGCTTTGATGCTTGGGTGGTTGGATATGGTTGGATGCTCGGATCGTAAGTCTTCACATATGTGGGATGTGTACATCATACAGCTGATCAAACTGATGTACCGATAGACGGCCCGAAATCCACTGTCCGACCATTCTTATCCCTCCGGAAACCCATTGTCTACATTACATGATTACATTTTAATGTTCATGCAGTAGGCACATATATATATATCGCGTGGCTAAATGTGTAGACAAATAAAAAACAATTATAGCATGCAACTAAATATTATATAAACGTTATATACATATAATAATATATAATCCGCCGGCCTGCCGGCGTGTCTGATTGGAAGGTGTTGTTCTTGTTTCTGTTCTTGGTTTGTACTTGTTTCTGTTCTTGGCTTGTACTTGTTCCTTTGTTCTCTTGCTGCGCGTTTTTGCTTCGTCTGAATCAAGGTCACCCCCCCCTCCCCCCGAAGATAGGCACTAGCGTCTAGGTTAGATCAGCTAGAGCATCTTCCCAAGACAGCAACACACCCTTTTACTCACACGGCCAATAGCCAGTCCGTGTGGTGTCAACAGGATTAATTACTCTATATCTCTCTTGGGCCTTGACAGCGTATGTAAATGTGCTCAATACTCATGCTATATCCACATTGGGGATTCAAGCAAGCCCATCTCAACAGGCACAAATTCAAAGGCAATGAGTAGAGCACTGCGCTTTGTCGTACCCAATTGAGAATAAGAGTTACGGCCTGTTCTGTGCTACACGTTGGCTAATCAGCAAAAACTGAGCGGAAGTCACGCAGTGGTTTCTTTACAAAAACAGCGGGTGATAGCGGATTGAAAATAATAATAACCTTGTCCTAAGTCCTAAGGTCATGTCGAAATGAAAGCAGGGGATTCGCTAATTATTTTTCCACGACAATGGTGCGCGAAGCATGGTCGTTCCAAGCAGCATGCTCTACCGGTGCGAAACACAAAATCCGCCCGCACCGAAGGTGCTGGGGCGGGATCTTCCGGATGGCACTCGTAAAAGGTTAAAAGTTTACCTGGGGGGGGGGGCATTTTTCGGCCAAAACCTCCTGTTTTTGATAGGTCGTGACGCTCGCCTTCAAAAAACATTGTAAAAAACAGTACGGAAGACACCTGTTCGTGAATGCGCCCGTCCAAAATCGGCAAGCGAAAAGTGAAAAAAAACCGTGTTTTTCAACTTTTTGACCTCAATTTTTTGGTTTGCAACATCTTTTTTTGCGGTTCCGCAGGTGGCCGGGCCCGGAGGCG
>Ga0126342_10023093_pt1 | contig 10211 bp, 9 predicted proteins | sample Cyp1metagenome_FD_92528 | JGI IMG/M metagenome (GOLD analysis project Ga0126342, IMG submission 92528) | Coral microbial communities from Lord Howe Island, Old Settlement Bay, Australia - Cyphastrea 1 metagenome | ecosystem: Host-associated > Invertebrates > Cnidaria > Coral ... | reverse complement strand
GCCCGATATTTGGCATTCGATTTTTCATCATCAAGAGCTCAACTGTCTTTTGGTTGTGTATGTAGATGACTTCAAAATGGCTGGGCCTACAGCAAATATGGATAAAGCTTGGGCAAGCATCAGGGCCGCAGTGAACATTGGCGACCCTGAGCCATATGATCGTTACTTTGGCTGCATGCACCGGGAATTTCAAAATATCCGGTTGCCCTCGCAGGCACACCCATTTGCATTTGCATTTGAAGCCAAGAAGTCAGCAGCAGCACAACACAGAACACAAGACTGGTGGGAGCATGATGAAACACACAAAGCATGGATTCGACATCATGTTCAACCCCCAAAAAAAATTGTACCAGCCGGGTGATGAGGGGGGAGATGTTACAATCAAAATGGTTGTCCTAGCATCACCGACGGGAACAATCAGGGGGGCTATGATGTTTATACTGATGATGGGAAAACATCTAGCAATCAAGCAAATGAGTTTTGGACAGGAAAAACAGTTTTCTGTTACGGACAAGTTCAAGCAGTTTGCAATGGCAAGCAAAGCCAGACCAGGACCACATCGCGACAAACGCGAGGCAAAGAAGGAAGCAAAGGCCTCTAAGTTCAGGGGGGTAGATCATGCTGTGAAGTCAAAAGCTGGCGTCATGGCCAAGCCCGTGAACTTAGTGAGGTATGACATGAGTGATTTCCCTGGGTCCTGTGTAGAAAATTACTGTAATCTTGCAAAAGTCAGTCCATCGTCCTTGAAAGAGGTGCCAACACCATTCACAGATGCCGGCATAGCAAGGCCAACACTCAGTGAAGATGAAAAGCCTGGCAAACTCCAGCCAGTGGCCAGCAAGATCTTAATGAAAATTCTGTTTGCCGCTAGAATGGCCAGATTTGACTTGTTGCGTGCCGCGCAAAGCTTAGCATCGAGAGTGACCAAATGGTCAATAGAATGCGATGTCGCCTTGCATCGATTGGTGTCCTACATCAATTGTACTAAGCACCACTTTCTAGAGGGTTTCATTGGGGATGCATTCGATGAGTGCCAACTCTGGCTGTTTGCCGATGCCGACCATGCAGGTGAACATGATAGCAAGAGTACATCTGGCAGTGCCATAGCGCTTGTTGGCCCCAATACCTATTCCCCCTTAAATGCATTCAGTAAGAAACAAACAGTTGTAGCCATTTCTTCAACTGAAGCTGAGGTAGTTGCCGCAAATCATAGCATGAGAGCTGAGGGTATCCCAATGCTAGCCCTGTTTGAGCAGTTGAATCTTTTCAAGAAGCTTCAGGGCAAACCAGCTCGCGATGCCGCGAAGCCTCAGGAAGACGCTGTGTTCACCAGGATTGACCCCGAAATTGATGACATCCGTAATGGGAACGTCGATACGGGTTGTAGTGTTGCGGACATCAACTCCCTGAAAGCTAGTTTCCGTGAATTTTTATCAAGTAAAGTTCATGGAGGACAATCAAGCGACTATTACAGTCATGTCCACCGGTTCATCAGCTTCTATGAGGCACATGAACAAAACACAGAACATCAACTTCAAATGGTTGAAACAACAATTTGAATGTAAACAGTTCGATCTTCTCAACATTGGTACAAATTTCCAAGTTGCGGACATTCTTACCAAAGCTTTTACCCGCCCAGCCCTTTGGTTGCATGCCATTCAACTCATTGGCATTGGCCCGACAAAGGTGGAAGAAGCAGCCCGCGGCACCGCGGCGCCGAACTCCACTAAGGTGCCAAAACTAGCTACCGCTGCCGGGAATCAGGGGGGCTCTGAAAAACCTTTTGAGCCCAGAATGTTGATCGAATTTTGTTGCTCCGATGATTCGAAACTTAAGTACCCAAAGAAAGTCCAGTCAAGATTGCCACTGCATTAGGGTTACCGAAAAAGAAGATGGTACCACTAACAGCTGTCGGCAACGGCTGGCCTCCCAAGTTCAAGACTTTAGAAATGACTTTCGCGATGGCAGTTTGATACTTTATGCATCGTTGCCTTGTGTAGGAGGGAGCCCTTGGGGAAACGTAAATGGTCTTACTGTTGAAGGTCAAGAAAGAATCAAAGAGCAACAAAAGCAGTTTATCAAGTTGTTCAAATCTTTTGTCAAACTTGTGGATGAAGTTTATGATGAACGAACGTTGATAGCATTTGAACTGTCCAAGAACTGCAAGTATTGGAGATGGCCGATGGTTAGAAAATTCCTTATAGAACGTTCCATGACCATGCATCACTTCGATGGTTGTATGATGGGTGTTCTGGGAAACAACGGTCAACCAATGAAGAAAAGTTGGTCCACTGCGGGAAATTTCAAAGAACTTGTGAAGTTAGATTCGTTCAAATGTGACGGCAAACATGAGCATGATCAAAGTAGGGGTAAAGCACTTAAACTTGCAGAGAACTACACCTTCAAGTTGACTGACATGCTTCATGAGTGTTTCCGGGTAGCTGCGAAGGGCCAAGTATCCAAAACGATCGTGTCTAGTGTCAAATTTGCTTGTCCTGTCAAAATGGCTGACTCGCGATTCGCAGCAGACCCGGCCAGCCGCAAGGCTGCGCTCGATGCCGCCGCACGAGAAATGAACAAACAAGCCTGGACCAATATTCATAACCGAATTCTGTATGCAATGGTCATGCGCAATCAAGGTGAAGGTACCATTGCCAATGATTTTGCCGAAGGCTTGATGGGTGAGTGGTCGCCAGCATCTGCTGTCCGTTTTTATGGAAAAGGTGACCCATTGGCTGAGTACTTGGAATTTTGCTTCTTGCCAAAGGAATCCGAAAGGGAGAAGGTCATGCTGCCGGGAGTGATCCCGGGCCCTGTCATCTGGATCCTTGTCTCTGATTCGTCCACAGCCTTGATCACTGGCCGTAGACACACCCTGAAGAAGTACAACATGTCTGAACATTTTCAGCAGCGCAAACCTGGTCAAACGTGGAGTTGAGTTGGCCGTGGGGCCCTGGTGCCCGCATCAACTTGCATTTGTCCTGGTTTGGAAATGAGCTGGTAGGGGAGAATGGGATTGCTCAGAATCCAAACTGGCCATACGACGGCCCGAACGGGCATTGGCCGACGCTCCTTGATGAGTGTGAACGCCACTTGAATTGGTATGTCAACAAAGCCAAGGAGCTGGATTTGCAATCGGCCGGTCTTACGACCGCGCCCATGTCTGCGGACTATATGGCATTCACCCCATCTTTGACCAGTTCTTCGAGGCACTGGAGCCCAAGTTTGTGGCCATGACCAGCAGCCCGCGAGGGCTTGCCAACCCTAGGTTTTCCTGGTTGAGTGCCCGAGGTTATGCCGACGCAATGGAGTTCAAGGATAATTGGCACTTTGTCAATAATGCCGAGGAGAACCGCGTCAGGCTCTCGGCGTACTGGACGGCAACAATGTTTGCCGTCGACTGCGGGTGGAACGTTGGTAGGGTTGGCAATGAGTTGATGGAGCTCGATCAGGAGACATATGATCACCTTCGTCGCAACGTCAACTTCGTCCTTGATGCTCTTCCGGTCTCATACCAAGAGCAGGTCGCCGAAATGACGAAGCTGGTTTTCGGAGAAAGCAGGCGACACATCATCCCTAAGGGGAGGTCCTTTACGGTCGAGGATGTGATTGCCAGGCAGCCAGATACGAAGGACTTCTTGGACGTGAAAACCATTGACCCCAAGATGTTTGCTTCTCCCCCGGCTGATTTGCCTCCGAAACCGGCCGCCGGTGACGGCGAGCCCAAAGATGCTTCTTCGGTGTCCATCACGGTCGAAACGCCCGAGGTAGTGTTGAAGTCCAAAGCCAAGACAGCACCAGCACCAGCACCAGCATCAGCTGCAGTTGCAGGAGTCAGCTCAAGTGCATACCGGCCGCAGTTGCCTGCGAGCTCAGTTGGAAGGAATGTGGAGGGCCATGTCAAGGCGTACTGGATGGAAGACCATCTTCCGGAGTACCAGTACACAATGGTGACAAACTCGGAGGGGAATGAATTACCCGGCATCCTTTTCAACAGTGTTGCCACGAGCTGGAACTTCTTGGTGCATCGGATGTGGAGACAATTGCCAAGCAGGTCTATGTCGACAAACGCTTTTCCGATTTGCCACACGTGTGAACAAGGTTAGAAGGGGTATCGCATCATGTGACAAAGATCTCTTTATTGATCTGGAAGATTTTGCAAAAGCCTTCCGCAAGGAAGTGCCCCCTGATGTGTTCATCACGGTTGCAAATTTGTTCGGCACTGCAATGAAGAATGAAGATTGACAAACATGGCAAAAGTCGATTTCAGTTTCTCTGCGCCCGCATCCCCGAACTTGGCTACGACAACAGCTTGGGGATGATTTTTGTACCAGTCAAAATCCGAGCCATTCAAGGTCACTCAGCCGAAGCCTTGAAAAGTGCCGGTGGTTTGTATGCAAACTCCACCCTTATCTACTGTGCTGACAATGTCTCGCCGGAGAGAAAAGCCGCCTTTGCAGGCTGCCCATCTGCAGCATGACAGAGGTCCCTGAAGTTGCCTATCATCGCACGATGAGAAGCAACTGGAAGAGCATCGCCAAAAGTGGCCTTGCCTTATCCCTGGAGGTGGTGACTCTGTCAACAGCGGGCGTGCACATGTCTACATGTCGCAGTATCGCCACGGTGCAGATGGGTATAGATCCGGAATTCGGGGCAAATGCACCATCGAGATTGTAAAATTGCCTTGAAGCAAGCAGTGCAGGGAGGTGTCATCTTTAGCCGTACCGAAATGGACGGCATCCTTCTGAGAAGGTTCCGCCTCAGTACATCGTCAGCATTGCCGAGGACGACAAGGTGATTTGGTCCCGCGCCGAGAGCAATCTCGAGCCCACGGCATGGCAAAGCGCGGATACGTCCACATCACCGACTTCTGGAGTCCGACTTGTTGCACGCGACGATGCAGATCCTTCTCGTGATGATCCGATGGATGACACCAGCACAGGGCAACCTGATGCTCGAGCCGCACAGGAAACCAACACCACTGATGACAGGATGCAAGATGACCAGCCACCCACACGGGTGCGCCGCATCTACATTGCTCCAAAGAATGCTGAGCCCTTCACAGGCACATGTCCGTTGTGTATGGTTGAGCATGTCAGTGGTCAAGTTGTGTGCAATACGTGTGGTTTCGAGCCCCTGCCTGTGGATGAGTCAGGCGAGCCAAAGAAACAACCCAACCGCCGAACAAGAATCCTGGAGAAACGCATGCAAAAGCTTGCAGATTTTGGGATGTTTGGCAAGGTGAACTCCACGTTACTGTACTAGCCACTCTCACGAGTGAGCAGGCAGATTTGCTCAGGCAAGAGATGGGTGCGCGAGGCATCACCAGCCTCGAATCGTCAGTGATCAAGGATTGCACAGATCGCTACAAGAGGGCAAAGCAGCTGGGGTACGAGGACGTCGAGGACCGGTATGCCAGCGATGTGACCTTTTGCGATCGGATGCATGAGGAAGGCAGAGGGTTGAACGACTGCATCTTTGATGACATGTTCGCCTTCGCAAACTTGCCTGACCCTCCACGCTCACGCATCCAGATATCAGCTGGCGTCGCCGCCAATGCCGAGCATCAGAACTGCCTGTCAAAGCTCATCTATATGAGCCAGCCACGTGGAGTCGATGGCTTTCCTGTCGGGTATCGCGGGACCTGGACTAAGGTTTGGGGATTCATGTTTGGCCGTCACATCTTCAGCGAGGAGGAGTACATCAGCTACATCGGCCGCAGAAATGCGTATCGAGGTCTTCTCACTTGGAAATGTATCGTCACTGTGCCCTTTGATGGAACTCAGCGTTTTCTGGACCAGGTTTATGAAGAAAATCTGCCACTCGTTCGTGGCAACCTGGAACGCAAAGAAAAGCAGAGTGCCGCCGCCAAGTCTGGAGGTCCTGGGGGTCAAAAGGCCGACCCCACGGTCGAGCGCAAACGCAAAGCCGAAGCTGATGCAGCCACCAGCACAACAGGATTCGAAACAACCGCCGCATCCAGCTCTGCGCAAGCAGATGCCTCATCTGGTGCCACACCATTCCTTTTGCCGGATCCACCAACCCTTTCTTGGAGCCAGAGCCGACGACAACTGCATCAAAGGCAGCCAGCCTTGCAACGTCAAAGGCATCAAGCTCCGGTCGCCCGGATGCCTCTTGGAGTTGGAATCGTGATCATTACGGTGCTCGCCGTGAGTGGAGTTTCTGGCGAGGGGCGTGGTATTACCGAGATGAGGCCGGCGGCCGATGGATTCTCTGGAACCGCTAGGTAGCAATGATCTTTGTAGCTTTTGTGCAAGATGTGGCATGGTAAGTTGCCTTCCCTTGCTTTGCTGCGCTGGGTTTTACGGGCTTGAGCTTTTTAGAGGGACCTTTGAAAGACTGCATAAAATTTCAAAAGCCAAATAAAAACAATCTGGCTACCCGCAAGGGTATGCCCACACGGCTATTCGTTCTCCGCAGTCGTCCCTGCTCGCCCGAGGGGGGTGTAAAACTCCTGCAGTAAAAGTATGTATAATAGATGACATTGCTATGACCTATGCAGCATTGGTTCAAAAGTGCCAGTAGCTTAGCGGCAGTGTTCTAGTCAACCCCATTAGTGTTTAAACCATATTGGTGGCTGACCGCTGACCTGGGAATATACACTATTTCCACCTTTCTGGCCACATTTTGTTTTGTAGTTGCCTTTGACGATGGTCATGATGGTGATGTGATGATTGCCATGATAATGCAATGATGATGATGATGATGATGATGATGAGGATGACCATGATGGTGATGATGATGATGATGATGCTGGTGGTGATGATGATGATGACGCCGCCGACGACGATGATGATTATGATGGTGAAGAAGAAAATGCTGCTGATGATGATGACGATGACGATGACAATGACTATGACAATGATGATGATGATGGTGGTGATGATGATGATGACGATGACGATGACAATGGTGATGATGATGATGATGGTGTTGTTGTTGATGATGATGATGGTGATGGTGATGCTGATGATGATGATGATGGTGATGATGCAACAGGGGTTGGTGCTGTTATTGGATATGATCCCACCAGTGATTTTTCTCGTTGAGGATGTTTGACATTCCCCGAATGGATGACGGTCGATGATGGCCGTCATCTTTCAGAGACAAGCAAAAGAGGCATTTCACTTGGTTTTCTGCATGCCTATGCAATCTACTTCACTTGTGAGGTCATTTGTGTCAAGAGTACAATCTTGCGGTCATCTCAATTTCTCATTTGCTCCACTATTTGTATCTTTACTTCTCATCGACGTACTACTGTGTCACATTCTTGCTATGCACTTTACCTGTCAGTACTGTTAGTTGCTTCTTTCAGATAATGTATGGACAAGTTATTTCCTGCTAGGGGTTCCGAGAGTGACTTACTTCGGATGTTTTCTTGATTCCTATGAGTCGTTGAGCCATTTTCTTATTCCGAATCCTATTTGTAACACACTTTTCCTATGAGCCACTTTGCCAATCACTTACTTCTGACTTACTGAACTTGTGACTTACACTAACTTACACCACTTACTCGTCATATATATATATATAGTTCCTTACTTGTCTTGCGGCCCCAGACTCCGTCAAGTACCACACACCTCGCTGGCCCATCATTTTTTGACCTTCGCATACTTTACACAATTCTATTCAAGTCATTCACACTTTCTCAATGTCAATGCTTTGGGACTTTGAGATATTTTGAGACACTTTCTATTTTCAGTACTTGGTTTCTCACATAGCGCAGGTTTGCTTGTTGCATGCTCTACTATGCAGGCTATTGGGCCCATACTTTGGATGCAGATTTGTCTGGTGTAGACACCCAGTTCATCCCCGATCAAAATTGAGCAGATATGTTCATTGCTTGACCGCACATGTGTCCAACACAACAAATTGTACCGTATTGCATTCTAAAATCTCGAAACGGCCTGTTTGGCACCCTTCCCGGAAGGCCTGGTGTCTGACAGTTAACTTCCCCAGTTATCTCAAGGTTCAACTCAGATGTTGATGTCAAAAGAACATAAGAGGTGTGGACCAAAAGAGTTTTTGAAGATATGAAATTTCCCCAAAAAATTTACCCCAGAGGACCGAAAAATATGTGCAGACTGGCGGGGTCGCCTTGTTTCAGAATTGCCGGGCCGTGGCCACCAGAAGATTGGTGGGAGAGAGCCAGGGGGGTGCCATTTTCACCGGTTCGTTCATCCAAACAGGTGGGCTTGGGATGGGACATTCGCGGGGTTGCTGCACGTTTGACGGAGGATGCAATTGGTAAAGAAGAGGGCATAGGGGGAAAAAAACACGAAAGACATTCTTCAGGAAAACGTCTTTACAGGTTTCATGTGCAAATCTGTTCCATGCTGGTGGGTTTTCTTGGTACATTGAAAGACGGGGTTGACGTGGACAGTGCCTGTGACCGTCGCCCTGGCCGTGGGAGGTGGCCTTGCCATCTTTAAAGACAGCCGGGTGCAGAGTGTTCAGAAGAAGGGCGATGGGGGAGGAATCTTCGCGGATCAACAGATCAAGCAGCATGGCGGGCGGCTCACTTTCCAGAATTGCAGTGCACCAAGAGTAGGTTGGCTATGGCATATGGCATATGGGTCAACATTGGGAGGGAATGCTGAAAGAATGTAAGACAAAGGATTCAAGTATGGGTGACCGGTGACCTGACAGCGATGGAGAGAGAGAACGGACTCATGTCTTTTGCAAAACATGTGCGACATGTGTATATACATATATATATAATATACATGTATTAGGATTCTCCTTGTCCTCTTTATTTAAGGCTATGGTCAGGAGGGGTACCCCCAGCTGGAACTATTTCTTGGGTGATTGGAAGTATTTAAAATTTAAAAGATGAATAGATATATATTTGACAATGCTACGCAGATTCATAAAACATACAGAACTATATTGATGCTTGCTACCAAAAAATGCCAAGAAATATGGAACATATAATCTAATTATACGATATAATTATATATAAGTCAATATAAGTTCATCATTAAATATCATTATATATCATTATATATCATTATACATCATTATATATCATTATACATCATTATATATCATTATATATCATTATATGTCATCGTAAATCATTATATATCATTATCTAACATTATCTATCTATCTATCTAATCTAATCCAATCTAATCTATTCTAACCTAATCTAATCTAGTCTAATCTAATCTAATCTTATCGAACCTTTGGATCTTATCGAACCTTACCTAATCTTATCTAATCTTAGCTAATCTAATCTAACCTTATCTAATCTCATCTCATCCCATCTCTCTATCTCATCTCTCTATCTCATCTCTCTATCTCATCTCTCTATCTCATCTCTCTATCTCTCTATCTCTCATCTCTCTCTATCCCTCTATCTCTCTATCTCTCTATCTCTCTATCTCTCTAGCTCTCTATCTCTATCTATCTCTATCTATCTCTATCTATCTCTATCTATCTCTATCTATCTCTATCTATCTCTATCTATCTCTATCTATCTCTATCTATCTCTATCTATCTCTCTCTATCTCTCTATCTCTATCTATCTCTCTATCTATCTCTCTATCTATCTCTCTATCTCTATCTATCTCTCTATCTATCTCTCTCTATCTCTATCTATCTCTATCTATCTCTATCTTTCTCTATCTATCTCTATCTATCTCTATCTATCTCTCTATCTATCTCTCTATCTCTCTATCTATCTCTCTCTCTCTCTCTATCTCTCTCTCTCTATCTATCTATCTATCCATCCATCCATCTATCCATCTATCCATCTATCCATCTATCCATCTTTCCATGTTTCACTCTTTCCATCTTTCCATCTTTCCATCTTTCCATCTCTCCATCTCTCCATCTCTCCATCTCTCCATCTCTCCATCTCTCCATCTCTCCATCTCTCTGTCTGTCTGTCTGTCTGTCTGTCTGTCTGTCTGTCTGTCTAGTCTGTCTAGTCTGTCTAGTCTGTCTAGTCTGTCTAGTCTATCTAGTCTGTCTAGTCTGTCTAGTCTGTCTAGTCTGTCTAGTCGGTCTAGTCGGTCTAGTCGGTCTAGTCGGTCTAGTCGGTCTAGTCGGTCTTGTCGGTCTAGTCGGTCTAGTCGGTCTTGTCGGTCTAGTCGGTCTAGTCGGTCTAGTCGGTCTAGTCGGTCTAGTCGGTCTAGTCGGTCTAGTCGGTCTAGTCGGTCTAGTCGGTCTAGTCGGTCTAGTCG
>Ga0126342_10023092_pt1:2500-10211 | contig 10211 bp, 5 predicted proteins | sample Cyp1metagenome_FD_92528 | JGI IMG/M metagenome (GOLD analysis project Ga0126342, IMG submission 92528) | Coral microbial communities from Lord Howe Island, Old Settlement Bay, Australia - Cyphastrea 1 metagenome | ecosystem: Host-associated > Invertebrates > Cnidaria > Coral ... | reverse complement strand
TTGGGATTTTGATATTTTGATGTGACTTTTGCCCAGTTGATGTGACTTTCTTCCAACTCGCTGTTACATGGGGTTGATGTGACTTCTGCCCAACTGATGTGACTTAAACCCTTCGCTCGTAGGGATTTTATATGATTTTATGGGATTTAATGGATTAAAATGGACATATCATCAGATAATATCAGATAACTAAACATGGCTGGCTGGAAGATCCCCGAACTAAACAATGGGAACATCGTGGAAAAAACATAGGAACATCATGGAACATCCCCGAACTGAATAGAGGTTTATAGCCTTTATAGCTGTTAGAATCATCAAACTAAATGGGGGAATGTTGATGGAATTGACGCACGGATTATAGTGGTTTTGATGGGGTTTTAGCTACGCCAATAATGCAATGATGTAATGTTAATAATAAGCATGTAATCATAGAATGTTTTTTTATTTAAAACCTGTAATCATGCTATAATAAGATATATATAATAGTGTATATAATGATGTATATAAACCTGCTATGTTTATGATGTAGTCAGCTATCATGAACCTGTGATGTGAATGAGATTGAAGCATCAATGACAGTGTCAGACGATGGGATTTAATCACCAGATGTGGGTTTTTGACACAATGAACAAATGGAACATTATTATGATTTCTAATTGTGATTAGGGTATTAATAGGGGGTATACTACCTGGTTTATCGAGGATGATTAATAGTCCATAATAGGGATATCTATATTCGTCAACCAGTTTATCGGGATGGGATACGGGTATATTCTATGGCTCACATGGGTTTCTAAAATCTCCCCAGTTATAAGTTTGTTTACAATTTCCTTTACCCTCTGCTAAACGTTTACATAACTATGGAAAATCACCATTTTCAATGGGAAAATCCACTATTTCTATGGCTATTTTCCAGTTCGCAAACTGTTAGTTTACCAGGCCGGGTATCTACTTGGACCATCCCACTTATGGAATAACTTGTTCGTAAGTGGGGTTAGTTCCACTTATAAATATAGATCACCTGACGAATTGGGGACTCTCGTGGCCCCCAGTTAGGCTTCTTTTGACGATCCTCCGGGTAGTTAGAGTACCCAATTTTGACCTGTACCCATATATACCTATATCTATCACAAGGTATATATATATTATATTGATTGAACCACCATTAAATCACCATTAAACACCATGAATTCCTCTATTCAACCCGATTAACCCCCATGAAATGAGCTACTGTATCACCATGTCACAGATCTTCCCCCATCATCTTCCCCCATCGGAGAGCCGGTAGGAAGAGTTAGATTTCAACGCGGTGCAGCGTGGCGATGCAGAGATGCAACAGAAGGCCCAGCGTGGCGATCGGAGATAGGTTAGATCGACTTCGACAGGTTTGAAACCACAGGGGGAGTACCCTCTGGTAAACGTTTACATAGCGAACTGGAAAGATCCACCATTTTTAATGGGAAAATCCACTATAAATGGTCATTTTCAATAGCTATGTTAAATTACCAGAGGGTACAAGAATAAACCAACCATTTGGAAATTCAATCACTAACATAGGTGATTTAATGGGATTTTATGGTGACTCAATAGAAATTTTCATAGGATCTAATGGGATTTACTGGGTAATCGAATCTAATGGTGGTACAATAATGCCATAAACCAACCATTTGGAAATGGTAACCATACAACCTGTAAAAATAGTGATTTTATGGTGACTTAATAGGATCTAATGGGATTTACCCTCTGGTAAACATACAAAAAACGATGGAACATCACAATTTTATAGCTGGGTAAATCAACTATTTCTATGGTCATTTTCGATGTTAGTATGTGGGTAAAACAATGTCATTTTTACCACCCATGACTGGGAATGGTTAACATACCACCTATATAAATGGTTTATTATTGTTTTACCCACATTAGTATGGATTAATATGGGTTAATATGGGGTAATACGGGTTAATAATGTTAGCTACTAATGATATGGTTAATTCATGGTTATCTCCGGGATCAGTGCCAGGGTTTGGCTCAAGTTGCTCAAGTGCTTGGCCCCCAGATTTCGTTTTCTGCTGGATTTCTCCACGCTGGTTCCAATCTCAATTGGCAAAATCCTGGCTCTGATGATTTCTGATGTTTGGCCCGCTTGGCACCCCAGGTCATGTTCAAAAATAAAGGAACAGGAGAAAAAACAACACCTGTCAGCACACAAAGCTTGTGTTTTTCAGGCATGCTGCATGTAGACGTCGCTTTGCCGAGTGGTAAGGGCACAAGTCTTGCCATTCTGCAGTCCTCCAAAGTAGGGGACTTGAGGATTCTGGCGCAGAAGTCCTTGGAAAAGACGTCCTTGTGGCTAGTCACTGCAGAGGGCCGTGACCTGGACCCATTGGAATCCCTGCAGTCTGCAGGGCTTAGGGATGGCGACCGCCTCACAGCCGTGGTGCAAATGCCAAAGGTCGCCGCAACAAACACAGCTTTCGCGTTGTGGTTTTCTGGAGCTGATGGAATCGCTACCTGGGGTAGTTCAAGATCTGGTGGTGACAGCTCTGAAGTCCAAGGGCAGCTGAGACATGTGAAGCAGGTGCGGGCGACGCGTTACGGCGCCTTTGCTGCCTTTGCCGCGATCTTGGCCGATGGATCAGTGGTTACCTGGGGTGATCGAACGCGAGGTGGTGACTGCTCAGCAGTTCAAGATCAGCTGAGAAACGTGCAGCAAATTCAGGCCACGGACACTGCATTTGCAGCAATCTTGGCCAATGGATCCGTCGTTACCTGGGGCAATCCAGATGATGGGGGTGACTGCTCTGCAGTTCAGGGTCAGCTGAAGAGCGTGCATCAAATTCAGGCTGCAGAGAGCGCATTTGCTGCAATCTTGGCCGATGGATCAGTGGTTGCTTGGGGCGATCCAGACTGGGGTGGTGACTGCTTGGCAGTTCGAGATCAGCTGAGAAACGTGCAGCAAATTCAGGCCACAGGTGGCGCATTTGCTGCGATCTTGGCCGATGGATCGGTGGTTACTTGGGGCGATCCGGGCTTTGGTGGTGACTGTTCTGCAGTTCGAGATCAGCTGAGAAACGTGCACCAAGTTCAAGCCACAGGTGGCGCATTCGCCGCTCTCTTGGCCGATGGATCGGTGGTTGCTTGGGGCGATCCAGGCTATGGTGGTGACTGTTCTGCAGTTCGAGATCAGCTGAGAAACGTGCAGCAAATTCAGGCCACAGACACTGCATTTGCAGCAATCTCGGCCGATGGATCAGTGGTTGCTTGGGGCGATCCACACGGCGGTGGTGACTGCTCAGCAGTTCAAGATCAGCTGAGAAACGTGCAGCAAATTCAGGCCACAGACAGCGCATTTGCTGCAATCTTGGCCGATGGATCAGTGGTTGCTTGGGGCGATCCAGACTGCGGTGGTGACTGCTTGGCAGTTCAAGATCAGCTGAGAAACGTGCAGCAAATTCAGGCCACAGACAGTGCATTTGCAGCAATCTCGGCCGATGGATCAGTGGTTGCTTGGGGCGATCCACACGGCGGTGGTGACTGCTCGGCAGTTCGAGATCAGCTGAGAAACGTGGAGCAAATTCAGGCCACAGCTCGTTCATTTGCGGCGATCTTGGCCGATGGATCAGTGGTTTCCTGGGGCCATGGATCCTTTGGGGGTGACAGCTCTGCAGTGCAAGATCAGCTCAAGAATGTGCAGTAGGTTCAGGCCACACATGGTGCGTTTTCTGCGATCCTGGCATCCAAAGCAATGTGGTAAACCATCCCTGCAAGGTGCCCCCCAATTATAAGTTGGTTTGTAACCCATTAAGTATACAGTAGATATATCATGATATATCCCCAATATTTCCCAATAAACCATAGTTGTCTAGGGGGCAGCAGCTTGTGATATTGCCATAGATGGTAAAAGACCACCCAGTGGCTTAAGTTCGGCGTTTCGTTCGGCGCGTCCGTCGGTGTCTCAAGAAGTCCGAAAAAGACGCCATGCCATCCAAGATGCACACAATCAAATGACACCAAGCTGGAGAAAAACAGGTTACCCTCTGGTAATTTAACATAACTATGGAAAATCACCATTTATAGCGATTTTTCCCATGAAAAATAGTGATTTTCCATAGTTATGTTAGTTTACCAGAGGGTAGTCTGAACATATCAATTCTAAAAACAATTACAAAGTGGGGCCTCCTCGACAGCTAAGTCAGTTTTTTACTCCAATAACATCCAATAACAATGGTTTATGGTATACTTATAACTATACTTACTGGTGTTTATAAACCAACTTATAACTGGGGGGGCCACACATTATGTGTATGTCTATATATATATACACACACATACACTCGAGAGGGCATCCGCGGCAGTATCACTTCATGGGATAATGAGATATGGGGGTTTCTTAAGTCATGGGGGAGACCTAAGTCAGCATGGTTGTTTCAATGCTAAGTCATGGTCATCCAAGACTTGGATGATTCGGGGGTTCCATTTTAGGAAGCGTCCGGCGAACTTTTAGGCCAAGTCGCACCAGAAATGGCAGCTGAGGTTCACCAAAAACATCAAAATTTCCACAATTGTGGCTTACTGATATCATAATGATAATATCTATGTATATATATAATATATATATATAAGTATCTATAACATTCTATAACGTATGCATCTATCATATACATCATATAGCATTATCTGTATTTCCCTTCCCCCACATTTTGGAACATGGCCAAGATGATAAGCATCAATTGACTGAATCCTGACACCGAAGCAAATCATCAGGACCAGTGAACAGAACCTCCCCAAACTGAATACTATTTCAGGTTGCCAACCTATGGCGATTTGGATAATTCGGCCAGAACAACTCCGAAAGCGAAACATGGAAACCAGAAACGGCCTTGATTTCTCATGATGAAGACGTCACATTTACTGATCCCAATCTTCAACGATTTTCCCGGTGAAATTTTGCAGAGGTCCTTCTATTTCCCGAGTTTTGGGGGCCACATGCTTTAAGAGGGGGTCAACTTCTGCATTTCAATGATGTTTCTTGAGAAAAAATGTGGCTTTGTCTATAGGCTACCCCCAAAATCACCCAAAATTGATTGTTGACTCATCCTTTCCCTCAAAGACATGCCATTTCATGGGGCCCGGCCCACCCATCAGACCATGTTGGAACAGCCGTGGTCAGGTGAATCGCGTGGTTCGGGCCTGTGTGGAGCTTGGGTACCGTGCCCGCAGCGCCGGAGGGAGGACTTATCTGTTGGAGAGTAGATCTGTTCATAGGGGTTGGGGGGTTAGTATACCCTCCGGCAATCAATTGGAAATCCACTAGAAATGGGGCTTTCAATAGGAAAATCACCTATGAATAGTGTATTTTCCAGCCAGCCATGTTTGATTACCGGAGGGTACCCGTAGTATATCTATTCATATCCCCAAGAGTTGGGTGATGTGAAAAATTAGAGCATTTACCAGTTACTAACGACTTTGTTCCGTCCAGAGGCGATGAGCATCCTCCCCCATTTGGGGCTTAGTATAGCTATGGGGGGAATATCACCGAATACCTATGGCATGTTGAACTTCCCCGGCTTTTGAGAATAGGGCGTTCTAAATCGAGAAATTGGGGTTGCTATTGATTAGTACTATCAGTACTGGTATCTATTGAAATCAATAGGGGTTGGTATACCCATTAACTGGAGACTGCCCATGAACATAAATGTGGGATGACCAGAGAATCCCATTCATCCCATGTCTATAACTTTACCATTGCACGTGATCAACAGAAAGTGGGTGATTGATGATTATAATCATTCTATGGAAATATCAAGGGGATATGATGGGCAAAATGGGATACGTGATATACACATATGATGTCACATATGTATGTATGTATGTATGTAGGTAGGTAGGTAGGTATGTATGTATGTACGTAGGTATGTATGTATGTATGTATGTATATATATATATATGTATATATATACATATACATATATACATATATATATATATATATAACCATATACATATATAAATACATACATATGTATGTTTACACCAAAAAGCCTGGTTGAACACTGGTTTTGATTCTAACCATCAAACATATGGGGATATGATCAATTATTGTTAGTTGATGATCAGAAAGGGGGCTATACCATTGGGGATCATCATAGTCATAGTCCATGAACTGGGAATCCCATAGTCACAAATCACCAATAGCCTTTTCACCTGGGTCTGTCCAGATATTATCGCATTTCTACAAAATGGGTATACTAACCATATGGATTAGTATACCTATGGGTTTTTATACCTCCAGATATAGTTTGACATTTAGTGGGACATGTAGTGATTGATAAGTCGAAAATCGGGTTTTGCTCAATTTGTAGCGAAGTCCACAGTTGGTTTTGGCTTTCCGGATCGCTGTTTCTGGGATTCCTCAATGCTAATGCTGCTGCTGCAAGAGATTGGCTGTAGCATCATCCATTGGCTGGTACATCATGGTAAATCCCATAATGAACCATATCTCTCTTACTGTTTTTGTTTACAAACCTCACCTATTGGGTGTGGTTTACACAATTGAATGGCCACTTGGTTGACAGTACCTCTTGTGGAGCGCAAAACACGTGGTGTTTCGCGTTCGGGATTCGATTTGCGGGTTTAGTATCTTGAAGTCTACTCAAGGAATTTCCTGAGTTTTGCTTGACATTGGTCCCTCAAATAGATAGATAGGACACAATTTTGTTCATTTTGTGCCAATGCATTTGTACTTTTCCATCTTTTTTCAGGGATTTATTGCAATGGGTGAGTCTGAAAATTGGGTACCCTCTGGTAATTTAACATAGCTATTGAAAATGGCAATTTATAGTGGATTTTCCCATTAAAAATGGTGATTTCCCATAGCTACGTTAAATTACCAGAGGGTATATCTCGCAATTCAATGGCTACTTTCATAGGACATTTATGATTCTCCAGCCAGCACTGGAGAAATTTTCTGGCGCCCGAGCCTCCCCTTTTTCGAGGCCCAAGAACCCTATCCTTTCGATTCACGACCAAGGAGCTGGAGGTAGGGGAAAATCAAAGCCGCAAACCATGGATTTTTCCCATGAAATCTGGGGCTATCCTGTAAAATTTCCGGTAAAACCATCTTCACCCGATCCATTGAGAAAGTTTTTTTTTTTTTTTCGGCACCAAGAAACATAATGACACATGCAGGGAGGGATAAGCTAAGGAACACCTTTTTTTTGACTTTTTTGCAAGAAGAACATGCCAGAGATGATTGGGTACTCATACATCTTCATCAGTATTCGTATTGCTCTGGAAATCCCCTTTAAATATTATTATTTCATATTATTTCATACTAAACACCAGAGCAATCTGAGGAATCCCATTTTTCATGAACCGAAGATGCCTCTGGAACTCCAAGTGGGGCTCCGGCTCGTTGTGGCAGGCTCCGGAAACGTGCTGAAAGAGATCAGCGAGCCTGCAGGCGTGGGGGGCGAATGCATCCCATTTGCCCCAAAATTTACAGATCCAGTACTACACCAGGGTTTGTAAGGGCTACTGTAGGGAAAAAAAATACTTTCGAAAGCGAAAAATGTGGGGATGGGTCTGAATCTATTCCCAAAGGAGCATTCATTTCATAGCTATTTTATGCTATTTTGATGTAAACAGAAGGGTCCCATGGTCAACACGTGTTTTCCAGCGCCAAACCAGCCCAGATAGATGAAACGAATCG
>Ga0126342_10023091_pt1 | contig 10211 bp, 11 predicted proteins | sample Cyp1metagenome_FD_92528 | JGI IMG/M metagenome (GOLD analysis project Ga0126342, IMG submission 92528) | Coral microbial communities from Lord Howe Island, Old Settlement Bay, Australia - Cyphastrea 1 metagenome | ecosystem: Host-associated > Invertebrates > Cnidaria > Coral ... | reverse complement strand
ATATATATATATATATCATTGTCCCATGTCCCATTTTTTATCCCTACAACTTACCCTTCCTCGCTCAAACGGATTCAAATCCCGGTGGATCTCCCAGCTTCCGTCCAAGATCACGGCGAGCGAACTCCTCGAGGCATCAAGGCCATGGATGTCGCACTGGGCAGAGGGTTCTGGTAGGTTTTCCCAAATCAATGCATTGATCGATAGACATCTTCAAAGTTTTTCTCACATATGATGCATATTGTGAAGCTAATGATTGATATTATATATATACATACAGTTATGATAGGTATGAACAGCTTTTTGCGGTTAGTATCCAAGATTGGCAATAAATGTGGATGGCCGGGTTTCCTGGTTTTACTTGGTCTTCATGACCGATTTTACCTGAAGGAGCGGAGGCTGTGATACAAGCTGTTGCTCAGACTTTACTCTGGGGACCGATGTGCTGCCCAATGTTCTTCATGTCTGAGGTGGTTAAATGCACACATGATCTATCCCGATCATGACTTGGGGTTTCTGACTTGGTTCAGAAACGCGCATCGGTTTTCTTTTTTTTTCAGAAGTTGTTGCTGTTTCAATCCACCCTGCCCAAAAGGACCCATTTCTCTGCAGTTTTCCGCCACGTTGGAGAGGCATGTCACGCCAGACCGCTTCATGTTGAGCGCAGCCATGGGATGCTATGAAAAGGTGGGGCCTCACTGGAATGATGGTGAATGTATAGGGGAAGCATCCCAAAACGCTTGTATTTCAGGTTAGTGAATTGTTATAATTTTCAGTTAGATACAGTTAGCTTATATGGATTGGTGAAGGTTAGTGACTTTATTTCAGGTACTTGCGCCACATGGGGTGCTGCGGAAATGAAATGGGTGGTTGTTCAGGCTCTCAAAGTTGCAAGCCCCTTCCGTGCTTTCAAAGCTTCCAATGCGTAAGATACAATGTCACAGAACTGCATTCTGCAGAGGTTTGGTGAACAGAACATGTTTCTTCATCACTGGGGCTTTCTGAAGCCACCCACAAGGGGTCTCCCGCAGTTCGGAGTTGCCAAGCCGCGTGCATTTTGGGGCAGAAATCATCGGAGATTCTGTCAGGAGGATGGTGCTTCTGTTTGTGTTTCATCATATTCATCTGGGTCTCAGACTTTTGGGTACCCCAAAAATTGGACCATTGGATGGTTAATAGTTAATACTTAAAGTCTCTTAAAGTGTTTAAAAATAGACATTCCAATCTGTGGTCCCCTGGGTCTTAACTGTCCTCCCGTTCCTCGGATGAGTTGCCAGGCCAAGAAGTGGCAACACGTCATTCAGCTTCTCCACCAGGCACCGACAAGTTCTCCCAAGTTTCTGGAAAAACCGACTGGATGGGTAGTTAAGTTATGGGATTTCTTAGTGCTGATACATAACATAGTAACTTCATATGTTTGCTGTGGGATATCTTGGCACATATCCCACCAAGCAGAACAATTACATTACATATTCTTCGCACGGAGCCCGTGTCGGTTGTCAGAGAAAAAAGAGGTGATGGCATCACCTTATTTGGTAATTGTAACACCTTGGGGGTTCTGAAGAAACCATGGTTTAATGTGGGATTTACACATATTTGGCTTTTGGGTGGTACTCAATATTTTAGGGTGATGAAATTGATCCAGATTAATCTACTATTGGACTCCCTTTCAACCAAATCAATCCGAATCACCCACTTAAATCATAGCTGTGGCTCGGAATCAATGAGCATCAGAATTGGATGGCATGTTGCTAAACATTGCCCAATCTGCGGCTCTCCCAATGCCCCCGATGTAATTTCAAAAATCCCCATTGAGACCACCAATGGAAAGAGGTGCCCTCTGGCAATCTAACCTGGATGGAATTCTCCCCTTTTATGTAGATTACTTGGATATTTTCCCAACTGATCCCACTAAGACTTGGCATTTTCTGTTGCCAGATTTTATGGGAAGGTATTGTTGGTGACATTGGTGATGTGGCGGAACCCACCTGGTCGCGCCAGGGGCGCCAAGGCAAGGTGGTACCGGATTCTGTGATGTGCCCCGCGGTTTGAAAACCGCCGTTTCGGCGATCGGCGATCGTAGGAGTCAGCGCCATCATGGTGTGGTACAGTGTGTTCATGCTCACCGGGGACCACATCATCTGAGAATATGTAGGTATAAGATGGTATAAGCCAAATTAGGTGGTGTTTTATACATTAGGGTGATGGGATTAAGCAAGAACATCACGCCATTTGCATTGGGATGCTGGGCCCCAGTGCGCCTCTCACATTTCGAATTGAAGGCAACGGTCTGATCAGACGTCGCCTTTGAGGTACACGCTTGGGATCCGTGCTTGTGAAACGGGTCGGCAATGGCAAGTGGCCGGGGCTCCCAATTCTCTGATTTCACGCGGGTTCGACCTGAAGCAGCAACAGTAAAAACCCAACAATCCCTGGAAGGAGCCAATTCTTTTGAGTTGCTGTGGAGTCTTATTGTACATTTGAATACCTCGTTTTCTTTCACTGATGTCACGTACTTAAGTGCACCACATTATACCGTGTCCTTCCACTTACCTTCACAATGTAAGATTGGCCTCTGAATTGTTGCCTGCCAGAACTCCCGATGTTCAATAGTGTTCAACGATATTTTGGGATACAAGACGAGGATATCCTGGAAAATGGCTCTTCCAAACTGGCACTCAGCTCCTGAAAGTGTTTAACCGTCCTTGACCGTCTCACTATGTGACATTTGTGCTGCGTGAGGTCAATATTGGCGGAAAACATCACGGCATCACAAAAGTCAAACAACCTGTGGAATCGTGAAAAACAATGGATTGGTTGGAAAAAATGGGAGAAAACAAACATATTTTGCCGGGAAAATCGATGGTTTCCGGTGAAGATTTTCCCAAAAAGAAACAATCCGTTGAGAAAAACTTCGCAACTAGTGACCTCTAAGGAATCCCTCAGCCGACTTTGCAAAGCGCCGAAGCACGGTTCACAGCGTTTCACCATATGGCGGCCTCAAATCGACAAGCGACCCATGACTGGTGCAAGCTCTTAGGCGATGAGTCCTGGCGGCAAATAACCTGAGCAGATAGAACATATATAGTTTGATATCTATATAAATATATTTAATTATTGTTATTTTAAGTATTATATGTTACATATATAATACATATGTAAATGCATCAGTATAAGTATAAGTTGTCATCAAGATCCATCCAGATCCTTTACTACATAGTATTAAAAAAAAATAACTATCATCTCGATCTCTCGTCGCACTCTTCCAAGGAGCTGATGCTCTGCCGTTCAGCTCTACGAGACGATCAAGCAAACGCCCCTGGAATCACCCACTTGGATGAGAAGATCTGTAGCCACTTGTCGTGGGGAAAAACATTCAGGATTTACCCTGGTGTAAACCGAACATCTATTTGGAAAACCATGAGCAACCCATGTTTTTTGGACCGGAGATCGACTACAAATGGAGAATGGAATCATGTTTTTTTGTTGAATATCTTCATTAGTTTGCTGGAAGGTGGCCCCCATAAAATAAGGCGGTTTAGTGGGGATGAAGAGTAAGCTTTCATTGCTGAAAAAAAGCGGTGTGCATGGCCTATTTTAGGGGATGCCATTGTTCTGCGAGTAGAAGCTTCACCTCCATCCTCCCGGGGATGTACTGATCATGCGATATAGTTTTTAGACGTTTATATATAGTATCCGGGTAAATCCGCCCTCACTGGAATGATGGTGAATGTATAGGGAAGTATCCCAATAATTAGCCTCATTTCAGGTTTGTGAATTAGTGAATTATTTCAATTATCCCAGATAGTATATGTATATTTTATCTAAATAATCATAGGTGTTTGTTCGAAGTATTTTGAGAGAAATGCAGAGACAACTGGATGCTACCAACAAGAGCGGATTTCCGACCAACTTGCTCCTATTTCCAAATGCGTTTTGACTTTGTGCAGTTTCCCTCCCAAGTTTGACAAAATTTCAGGGCCAACACCCCAACTTTTTGAGAGTTGGTGATGTTGACCGCGAGGTGTCCGGACTTCTTATGTCCTGACTGAAGGCTTGAAACTGGTGTTGCTTTACTTCTCAGCACGCTGCTTGGGTGGATGTTCGCCGCGTGCTCCATATGCTCCACCAATGGATCTTTTCGTTCGTTATTGAGGAGGCTGGCTGTAAAACTTAGAGGGCATGATCTGACTTGGGTCGCCAGCAACCCAAGCAGGCTCTTATTGTCATTATTACCCGTTCCAATCTGAACTTATAATGGCAGGAGTATTAAACCTTTCAGGGGTGGTTTGCTACCACCAAGGCTGGTGCGGGGCATGCATCGAATTTGACAATGTCATCCGAGATGTGCAGAGTGCGCTGAAGCCATTCGCTGAAAGCGCTGACATCGAGTTCGTATGGATCTCGTGTGATGCTAGATTGTGACCACACAGTTTTCTATGTTTTTTTGACTTTCCAGATCCATTATCATATTTATCATAACCTCACCACCATCTACAAATGATAACAGGAATCGTTTTCCCAAATGGATGTGTTTCTGATTTGGGAATGGCTTAGCAGCTGCAGTAATTTGCCCAGATCAAGGTCATGTTGTTCCACCGCTTCGCCGAGCTGAGGATCTGTCGGAGGAGTCCTACAAGACGCATTTGAAACGTTTAGGGAGCTTCCTGGGAGCAAGTTGGTCGCCCAAGCGATTGCAAGAAGCCATAGCGCGATGGGATTTGAAGCTTGGTGCCTGACTTGGTGCTGTTGGCGAGTTTGGGATTGATGCATGATGCGCAAGATTCAAGCCTAATCTGGTTGTGGGGTTCAAATACTTATGTTTTTTCAATCATATTTGGGATATGATTGGTTGAGAATGTTGAGATAGCTTCTTTTGGGGGGATTGGTTAAAACATGTAAAAACATGTTAAAACCACCCATGGTTCATCTTTGAAGACCAGACAGGGAATCTCACATTAGACGCAGTCAATTGTGCCAATCAAACATCAATTTGTGCGTCATCTCTCCCACACGGGCCACATTTTTTGGGGGGAGCTGCCAAGCATTGATGGCATGGGGATGCATCTTCAAAACACCAAATCGCGGTGGGAACTCCTTGAGAAATTCAGAATATATATGTCCTAAAAGGATCCGAAACATAAAGATGAAGCCTCCAAATGGCTGTTGTCCCATGGCGTTTTCCTTGTTCTGAACATTCCATTCCCAACGCAATTTGTGGGTTCCAGTTTTTGCGTTCATCTGTGGTCCAACCTTGGATCTGTAGCTTAGTACCCTTTAGTACTTCAATAATTTGGAAAATGGGAGTGTCTAGCAACATCCTAGGCAAAAATCATGCCGGGTAGTACCTAAGGTCGATTTTTTGGGGGAATCATCTTTTGCATGGTTTGCATGGCATCCACCCTGCAAAGCGACCAGGAAAGCCATGCCTTGTCTCCTGGTGATGGATGCACAAGATGGTCGAATCGTAACCTCCCACGCCCGAAGGGATGTGGAGGATGCCTATGATGACGAAATTCGCGGCGGTGGAAAGGGCTACTTGGGATTGTTTCTTGGTGAAAATGGTGAAACATGTCGGCACAGGATCGGGCGTCATAATCTTCGGCCGGCCCTGTGCTTCAGAAAATAAGAACCTCCACTGAAAACCCCTTGCGGAGAAAAAAACATATCAAAACATATTGGTTTTCCGTAAAAAGAATGTTTCAACAACCTTCATTGTGATCCTGTCAACTTGCCCTTCAACCTCATTCCATCCTAATGTTGTTTTTTCCTGGATTTGCCATAGCATGTCCTATATACAAGCGTTCCATTCAATGTTCTTGACTATGGCGACTTTGGGCCAAAATGTTTCCACTATATATAGTTGTTTCATGTTGTTTCCGTCAAATTCAACGTGAGTTCCCCGTTTTTTTTCCTGGATTCTCTCTTCCAAATCCTGTTTCAACAGATTTACTGATGTTTCATGCTTTGGACGTTTTCTCCACCTCAACGTCCAAAAAAATGCCACACACAAACATGGTGGAATTCTTGTAGAGCCCCAAAAAGATGCACAACAGTGAACACCAATCCTAAAATGAATGGTGAATTATTGGTAAATAGATCTGATATGACTAAAATCATTTAAAAGTATAAATCTTTGTCGGGGTTACTATGTTTTTTTCCCGCGCGCCCACAAACCCAAGGATCTTGCACTGGTTGGAGCTTCTCGATGAGCAACGCGCCGCGTTGGACGACGGTCTCCCTATGCGCAGCGAGGACAGCAGCGACGACGGCAACGGCGAGGATGGCGAGAGCCAGGGCAGCGAAGAGGAGCTGGGACCGCTGGAGGACGAGATGTGAAAATGGAGCGGTGCTGAGGAACGTTTGGAGGGGACTCAACAAGGGGAGGTTTATTTCTTTCTATGAAAATATATGCGGAATAATATTACTGTAATACTATATGATATGTACATGTATTGATGTGTGTATATGTGTTCAGAGTGCGGGAATAACTGCGAATAGATAGGTGAATAGACAGAAGAAATTGCATGGGAGTCTGATGTTGGAGGTGAAGACGCGGCGAACAGAGGAATTGGTGCACACAGAGAGGGAAAGATGGCCTACATTATAGATCTTGCTGAACAACAGTAACATGTGCTTGGATATTTGTTGGATGGAGGAAGTTCTTCCCAGGTTGTCGCTTGTGAATGATTCGTTATTATTCTGGGTCGGTGGGTATGGAAACCGTTTTCCAAAAATGAGGAGATTCTAACTGCCAAAACTGGGTTTCACACCCGCACTGGGAAAAGGTCCGATGATTCCCCCGGCGAACTAAACACCGTTTATAGTGGAATGGGATTCCACGAGAACCCTCGATAGATCATTTTTCCCATATATATTTTCCCATTAAAACACCCATGTATAGTGAATTGTCAGTGCTGTGTTTGATTATACCATATTGTTGATTTGGCAGATGGTTTTGAGGAGCAATTTTACGTTCACAGGGGATCACCACACCACTTGGCTTTGTGAAAATATGGCATTCACTAATGCGGTACACATAATAAAATATTATAAAAAGAAAAGCTGCCATTTGGGGATTGTTTTTACACCCATCTATGGTAATAATGGAGCTGGTTTATAATTGGGTTTGGCATTGTTGATCATCATGTTCACTATTATATCCACCCTTGTCGCTAGTTGATTTTACATTCACCTTTTTTGTTGGGGACAAAAGCATGTTCAATCCCAATTTTTGTCATGACATGTGGCCTATGAAGTTGACCATCACTGGGGGGCGTAGCACACGTAGCACACACGGCGATATGCTGAGATGCTGAGGCCCTGGCCTTGTATCTGAAGACTGCAGCAGATGCCATTTCCTGTGTCTGTCTCAGGGCTGCCTGGGACGTCCTGAAGGTATGATCAGTCGTTACCCGTGGGTTGAATCCCTTGACATCTTCTGCTGATTGTAAGTGGTTACCCGGCATGGTAAACAGCCACATAACGAACTGGAACATCACCATGTTTCATGGGTAAATCCACTATTTCGACTGGGCCATTTTCAATAGCTATTTTGACATAACTGGAGGGTATATTGACCATTTCACTAACTAGTCATAGTCATAATCCGGTTCTAGCCGATTCTAGCCTTGGTTGTCCAATGCAAGGTGCCGCTATGCTCAGTGTTTGCGAGATTTGTCGGGGCCTTCGGGACCGGTGCAGTGACTATGAGCATTGGATTTTCAAAAGGTTGCAATCTTAGAGTCTTTACTTTAATGATTGCAACCTGTATACTCATGATATTTGTAATACTAATACTAATATTCTAATACTAATACTTTATGATTTCGTGTATGCCTGAAAATCTTGAGGTTCAAAGATCCACCAAAGTTATTGAACATGGTTTGGCTTGGCTGCAGAAATGGTGCGGATACCTAACATGTCTTGACGCTGCTTTAGGCCCTGGCTTTCTCCACGGTTGAGAAGGTACCCAATTACATGAAGGAGGATCTAAAACAAAAGTACCAACTTCCAGAGGTTGCTTCATTCAAGCCATCAAACCTCAGCCCATGTTCCAAATGGCACCCTCCCCCCCAGCAAAAAAAAACATATGCAGCATCTCGCAAATCACAAAGGTCAGAAGTGGGAGTGGGCCCTGCACCTTCTAAAGCAGGTGCCCTTGCACAGGAAACGGTGCACGGAGAGTAATGTCAATGGGCATTGGGCTGTGAATAGTTGAGGTGCTATTTAGTGGCAATCTATTATGTTTCTCAGGGTAACCCCCAAATGGAGGTTTCCTGAAATGGGAGTACCCCCAAATCATCCATTTTAATAATCTGTTCCATTATAAACCATCCATTTTGGGTACCCCTCGTTTTTTGAATGAAAAGACGGCTTTAGGAGGTCTCCTTCCAATCCCCTTACAAATGTGGAACAAGTAGGGTTAATCCACTTACAACATCTTACAACTGGGGTTCTAACGTTCAAATCTACTTAGTAATTGGGATGAACCACCAAGTGACTAGTCACTATAGTTTCAAGTCTGAGTTTGGACATCGCCCTAGAAGCACTCAGCCTCACCGTGCCATTCTTCGGGTCCAGGTGCAAACCTCTCTACAGCTGGATGTCACTGCCCACAGCGTCACCCAGCTAAGCGGCTGGACCCGTGGTTCTGGACAAGTGCAATGTGTTTTTTTGGAACAAACCATGTTGGTAAGGCAATAGTTCTAAATTAAACAAAAACAGACTTTGCCATGGGTGTTGTGAACATTTGTGAACCATCAAAGCATGGGTGGTTGATCATTGCTTCACTAGAAATATTAATCGACGCTCCCATCGCAGCCCAGGCTGCCATCAGCGCATGTGCCGCCAGCGGCCGGTGGAGATGGGCCTGGTTTCCCATGAGTATCACCGGCTGAGCGATGTTTTTCAGCCGGTGACTGCAGTCTTTTTAGAGTTACCCTCTGGTTATTTAACATAGCCATGGAAAATGGCCCATAGAAATAGATGATTTTCCCAGCTAGAAACCTCAAACCTCCATTTGTCAGGGATTTTCCATGGCTATGTTAAATAACCAGATGGTACCATATATAATTAGAGCGGGTTTCTCAGCATGGGGGAATCTCTCAAACCCATGGGTTTTGGTCTTTGAATGTTTTGGGGCTAGCCTCATTGGAGGAAGCCTCCAATTAGAATCGATTTGAACTGCCGTGAAACTCACCATTTTTTCCAGGATGCTCCAGGTTACTCATGGCCTACATGGGCCTACATACTCTATTGAGTTGATGTTTTATGGACCGTCCCGAAAAAGCATGAATAGTTGGCTTTAAGGTTCAAGATGGTTCAAGTACACATACTAAGTACACATAATTAGCTTAGCTTCTATCACCCTGATTTTGGAGGGTTTCCCTTGGACAGCACATGACTCTAAGGCCCTGCACTTGTTTGGAGAAATGTGTCGTGCTGGACCGGTGGGGGGTTGGACATGTCGTTGTTGATTGACGGGCGGGCCAAAATGCAGCCTTGTATGCAGATTATATATATATATATATATATAGCTGAGCCGCACATTTTGAATACATTCATCCGTAGCAAGATATGAACTTGCGCAGTTTCGTCCGCAAATTTTGGCACACGTTGATGGCCCATCAACAACTTCTTTGCTGTAATCCGGGTTAAGTTTATTTACTTAACAACCTATGTAGATTGGCGGATGGTGCCCTGAAACAAAAATTTGACCAGATTGATCAGAGAAGGTAATCTTATGGGTGTGTTTGAACATGTAGGGTATGCCCACATCTATGGCCATTCTAAAATTTTGGACTCCCAGCATTTATTGATCTTTTTCCCAGAGAAAACCATGGATTTTCCACATCTTTTGGTGATGTTTACCCTCGGGTGGTGGGGAAAGTGACGGGTAATGTCCTCGTGCGAGGACTTCAGTTGGGGCCTGAAGTGGAGACAGCATGGGGAAGCAACGTCGGCCCCGGAGTGGTGTTTTAAACAGCCTATATATAAACTCTCTATATGTTGTAATATATATATAATATGTTATAATTTATTATTTTATATATTTATATAATATTTATATAATATTTATAAAATATTTATATAATATTTATATAATATTTATAAAATATGTATATAATATTTATATAATATTGATATAATATTTATATAATATTTATATAATATTTATATAATATTTATATAATATTGATATAATATTT
>Ga0126342_10023090_pt1 | contig 10212 bp, 9 predicted proteins | sample Cyp1metagenome_FD_92528 | JGI IMG/M metagenome (GOLD analysis project Ga0126342, IMG submission 92528) | Coral microbial communities from Lord Howe Island, Old Settlement Bay, Australia - Cyphastrea 1 metagenome | ecosystem: Host-associated > Invertebrates > Cnidaria > Coral ... | reverse complement strand
GGATTGCCATCGCGGTCTCCACCCATCCAACTGCTCATCTTCAAGATGGAGGCCTCGCTCCGGTGACGTGTTTCCCAAGGCTGTCTTGTTTGGAGATGGCAAATATATATATATATATATATACTTGGTGGTTCATCCCACTTAGTAAGTGGGTTATAACACCCCGGTTTTTTGAGTGGATTAACCCTACTTATGCCATGTAAATCACTGGGGTGAACTACCCACTTACGAGCCGTGGGATGAGCCACCAAGTACCCTCCAGTAAATTAACATAGACCCTGGTAGATAGGGGTTGGAAGATGAATGTTTCCTCTAAAAATTGGTGATTTTCAGGGTCTATGTCAATTTACCAGAGGGTATGGATGCATGTAGGTCAAGAAATGGAAATTTCGAAGCTACAGTGATATACTGGAGCTGATATAACCAGCAGGAAAAAACAGATATGCCAGCAAAAAGTTGGAAACTGCACGTCGGGCTGACATGGAATCCTTGCCAGCAATCAGGGGACAGACAAAACTGTAGACCAGAAATGATGGGCACTACGTACAAATGGTTTTGGGTCCAAAAGTTTTAAGGGGTGCACCTGAACATCGGGTCAAAATGACGAAAAATCAAGTCTCTAGACCCCAAAATTACTTGGAAATTGCAAGATGCTCCATGTCACCTGTTCTATGCACATCTCAACCCATTTGGGGATACCTCAAGAAAACAGGGATACCCTCCAGCAATCAAACATGGTTTGCTGGAAAATGTCCCATTTAGTTCGATGAAAACCTCCATTTACTTCGGGCATTTCCCATGCCATGTTTGATTGCCGGAGGGTACCCAAGACAAAATTAGGGATGGTTCCACATGGGGGGTTCCTAAAGTGGTGGTACCCCTAAATCATCCATTTGATTTTCGGATTTTCCACTGTAAACCAGCCAGCTATTGGGGTACCCCTGATGCACCTGGAAACCCCCCATGGCACCCATACACTGGGCATCCCGGACATCGAAGGGCAGGGGTGAGGCGCCGATGCGGGTCAGGCATCGGTCCAGGCGTCGGTAGTGCTCCGGAACGGCCTTCCACACCGTCTCCTGCGGTGGACCCGGCAGCCTTTGTCGAAACCGGGGGGAATCTGAGGATCTGTAGAGGGTGGATTTCTGGCCAGAAACTTGGGATGTTTTCAGCAGCAAAACTTGCTGCCAACATTGGCATTTGACCAACAAAAAGGTCAAAAGGTGAGATTCTGCAGACTTTAGAGATTGACCACCAAAATCTGTGGGATTCGGAGAAGCCTTGGAATGCACCAAGAAATCTTTGGATGGTTTCTACTGGCTGCTTGGTGGAGAGTTTCATCATGCAAAAACGGGTCTCAAAACCAATCAAATAGATCATATAGATCACAATTTGAGGGATTTAAAATAGCAATGTCATTGATCATGATAGCCATGCATATAAAATCATATATATATATAAATGCCACAATATATCCATGCCATAGTAGTACTGGATTCCATCCACCTGATACATTTCACCATGGCCGAGTTATGCTTTGCCTTTTGGGATCCCGGGTCGGCCCTGCGATCGTGAAGAAAAATAGATCCGGACGTTTCATGTCAGAAAACATAGCGGTTTTAATGGGATGTTGATGGATTCTCAATGAGATTTTAATCATGATTCATGATTCTTGGTTGTTATAAATGGTTATGAATTGTTATTAACCGGCAAAAATCGGGATTTGATGACCAGAACATGGTGATTTCGCCTCTCCCCAACTGACAGGTTGGAAACCCTGAGGGCTGGTGAGTCTCATCCTGGGAGCCTCACGGCATTGCTCCAATTTGGAAATTGTGATACCACTATGGAATGAGAAATGGAATCTTGGTTAGTAAAATGATTAGTATTGGTAGTACTAGTAGTATTGGCATCAGTATTAATAGTATTAGTAGTAGTAGTAGTAGTAGTCGTCGTCGTCGTCGTCGTCGTGGTCGTAGTCGTCGTAGTAGTAGTAGTAGTAGTAGTAGTATCCTTGTGATCATGAATAATTATCATTGTTACTACTATGTATTTATATAAGATCTCAAAGGAGTCAGCCATTGAACTTCTCCATTCATTCTCGTTATTGCCAATTCAAAATACCCCCAGCAGTCCTCAATGACCAACATGCCGTTGCGGGCCTCACCTGAGGATAGCCGACTGGTTGAGAACGGGATTGCCCATCAATTGTCATAGTCCCCATTATACAAAGGTTTTCGTATCATCCCCAAACTCAAGCGGTTTAGCAGCCACTCAATGGATTGGTCAGATGTTTTTCCCCAAAGCCCCAGATTTCATGGGAAAACCCATGGCTCCATGGCTCACCACGTCGCGAACGTTCGTCGCGCCTTCCGGGGTGGGGCGCGTGCGGCGCACGGTGTTGGTGCGCCAGCAACTCCACTGGATGGCCTCCAATGATTCAATGGCTTAGAGCGGCTCATTGGAGTGCTATGAAATGATGATTTAACTACCATGTTTACTGTTATTACTATATTATGTTACTTTTGAACTATTATTGTTACTGATATAAAAAAAAATGATTCATACTATATTACTATTATTAGATGTTGGTGTTATTATTGTTACTATTATTGTTAACATACTGAACAAATTATATATAATTGTATATATATATATATATAAGACCCACATGTATTGACGGAGGTCACTCAAAAACAGCTCCAAATGGATGCGAAACATGTCCACTGCCGCAAGAAATTCCGTGCTCCAAACAAGAAATCTACTCTTGGAGAAGGGGTCGAGAGAAACACTTGGGTTGCATAGGCTACCGGTCTGCGAAAAAAATGCTACATCAGTGTCACCATTTGCGGTGCTAAATGAAAGTTCGCTTTTTTGTAGAATTTTATGGCTCATGGAAAATAGCCCATTTATAGATGGTTTACCTATAAAAAATAGTGATTTTCCATGGCTATGTTAAATAACCAGAGGGTAAATCTCCGGATGAATTCCGCCGTTTTTGTGAAATCGCTTCATCCCCTGGCCTTGATCTTGTCGTAGAGGCCGGCCAGCTGTCCCGGGGTGAGCTGATCTTTGGCATCGTGCACCTGGCGCGAGTCTCAAAACATGGATCAAAATAATGTCCATTGTACAAATAATGAAATCATGATTGCCATGATCTACACCATGGACCATGATGGAGATATGTTTTATCTATGAATGTTTTCATCTATATATCTTCCACCATTATCCAGCAGAACTCCCTATTATAATCAATCAACGGGGGTTTTGGTCACTGCTCAATTGTTCCCCATGAGAATAGGCGCTGATATGGGGATGGGTCAAAACCCTGGTACCTAGTGAACCCCAAAATAGCTGGTAAATGGATGTTCATCCCCTAAAAGTGGTATTAATAGGTATTGATCCATGCCCATATGGGTTATACAGGTATTACCCCATTTTTTGCCATGGGAAAAACCCCATCTTAGATCATCCCATGAAAAAATGGGGGCCTTCATCTGCTGCAGCATCTGCTCGTGCTTCTTCAGGGCACTACGACGTTGCGCTTCCGTGGGATGCGCGGTCAAGACCAGCTCGATCTTCTGCTGGATGATGGCCTGGCGAAAGTTGGGCTTTTAAAAATTGGAGCTTAACCATAGAAAGCATAGATTTTTGATGGGGATATTACCCTCTGGTAAATTAACATAGACCCTGGCAGTTGTCGGGGTTGGAAGACTAGTTTCCATTATAAATTGGTGATTTTCAGGGTCTATGTTAATTTACTGGAGGGTAATGGGGATGTACTGTAACGAGGATATCATGAAAATGTATTTTTTTGTATGGGAGAATAAGAATCAGGATGAAGTAAATGTCCATCAAAAAGTAGGACTTATATACCCTCCGCATCCCTCCGCCAATCAAACATTGCTTGCTAGGAAATCCCGAAAAATTGCAGGCATTCATAAGAGGATATCTGTAAATGGGGAATTGTCCATGTTCGACATTTATCACATCAGCCAACTAAAAAGGGTATATCATCTCCAACAAGTTCCACTGAAAGCGATGCGAAACAAATCCCCCAAACAGGACGTAAAAACTAACCCCTGACCAATGAGAAATTGGGATGGACTCCTTGATGAGAGAGCCGCAAAATCGGGCTTACAACGGTAGATGTTCAGGAACAAGGGATGGGACTGGGATGGGATGTAACTTATCTTGGCAAAACATGCTATTTTTCCAGCCAGGATTCGACTCACCACTGAGTTCTTTTACCAAGGGATGGCAATCACGCAACATCGAGGGTGAAGCGAACACTTCACCTAGCTGTAAATAGGAGTGTGTAGGCAGCAAATGGTGGAATGAAAATCGATAGAAACATGTTTTTCATCGTGGAGACCATTCGTATCATCGTTTTTTCTGCCCCATTGCCATGATCACGCGGGATCAGTTCCTGTGGGTCAAACATGGACCTGTGGGCCCAGCCATAGCTATACTGGTTTTTCACCAGCCCATTTTGGTGTTGACCAACCCATTCCATTCACTGCTTCATCATTTTCGCAGCTTCCATAGCCATTTGAAGGTCCCCATTGTCAGACAAACCCAACGTCAGGGTGATTGGGGGCTGGTCACCCAGTTGGACTTAAGGACTTGACGCAGCTATGGCCGGAATCAAAAGTCAAACATGGCTGGCTGGAAAGTGACCCATTTGTAAATGTTTGTAATAGTAACCCCCCCAAAAAAAAAGGATCGAGTTAAGCCAGCGGTTCCAACCCAACAGCAGCTTCCAGGTTCCAATGTTACGACTTTCTTAGTCTTTTTGCTGCAAACGACACACCCCTCCCTGACTAAGAGAATAAAACCCAACCGTCACTGCTGTTGAGAACTTACCTTCCTATGTTAGTAGGATTTTACCAAGTTCTTCTATCTTTTGGAGTGATGTTTGTTGATTTCCCAGCCAGAAAGTGATGCCTCGCCTCGCGAATATCAGCTGGTTTGATTCCCTTCTGGACAAGTTTCCTTAGCCAAAACCATGCATAAAATTGGGCACAAAGAAAAGTATACGATTTGATGGCTTTCCACTCAAAGCCGCGGTTTAACCGCGGATGAGAAAATGTGATCTTAAATCTGGTGAAAGTTTTCAACCAACTAACCCACATCATCCCACATCATCCCAAGATCCAAACTCCAACAGCTGGGGCCCTCCATGGCTTCACACTTCGCCGAGGCGCTCAAAGGTGCCAATGAAGCTCACCACCGAGGAGTCCTTGAGGCAAACCGCAGACTTCCCAATCATCAACTCCCCCAGTCATCACCATCCATTTTTCTGGGCTAATGAGTTTTTCAAGACCATCCCAGTTTATGGTTAAAATGGCAGCCTTTACCACAGGATTGTCTTCTTGCCTTACCTCCAATGTCATCCCCCATCCCCGGTCCTCCGTGTTGGTGACGCCTTGCACCTCCGAGGAAACCGAGTTTTTGAAGGTTCGCAGGCGATGATGCGCCTCCGCCAAGCCTGCCTGGTTGCGCTTGCCTATGGAGGAGAAGTCTAGTTGTGTCAACTGATATATATATAGATATATATATATATATGATATATCACTATAACAGGCTGGGCCAGGTTGGCTTTTGAGGGTAAAAACATGAAACAAACAAATCACTGGGAAACCAGGGCGGACTATGGGTTTCCTTGTTCCCAGAACGATAGTAATCGCAAGTAAATCATCATCAAAATGAAGGGACATCACTTTCTCTATCTTTGCAGGGACCGAAGTAAAGTGCAAAAAATGGGGAATGTCACCCACCATAAGATGGGGAATAGAAGGAGCAAAAAGCTTGCAGATACGTTTTGGACTAGGGTAGACATTCGCCGCTCATAGCAAGGAATCTCTGTTGGAAGTAGTGGTAGAAGCCTGGAACTTGGAGCATCTCACCCCCTGAGACTTTGGAGTTTGCGGCTGAAGGGTCCACCAACCCAATTCCTCGAGAATGGCCCAAAAAAAAAACGAACCCAGTCAAACCAGCACTGCTGACCCTGGTCTTTCGCCAAGGAAAAACACCAGTGGTTTACCCTCTGGTAATTTGGTACATAGCTATTGAAAATGGCCATAGAAATAGTGGATTTACCCAGCTAGATAGCATGGTGATTTTCCAGTTAGCTATGTTAGTTTACCAGAGGCTACTGGAATATTACTGGAATATATTGATGGGATAATCCACTACTAGTGGTTTACTTATTGTATACTTCGGATATCGAAAATCGCCTCAACGGTCAGGTTTCGGTATGCCATTTTCATCGCCGGGTCTTAAGATCCAGCCTGCACCAAAATCTCCTGGAGCACACGGCCTGCGAAAAATGAAAGGAGATGGGCCTTAAAATCCACGGCTGTTATGGCTGTTTAATCCTTGGTTATAATCATAAATGGGGTTAGTTCTATGTAATAGTTTCCAAAAACATATCATTTTCCTTAACAGTCAAAATATTGTCAAGCCTGGAAAATCATAAACCCTGACAGGCTGTTTATTTGGGGGCGTTGACATGAAAATAGTGATCTCTTTTTTCCTACTCTTCTTAATCTGTCCCTTGGATTGAAAAAAGGTCCCGATGAAGACTTCTTAGCAGTCTTGTATCACCAACCTTTCGGTATCTGGTAAACTCAACAACAAAATCTGCACTTGGGGATACCTTCCCAGTCGTTTGGAAAACTAGTTAAAAATTGTTTTCGGGATCTATATATGTTAATTTGGGGGATGGTAGTTCCTGGGGTACTTCTAGTTATACGAGCGCCATTTAACCGGCAAGTCCTCGGGATGGCTTCGTGACGTTTACTCAGTTTACTCCCGCCTGAAATCATCATGTCGTAGTCATCCATCTTCTCCACAGTGCTCACAACCTTTTTAAAGTCCCCCGTCTTCTGGTACTCCTCACGCCAAGGCGATGTCCCAATTGATGGCTTCGGAAAGTCATAGGACCTGAGGTTCTGAACCATTGCGACAAAGACGAGTCGGGTAGGAAAATGCTGCAGCTATCCATTCAATACGTGGCTGCTAATTGTCCCCCATGTTTGGACGAAACATTGTTTGATTATAAATATGCAATATGGTTATACAATTACTCTATATATATATACGGCAAATGCCTGGGCTTTGCCCCGAACCGCAACGACTACGGGCAACGCATCATCATCATCATCATCATCATCATCATCAGCATCATCAGCATCATCATCATCAGCAACATCATCATACCTTTGTTGATCTTCCCAATTGAATGTAAAGTTTACCGGGGTTGGGATTTTAATATTCCCTAATACCTTTGTTGATCTTCCCAATTGAGTGTAAAGTTGCAACAACATTTGATTGGGAATGGGAACCCTCTACGCTGCAACGCTGCAACGCTGGGGCAAAGCCCAGCCCAGGCGTTGCGCGTATATATATATATATATATATAGAGAGCGAGAGAGAGAGAGAGAGAGAGAGATTTCCTGAAAAATATCCTGAAATAGGATGTTCCACTATTAACCATCCATTAATAGAGGTTTTTAGGGCTACCCCCTTTCCAAATGGCTCCAATATACATGTGATATCCCCCCGACATCCCCATGATCTTCCCCATGGCAGCGTCCTCCGCGGCATCCAACAGTTTCAGGGAAGCTTTGGGCAACAGAATGTGCTCCGTCACTTCGCCGGCCTCGTTTCCTAAGGCGACGTGGCGGACGTGCCGGACACAGGTAGCTGGAGGCGGAAGGTAGCTGGTTGGATGGATGAAATACATAACTTTAAGGATTGGAAAGGATGAATATTGAGGATTAACCAAGTGAGTTGGAGTCACCAGTGAGGTGGAGTCAACTTTAAAACACCTCAACATCTTGAAAAACTCGCAAGGCATGGCCCCAGCAGAAAAAGAAGCGAGGCATAAATCCCTTATGGAAGCGGAGTTTGTAATCCGGAGATCATCCAACAGGGAAGGGCACTCCGGATCTCGATTGGCGATGAACGCCATGGCGGGATGTTTCCTCCAAAAGATCCAGGGAAACCATACGGCAAATTCACCAAAACGACCGTAACCCTTAGGGCCCTTAGGGCCCTTAGGGCCCTTAGCAAAATCTTCCTCCAATTGGCTGGTGTCTATGACAATCCCATGTGCCGCGGCGCGGCAACGTGGCAACGTGGCAACCCATCAACTCCAAGTCTCGAGGGGAAAATACGCGCATGCCTTCGTGCGCACGCAAGATCTCCTGCATTGCCAACAATACTGGGAATTTCATGAGGATTTTACTAACGGAAATAGGGATTCTTTGGAGAATCTAAATGGGGATGACTATTAATAGTGTTTTCAACCCTTCCCCAAAAAAAAATCAGACATTAGGGAAAGCTACTAGTAAGGATAAGAGCTTAAAAAAATGGTTGAAGGCACCGACCAAGAGTCGATGCTGAGGAAAAATAATCCCAGTCGGAGTGGCAACCTCTCCACCATCCCAGTTGATCAAGTTTTTGATGATCCTACATTTTTTATGACCATCTTGAAACCTTTCGCAATGTGGAAAGCAATCCATCTGCAGTTTTTCTGGATCTTGAAGTTTAATCCATACCCATCTGACCTGTCTATTGGTTGAAAAAAGTCTGGCATTCTCGTTGCTGAAAATCACCAGTTCCCCAAGTCGCTCCAACAGCTGCGCTGTGAGCATGGCGAAATCGCTGGTAATCGTTCCGCCCGACATGGCAATGCGCTACTAACGGGGCTCGGTCTAGGAGCGTGTCGTTCCAAGGTTTTTCCTGCTGCGTGGGTCAAATGCTGCGAGCAGTCGCGGGTATCAGCAGCAACAAATTGGGATAGAAATAAATTTGGACCTAGTTTTCTAATTTGGGGAACCCCAAAATCATCCGCACTAAGTTCTGTTTCTAATTCTTTACAGGGAAACCAATGGTTTTATGGTCACCCCGTTTTGCTTGAAACCCTCATTCGGTGGAAAGCTCCAAAAGGAAATCTACCTGGCATCGTCCTCAACAAACTGAAGAAGCTTCGACCAAATAGTTTGTTCCAAAAAAAACTTCATGCAGGCTCTACAAACTACAAGGCCACTGCAGAAACCTCGACCCCAGCAACAGCCCCAGCAGGCACCCGAAGGTTCTGGAAGACAAAGGCGACAGCCTACACAACACCAGAAAAAACTGACAAAACTTCGAAAATAGGGCGTTCCTGTATCTTTGAAACTCTGAAATGCCGTTAAATATTATTCAACATATTATGATATATCATGATATTATATCATGATATAGAATCTATCATGATATAGAATCTATATCAATCTATAATATAATGATATATCATCATGTGACAATATGTCAACTATATCATCACATTTAAATACATGTCCATATACAATCATATTTCAATGTGTATATCCTGATCATATTTCAAGATCTATCTGTATAATATAGTACAAAAAAACATAACATAGCAAATCATAACATAACAAACCAAAACATGATATAATACAATATGATATGATATAATATATTAGATGATAACATACTGTAATATATCATATGTTCCAAAACCATGGGTCAACCTATACCAAGTCATGGTCATCCATGACTTGGATGATTTGGGGTACCATGACTTACGAAACCCCATGGCTTCTAGCGAGGCCTGCCCTTCCGTCAGGAGCAAACACACGCACATCTCTGTCAGCGGCAAACCCGAGTCTTCCAAGGCTTCCTTGGGCCGTTCCGTCATGCTGGCTTTCATTGGGATTTGAATGAGATGTTTCAATGGTAGGTTGATGGGATAAAATGGGGGGAAAATCACCATTTTACTAGGAAAATCATGACATGATTGGATTTTACTGGGATGTTAATGGGATTTAACCGACCAAAAATGGGGATTTAACTGATTTAAGCATCAGAAATGGGACTTACCCTGGGCTAAACTAACACAGATCTGGAAAACCCATGGTGAAACCCAGGGAAACTGTTCTACTTTCATGGTGGGATTTCCACATCTATGTTAGTTTACCCTACGATAATCCCAAAAAGACTCAGAAAAGGTTCAATTAACCACTATTCTCATTGGATATGCCACACATCTGCATCTTTTTGGGGTGTGCTTTAAATAATCCCCTCTCCCTATTACTAAACGTCCCCCAAATACTAAAAACAGGCGTCCATCTCCAATTTCTGAAAATTTCAGTTTGGCCAATTTGACTTTTAATTGATCCCCTTTAGAAAACAATT
>Ga0126342_10023089_pt1 | contig 10212 bp, 6 predicted proteins | sample Cyp1metagenome_FD_92528 | JGI IMG/M metagenome (GOLD analysis project Ga0126342, IMG submission 92528) | Coral microbial communities from Lord Howe Island, Old Settlement Bay, Australia - Cyphastrea 1 metagenome | ecosystem: Host-associated > Invertebrates > Cnidaria > Coral ... | reverse complement strand
TGGCCCCTCCTGGCCCCCAAATCTATCATAAATGATTGGTATAAACCATAAAATTGTATGGGTGGTTTGCTATTGCTGTACTAACATTGCTGTATGATACCTGGGGATATATCATGATATATCATTATGATAACCAGCAACGGTGAAGAGCAGCTCCAACACTGGTGCGACCCTTTCTGTGAAGCCGTGGCGATTGCTTTTGTCAGAAGGCCCCGTATTTTTTTCTGGGGGATACTTGGTACCATCACGATCAAATAATGTCAACCCCGGATTTTGCTAAACCATGGTTTATGGTGGTTTATGGTGGTTGATGGTGGTTAATGGTGGTTAATGGTGGTTAATGGTGGTTAATGGTTGATGTATTGAAACCACCAACCAGTAAACCATGGTTTATTAATTAGGGGGGTACTCCTCCAATAGTCATTTCATCTAAAACTTAAATGGTACCCTCCCAATTAAACAGCCGTTTAGGGTTTTATTAATCCAGGGTTGACATTACCCCCTTAGAAACCGTTGATTTCTACTGGATCTGTTCAGTTTAGGGCCCAACTGGGTGGCATTTACTGGGAGGATTGGATTATCAATGGTTTCACTAGGCCTCAAGCCATGTTCGACCCCTTATGGCGCCAAAACTGCACCGAACTCCCGCAACTTTCTATATGAAACTTATGAAACCTCCAAAAATACCAGTAATTATGCAAGTACAAAAAAGTCATCTTCCACATTTGTTTTCCAGCTTTTCCAGCATTGGTGAAGGCATGGTATCCTAAAAGAAATGGTTTTTGGACATGGCCATTTTCCATCAGACATGGCCATGTTTGGCTTCCGATGAGTTTCCTGTTGGACAAACAGGAGATATCATCGAATCCAACCTCCCATTTCTTGAGACAGTCTAAACCTGCTTCAACTCCAGCTGCATGCGAAATCCTCTGGTTTAAATCCTACTGGTATCACCATTTCTCATCAAATCCGATCATCAAATCCACTTCCGTTTATCATTTTTGGTATCACTGTTTCTCCTCATCAAATCCCATCATTTCCCCTCTGGTAATCTAACATAGCTATTGAACATGGCCATAGAAGTAGTGGATTGTCCCATTAAAATAGTGATTTTCCATAGCTTTTTGTTAACGTTTACCAGAGGGTATCTCCATTAAATCCCATTAAACCACCATTAAACCACCATTAAACCACCATTCTTTCACTCTCCCATTCCCATTCTTCCCGAAAACTTCCCAAAAAAATCATCGCAGGGCCGAGGGGCGAAGGGCCGCGCCTCCATGGCCACCACGGCCTCGTCCTGGTTCTTGGGCGATGCATCGATGCGGCTCTGCAGCTCCTGACGGTTTTTTCGGTACGCTCGGTGGTGCCCCCGTTCGGAATCGCTAAGTTGGTGAACAGAACTCCCAGTTCACTATGGTTTATAGGTGATATATAACTATAGTATTCATGGGATTATACTCCAATAACTATGGTACTTATATGTACTTATAACTATAGTTAATGACAGTTAATGGGGTTTATAAACCAACTTATAACTGGGGGGCCCCACATTGTAGCAATATGGACGACACCAGGACCTCACCTCAGGTTTGGGAATATTTATCTTACTGGTGCGTCTGGGGAATTTTTGGGATCCCAGTCATCACTAATAATCCCAGCAACCCCCAGCAACCCATAAAAATTTCCCTGCTAAGTTAGCACCAGTAAGGTGACGTGTCTTTGAAACAAGAACTATATTTTTCTAGCTTTAGAAGGTCTTTTTCGCATGTCTTTGAAAACCAAAAACTGGATCTAAGTTATAACATTCTGTTATAAATAATATAGTGGTGAGGTGATGCATGTTTGGCAAACTATTGAAGCAAAGTAGGTGATAAATAACCATGAAATATGTTGTGAACATTGATCAACATCATTCAATATCCAGCGATTAACAGTTGGGGTTTGTAACCAGCGGTCCTGTATCATCCTGTTATCTCAGAACCTGAATAGGCATTGTTCAGAACCTGAAAGGTTTTTTTTAGAACCCGCTATAGGAAATAGAAATCAAAGTCTGAAACCGTTCCAAACCGTTCCGAACCGTTTCTGCACATAGAAAAAAATCATTTCAGAAACCGTCCCGACCGTTTCCGGAAGTACACAACTACCCTAGAAACCGTTCCAAACCGTTCCGAACCGTTTCTAGGCTTTTGCATCACCTTCAAACCACCTAAATATTAACATATTGGCAATAGATTCTGAAAAAAAACAAATTTTACTATAATAGGTTCTGAGATTTAAGTAACAGGTTCAGAACCCCCAATTTTATACGTCAAGATCCACCAATATGATACACCACCCCCTGTTCTAAGTTGGGGTTGTTTAATGATTTTTGTATGGTTCATGGTCAATTTGAGGTCATGGTGAGATAGTTATTAAAATTCATCCAGAAATCTTACCACCTGCATAAACAGTTTACTTTGTGTCATCATGTGTCATCAACATTGTGGTGCAAAATATCACAACCGTATATCAGATATCACTGGTGCCACAATCATAATCATCACACAAAACCATCAATGTTTTTGACACAAAGCTGCTAATGGGTTCTATCCATATATCATATATATGTTTCAAGAGTTGAATCTTGTTGAATCATAGTAAGATTTGGGAGGAAATTAGAGTGTTTTTTGAATACATCAATATGATAGTTTGGATTTGGAGGTGTATTTTTTCAGTATAAAAAACAGTAAACAAAACAGCTTCGTGGTAGCTGAACGACAACCCATCATGTACATGGATGGAGTTGGCTTCAGCTTTTTATGGGCTTCGTCTGATTCCAACTGTTGGTGGATCAAGATCATGATCAGCTGGAAGAGCTATCTTCCAACATTCCATCTTCTGGGTAAAAAATAAAATAAACAGGTCATTCACATATCTGGTTGGTGGTTTGGAACATGGCGGGATTATTTTCCATTTCATATATGGGATGTCATCCACCAACCATTGACTTTCACTCCATCATTTTTCAAGATGGATAGGTTGGCCCCCACCAACCAGATATCTAAGTTTACTCCAATCTTTGCTGGTTACCCTCCGGTAAACGAACATAGCTATTGAAAAAATGCCATTTATAGTTGATTTTCCCATTGAAAATGGTGGATCTTTCCATAGCTTTTTGTATGTTTACCAGAGGGTAACCCCCCCCAAATCGAAGCTTTGAAGCTCCCGAATGATGGTGCTCAAGCGTGCCAAGTCGATGATCCTGAGAGTCGATGGGCTAAAAGGCGTTGCAATCCCCGAAGAAAACATGGAGCTTGTCATGGGAAAATCATGGGAAAATGCTGGGAAAATATGGAAAACAAACTATATCTGGTTGGTGGTTAATGGTGGTTAATGGTGGTTAATGGTGGTTAATGGATATATATATCTGGTTGGTGGTTGACCTACCCCTCTGAAAAAGGTGAGTTCGTCAGTTGGGATGATGAAATTCCCAATATATGGAAAGTCATAAAAGCTATGTTCCAGTCACCACCAACCAGATACACTATAAATCTATAAATGGAGGTTGAGTTTGCTGGGAAATCTTACGAACGAAATGGTGGATGCTGCAGCCACGTTTCATTAAACACTGCAGCCATACCCCAGCTGGTCATGTTTCACATCGCCATACAGAACATGGATAACAATGGAATCACGTTTTGTTCTATGTAAATCATCGACACATGGGTAATTGATGTAATTGTCCATGGCTATGTGAAAAATTACCAGGGGATTTCACTGTGTTCTGACATGTGTTGGCCGATCAGGATCAAGTCAAATAGATATATGACAGTCAATGGTGATCATATGTGATCATCATCTCTTTTCTTTGATCAGAAATTAACAAACATGCTCGAGATATCTGCAAACTAAAGTTATTTATCTCCGAGATAATCATTGCATGCCGGTGAAAAATCGTCATTTGTTCGGATGATTCAAACATCCAACCCACATTGGTTGGCACATCTATCTACCCCTTCTTTGGCACGGGAAATCGGTATTGTTTCATGGCGAGATCCCACATTTTGGGGTGAAGTGAAATCCCTGACTTTTTGGCCGCTTAAATCCGAAGTGTCTGTTGCTTAAAACAACTTTAGATACCTCATTCAGTTGCTTAAACCCCAATTTCATCCAATTTCTACATCAAACCATATCAAACCTCCATGTTGGCTTGCTTCAACTCCCAATTTTCCCATGATTTTCCCACATCTTCGCCACATCGATGCTTCATTCCATTCGTCCCTTGAACTCCCCATGCCCAGACGCTCGCCCCGTAGTGGCGCCGTGAACTGCACGATGCCCGTGTGAGCGTCCACCCAATACAACGATGCGTGGCCTGGGCCATGGCGGAGTTCCATGGAGTGATGGTTTTTGGAGTTCCATGGGGGCCTGACAAATGACCAACATGGCGATGTTACCACGGTTTTTACATGATTTTATACGATGTGTTGGATGATTTGAATGGCGAATGGAATTAGGATTTCAATGGAGTGTTGAATGAAAATATATGGGGAATATAATGACAATGTAATGGGTTATGCCAAGAAAATACCGACATCCAATGACCCATGGAGTAGCCCGCAGGTGTGGCTATGAATCATTTGACTTTCAGAGGATGATTCTTCATGAAACTGGATTTATTGTGATATACGAAACTGGATTCATGAAACATCATATGTCATATATATATATATTAAAATAAGTTAATCATAAATCATGTTTTGGTATTAGTCAAAAAATAAAAATCGTCACCAATAAGATTGTTCAATTTTCTTGTGTTGTTGATGATTGATGATATATAGTTCAAATATAGATGATCGATGACTAAGAACAATCTTGGGGTTGGCTGGTTTTTTGACGGGAGAAAAGAAAGATCGTTGATACTGGTTTCGAAGATATATTCATTGATGGTTGTTTAGCAAAGAATAAGTATGTTGATTATAAGTGATTAACGGTTATAATTAATGACTAAGAACAGGCTGGTTATGGACCAATGATTCTTGATCATGGGTTGACCTGTTGGTAAAGTATGGAATTTCAGATCATGATGCGATAAACACACCTTAAGACTGGTGTATCATTGTATCAACACAACTGGAAGGATCACTCGAAATTCCAGTCAATAAATGGACTGTAACTAGGGTACCCTCTGGTAAACAGCCACATAACTATGGAAAGATCCACCATTTTCAATGGGAAAATCCACTATAAATGGTCATTTTCAATAGCAAACTGTTAGTTTACCAGAGGGTACATCTATTGATACTAGATACCATAGATGTTGACTAAAAAATATGCAAACTGCAAGAAGTTTGCAGTGGCTGCTTCTAAAAAAAATGAAATTCTCGGGTACGAGAAACTGGACCCATAGCTATTGAAAATGGCCATTTATAGTTGATTTACCCATTAAAAATGGTGATTTTCCATAGTTGTGTTAGTTTACCAGAGGGTAAAAACATGAAGTTCAATTTTGAGAGTTTCTATAGTAATTATATGCAACCCTATACCAGCCATCTTTGGAGTCCATCAGCAGTTTGAGATGGCGGGTTTGATGGGATTTTACGCCCCAAAGCCTTTTGATAAATTCCACATTCTATACTACGTATATTTTATCCAAAATGATATTCTGAAATTCGATTCCCAATTATATATATATTCCGAAGCATCTATTGGATATGATATATAGAATACGATTTGGATATAAGGAACTTCCATGAACTTCCCAAATATATTCCTACAGTAATTCTATTCAGATTCCATGTATCCCAACTTAGTTTGCTTTTTGGATCGTCCTCAAATTGAGCTCCTATCATCTTACTGGTGCGGTGCGTTGCTACACGTAGGGTTGCTGGATGGGTTGGGTTGCTGGGGGTTGCTGGGATGATGAAATTGATAATCAGCAAAAGTGGATCATTCCCAGAAAAAAAAATCGCAGTTGATTTGAATCCAACTCAGTCAACTTAAGCGTTCATGTTTTAATGTTGAAAAGCATTTCAGGTTTAAGGTAGAGGGCAAATAATATTTTATGAGTTCCAGAAAGATATCCCAAATGCTCCAAACCTAAAATCTAAATTGCGTCCTATTCTTTCCAAGTGCTCCCTCACGATTTAAGATCTTCCCCAATTGTTTCTGAGGTCCAGTAAATTAAATCACACATTTTCTTGGTAACCACATCAACTTGTGTTTGCTAAAATCCCGATCTTTGCTGGTGGTTGAGCCACACCCCTTGAAAATATGCTAGTCATTGTGAATCATCATCCCATTTATTGAGTTGAGAATTGAAAATAATTTGTAGCCACCAGGTAAACAAATTGCTGGTTTGATCCGCATATTGCTGGACAAAAATTACCATATTTCCATATATTTCCCCGTTTTCAGGATCCAGTTACCGACACAAGAAACAACGGCTCGGCCTTTGCCGTCTTCCATGTAGCACTGCAGCCAGCTGCCATCGTCATTCGATAAGATAGCATCTTCGTCTGCCCTGAGTGCCGGAAAGGGGTGAAATCATCCCACAAGAGGATCACCATAGGGATTTTGGGCACTTTTATCCAAAATCAGACGTGAGTTTTTTTTTTTGGATTGTCTTGACCATTTAGTCGATTTGGCGAAAACAAGTACTATCTGGTTATTTGTTACATAGCCATGGAAAGATCCACCATTTTTAAGAACGGTAAACCATCTATAAAACTATGGGTTATGGCTTCCATGGCGAACTGTTAGTCATGACCAGAGGGTAAACCACTTTATGAATGCAGACAATCCATAACAATCCATCATTTCCAGATCACGGGGGCCCGGGAAACCGGAAACCCCTGGATTTCCCACCGGTTTTTGGTCGTGTCGAGGAGCTCGTATTCCGGAAGGTTCAAATGGTCCTCCAGTTCCTTGACGTCCTCCTCCAAGATTACCTGGCGACAATATAAACATATAAACTATGCATAACTATGCTGTATGTTAATCCATAAAATATTAGTTGTATCATAGGTAAACCAATGGTTGCCACTTTGAAAAAACTGAGACACATTCATGATGAATGTTCCGGAGATCATGACCGTTTTTTCATTTCACAGAAATCAAAGCTAGAACTTGTCAAAATGCTTGTCCAACATCAGAAGTGGATTTCTGGCCGTCCAGTTATAAATTGTCCATCGTAAAAAATTGTAAAGTGATGAGTGCGAGCCGACAAAAGCATGTATGAGATGAGGGCCAACACCAGAAAGGAGCATGGGGGTAGATTGGGAAAAAAAACGACAACATACCTCCTGATAAAACATGAAAATTGGCGATGCAGGATTTTCAAGAAGCTCCACGAATGTATATGTTCCCATTATCACTGCCTGGTTGAAACTGAGAATTTCTCAGCCAGGGTCAGAGTACCAAGAAGAAAATGATCACCGCAAACGCCAATTTCCACTCCCAATGATGAATGGAATGATTCTGGTTGTTCCAGATGTGTTTCAAAGTATCACATATATATATATAGATATCTGCATGCTCCCGGTTTCTCGTCTTACGCTCAATGTTGGTCATAATCGCATTCAAAACTATTGTGGCTGTATTCCACGTTGTCCTTCCATGACTGATATTGTCCCCTATATACTTTATATCACATCCTACTATCCCTTAAGGGAATGTGTGTGTCGAAATCTGAAGCCTCGGCAGCCTGGAAATGCCATAAATTGGTCAAAAAAAACATCCCTTTGGCCCCATCGTTGCGCAAAAAAGACACCAATCTGGTTGGTGGTTGACCTACCCCTCTGAAAAATATGAGTTCATCAATAGGGTGGATGACATCCCATATATGGAAAATAAAAAATGTTCCAAACCACCAACCAGAAATTGTCTTGAGTAGGCCTCCATTTTTGTTGCTTAGCATGACGACTTCTCTGTTTATCTAAACCCAATGTTTCGTGTTTGAACCATAATGTATGCCACAGTCAAAACATGGCATATGTATTGTGGTCATCCGATCATGTTTGAGAAATTAAAATGTCCTATGACTGCGGGGGATGACCATTCCGCCAATATGGCTAAAGCTAATCCAACTTTGGTTAAAGCTGGTTATCATAACATGATAAATATGATACCCTCTGGTAAACTAACATAACTATGGAAAATCACCATTTTCAATGGGTAAATCAACTATAAATGGCCATGGTCAATAGCTATGTTAGTTTACCAGAGGGTAAATCCCAGTATATCCCTTTAATCTGCTATGATGTTCCAACATCTTTTTCATGCTTAAATCCAACGAATCCACTTCACCATGTCATTGAAAAAAAATCCACCCTTTCTTGATCCTACCACTAAGTTCAGTCTCAGTTCATGAAAAATATTTTTTTAAAACTATAAATCCCATTTAAAACAAAAAACATATCCCAAAATAACAAATACCTTAGGCACGGCTCGCCTGCATTTTATGAAGATCTTCGGCCTCCTCTGGGCTCAGGTGACCTCAGATGACTCCGGTTTCACTGGGGGAAACATGGCATGATCAGCAGGCTGGCAACTACCACGGATGGGGGTAATCTTAGATGCCTGAGGCTTTTTTCAAGGTGATGCCTGAGTGACGACACTAATGTGGGCTCTTAATGGCTCTTATAATCTGATACAATTACTGTACCTGAAGTATCCTGGTACAGTCTTGGTTTCGAAGCCCGAAATGATGAATTGATGTCCTCTTGCGAAAAGATGTTTGGTGACGGATTGGTGACGGCACGCCATTTGCAAACACGTAAATTTACCTCCCCTTTGGAACAACTCAAGTAGTGGGAAAAAAAGAAACATCTACACCACGGCAACCCAGTACAGCATGGGTAAAAGAATCGAAGGTTCTCCAACCGTTTCCCAGGTACAAAATCAATGATAAGTACTGACTACATGCAACCCCATGACTAGTTTAGTCGACAACTTTCAGTGGGTTTTAGGCAAACTCCAACCCACTCCATCCCTCCAAATATACATAAACATTGGAAAAAATAACAGGATCTACCCTCTGGTAAACTAACATAACTATGGAAAATCACCATTGTTCATGGGTAAATCCACTATTTCTATGGCCATTTTCAATAGCTATGTAACAAATTACCAGAGGGTAAATGGGCAAGCCATAAATCCATCCATGGCCGCCGGCCCATATCTCCACCAAGGAGCTGGTGATCTCGGGCGCTCCAAACTTCTGCAGCACCTTGGAGATCCGCTTCGCCTCCTGCGGCGCCATGGATTTGGGAGACACCGTTGCTCCCCTTGGACATGCGTATCATAGCATATATCATATATATCAATATAAATGTAGATGACATATAGATATCGATTTCTTCTTTGTCATTATGATTACGGTTATCATATGATGATGTCAATCATTATCGCTGTATTACTATATAATATACATATATATTGTATTATATATATACATTATATTACATGACGGGTAGTAGAATATACATGAGTGGCCAGCGTAAAGGTATCGGCCAACTGCCCACAAATGTTCAGCTTTTTCATGAAAAGTCCAAAATTTGATCCCCAAAATTCATAAGCTGGTCAATCTTTGATAGTCAAAAAAAATAGAAAACATTTTGCAGGCTATGGTGATGTTCCATTTATGGCAAAAAAACATCAAAGGTTGGGGATGTCATGATGGAACCATCAAGGGAACGAACTCGAACGGTCCAGTCTGAAACCAGCCCGAATGCCAGCAATATTCAAAACCTGCTTAAATTCTCAGCAAAAAACTGAGCTGCTCCATTAAAACTCCTAGATCATTTTGTGTTGACAAACAAAAAATATCATCCCAGTGATACCCTCCAGCAAACAAACACATCCTCAACAAATGATGTTTTGTTCACGCTTGTGTTTCCCATCTCTCTGAGAATTTGCCAGGGGGCCCCCCTCATTCCATAAAAAAAAAAAATCTATAATCCCATATGTACAATATGTATCAATATGTGCTATATTAATTATAGTTGCTTCCTATATGACCTGTATCTATTATACACATCACCTTTAGTAGATTCCTATTGTGACCTGTATGGATGTGGAAACTTCCCCCACCATGTCTAGATCATTTTCCTAGAGAAAAACTGTGAAATGATTCATGATACTCATGTTTAGTAGCTAAATCGAAATTTACCATATTTTAACCCGGTTTTAATGTTAGATTAGATTCCCATATTATATTATATATATATA
>Ga0126342_10023088_pt1 | contig 10212 bp, 14 predicted proteins | sample Cyp1metagenome_FD_92528 | JGI IMG/M metagenome (GOLD analysis project Ga0126342, IMG submission 92528) | Coral microbial communities from Lord Howe Island, Old Settlement Bay, Australia - Cyphastrea 1 metagenome | ecosystem: Host-associated > Invertebrates > Cnidaria > Coral ... | reverse complement strand
ATAACCAATCGCCAACCAATCGCTCAGCCTATCGCGATGCAGGTTTTAGCAATCGCGCAAAGCAAAGTAAACGCATCAATTCATAAATTTGTGACCTGCTTTTACGGACGGCTCCCATATCATATTGGGTCTAACTCTCTCCCTCTCTCTCTCTTTCTCTCTCTGGCTCTACCCTTCCCAGCATCCTGACAGAGCCAGCATTCAGCGTCAGCTGGCAGCCAAGATGCTTAGAGGCAGCTCGAAGGAATTGGACTTTGGCAATCCTGTGGCATTTCACATGGCGAGGGTCGAACACGGGGATAGATTGATTAGCTAAATTATGATAGCCTGTTCATGATAATACCCCCAAGACCTACCAAAATGTTGCATCGCTATACATACTTTTCTAGATCTTTCGAGTGCAATTAGTGCTTAGTGCACGACAGCTTAGCCAGGGATGCAAAGCGCACGTAAGCATTGAGATCACCCGGCCGAGAAACGACATGGTGTCATTGGTGGAGAGTTCTTGCCGCCACGCGCGGATCAAATTTCCGTGTTTCTTGCGGAGCGACCTGGGTTTGGTGCTCCCCAATCTCTGTTGGACAAACCTAGCGTTGCTGTTTGGCCTGGGATCCCAACGCCTTGAATTCCTCAAAGCACTTGTTGATCATCGCTGGGTTCAGGCCTTGCCGCGACCGTAGTGCCTGGAAGTTGTTTGGAAGAGGCAGGGATGGGCATGGGATTGAAGCCTATAGTTGGTCAGAGTTGGCCAGTTAAATGTTGTAACTTATAAATTATAAATCATTAATACTTATCACATAGACCAGTCTTAATCATATACGTACAACAAATATATAGATATATATATATATTAATAGGTTATATATACAAATGGAATCAAATGGATATATATATATAGAGATAGATAGATTAGATTAGATAGATAGATTAGATTAGATAGATAGATTAGATTAGATTAGATTAGATTAGATTGGATTGGATTAGATTAGATTAGATTAGTTTAGATTTAGATTTAGATTAGATTTAGATTTAGATTAGATTAGATTAGATTAGATAGATAGATTAGATAGATAGATAGATAGATAGATAGATTAGATTAGATTAGATTAGATTAGATTAGATTAGATTAGATTAGATTAGATAGATAGATAGATAGATAGATTAATTAGATTAGATAGATAGATTAATTAGATTAGATTAGATTAGATTAGATTAGATAGATAGATAGATAGATAGATTAGATAGATAGATAGATAGATGTCTATATATATAGGTATATATAGTATAGATATACAGTATAGATATGTTATATGTCATACAACCAGATATAGGGATCCGAACACACCAGGTCACCAACCTCATTGAAACATACGATCGGACGGCCATTGGAGAGACAGTGCCCTGGTTTGGCTTGCTGTAAGTGCGGCTTCTGCATCCGTAAGAGAGGTCTCTCTCTAAAAGCAATGTTCAGCTAGGATGTTCAGCAAACCCCCTTTAATTGTTTTTGAAAAATAGGCCGCGTGCCATTTTTATTTTTTATCACTATCTTAGGGGAGTTGTTGTTCAATAATTCATATGGGGTTGACATTTTTCACCAAATGGAAGGGGTGTGGACCCAAACAATCTGTATCAGTTCCCTCGCTCCATCATCCGTAAAGACTACAAGAGAAAGCAGCAAGAATCAACAGTACAATCACTTTGTTACCCTCTGGTAGTTTAGTATAGCTGTTGAAAATTGCCATTTATAGTTGATTTGCCTATAAAAATGGTGATTTTGCATGGCTATGTTAGTTTACCAGAGGGTACCGGGTACAGTATGTTCCAGCTTTTCACCGAGCCACAAACCATTGCTTCGACTTGATCTTGGCAGCTTTCTTCCGATTGAAGCGCCTGACGGCTGCATCCTAACCATCATGCCAGTGACCTCATGCGTCCAATTTAAGGGCACCTCATCTCGATGCCAAACCAAGCAAGTCCTGCACAATCCATGGCATGCCCACATTACAGGACCCTGAAAATCATCCATGCAGATAGACAATGATAAACATAATAATAAACCAGCAGCAATGATGCCATGCATATATATATATGATATGAGTCTCCAAGACGTTCCATTGAAACCACACTTCGCGGAACCTCGTTTGCTGTCCCGCTTGGACCGGAACTCCATGCGTCATCATCTAGCCATTTTACATCATTTTACACCATTCACATCACCAAGAAGATCCAGAGAATTCCAGCTCATGTGTTTTTCATTTTTAATGGGATACATCACCAACTAAAAAAACAACAACTATATCACTATATCCCTATGATATCATTCAACTTTCCAAAAATTGAAGTACCATGAAGTACCCCCAAAAAATGAATGGTTCATAGTGGACAGTTTGGGAAAAACCTCCAGCTGGTCCTGGCCCATCGCGCCCACTGATGCGCATCATGTCGTCGCTGGCATCGCGCAGGGCCGACCAGACCTCCTCCAATTCCTTGGGTTTTTTTCTGGTGAAGTCACCGGTTTGGATCGTGAAAATCCATCGGATTTCATGAACCATTAGAATCATGATGACTCATTAGATCATTGGGGATTTCGTGCGGAAAAACTGGGGGTTTAGGGATTTCATCTGTTTCATATTGATGAGTTTACGTAGATTCTTGATGTGCGTTTGATGATTTTTACCTTATGTGAACTAAAGGTCATATCATTAACAATAATATTGACAAACATGTTAGCGTGCATAATATTCACAGCTTAGGAATTGCTATATCATTGACTGATCCAGCCAGACCATAGGGGATGTTACCAACCATGAGATCATGAGGATGGGATATATACATTATGATTATAGGTAATAGGATATGTGACAAGGGAATATATATATATAAAACCAACCACGATAACAAACCCTGATCATGAGTCTGGTTTTTCCATGTTTTCCTTACAAATGACTACGTTACATGGGATATAGTGGATTATTACATGAATGTGGGGTACAAGTAACCAACAATGGATACTACTATATATGATATATGATATAAACAGGTCTTTTCCACAATATTGATTTATTGGTTTATCGCTATCTTTATATTGGAGGGAAATAAACGCTTCCCTCTAAACATCGTTGATGATAAACAGTAGTTTTTCCTTGTTTTTTCCAAGGTTAATTAATGTTAGTTGGAAGATGTTGGAAGTAGAAACTGAACAGTCAAATTAAGTACAGAATCAGGGCCATTTGCCCAGGGCAGAAGGGATCGAGGGATGCCAAATATGTGGCTCATGTGATCTCGGTCCCTCTGAACTTGGGTGCCTTCCCCTTGGAAACAAAACCTCGGTGCAGTTGTGTTGAAAAGTATGGCGTGGGACCAGTGGAGATTGCACCCGCTCTCCAGGATGTCCATATCCACATCAAACCTCTGCCAGGAGGAGTTGTGGCCGTTGTGGCCGTTGTGGCCGTTGTGGCCAAGGATCTTTATCTTCTCCGCCCCAACCAGAGTTGATCATCCCCAACATGAACTCCACCTGGTGACAGCATTGGTCTCCGGAGGCTGAAAGCTTAGTTACTCCATCCAGCCTCAAATAGCTTCAAAAAATGAAGGACCATCATTTTTGAATAAACTTCCCCTTGATCGAAATTTCCGGATCAGGGATCCTAAAGAGTAGAACATGTTAGTGACAAAATCCCTATGATTTCCAGGGAAATTGCAAACCCTGCCGAAGTTTGCACGAAGCAAACCTTGGCCATGCCTGGCCTTGGACAAAGATTCCACCCTCGGCTTCTTCTTGGAATCAGCATCTCCATCCCTAGAGACATGGCCACAGAGAAGCGATTGAGAACTGGAAGGGCACATGATCCGACAGTTCTTTCAGGATCCTGCCAGTGAAGGTTAAATTCAGATTCATTTCGTGCAAGGGATGCGAGGTGTGAGTCGCCATGAGGCTGATGCTCTTGAATCACATCGACTCAGCCAAGGTTCAGAAGAGTGGAAACTCGAAACATATCCAGAAGGACAAATATGTAGCATCACATAGCCAAATAGCTTAGTATTGCTGGGCACTTTCCCTACGTAGGGTCAGTTTCAAAGATAGATATGAGCTAACAATGATGGATGTTCCACCTCTGCCTACTGTATGGCAACCCATGGCAACCCCAAAAAGATCATCTGGTGGTTTGAGCCGCCCCTGATACGGGAGCATTGAAACCAGTAGAGCACCGTTGTTAATTTGATGTGTTTCCCCATGAAAATGGCCACAATTGGAACATTTGACCAGTTTTTTTTGATACCCTCCGGTCATCAAACGTAAGCCCTCTGTCAGCCGTTGAAAAACTGCTTAGTTTTTATCGGATTCTTCCAATGGATTGTGATATTCCCCGCCCCCAATTTTTTTTATACTATATGGTGAGCATAATCCCCTATAAACACGGGCACAAGTGAGGCCGTAATCCCAACCACCATCAACCAACCATGTTATTTTTTCAATTACATCCTATCCATTCATATCCCCATATGTTGATGATTAAAACCTTATTAAATGACCACAATCATCCACCAAGCGGGCTAGATCGCCGCCATGACCGACCAGGTGCTCAACAGCCGTCGCCAAGGCGGCCAGTTGCCTCGGCGAGGATAATACTGATGTAATTCAGGTTTGAACATCTTTGAACTTGACCTAATATATAACATATATACATAGAATTAGAATAATGTTTAATTATAGCTATATTGTGTAAGTGTGCAACTTCGCACTTGATCCAACTTTTGATTCTGCATGGCTTTGCGCGGTAGCCATCCCGGTAGCCCATCCCGGTGGCCAGCATGGCACCCAGTGGCTGCATCAAATCATCAGCACTTTGGAAGCGCTTCACGCAGTACTGACGAAACGAACGCCACTTCCTGTGGCGCCACCGTTCAAGGGAAATGGGGCGAGAACTACAGATACGCTTCGGCAGCCACATAGCTATGCAAGATCACCAATGAAAAAAAGGTAAATAATGTAAATCATGGGAAATCATCGAGCCAAATGGGCCATTTTCCGTTGCTATCTCAAACTACTGTATAGATAGATGATGCACATGATGGGGCACATGTGATGGGATGCAACCTTTGGTCTAAACTCTGTGACCCCAAAACTGGTTTCCCAATGTTTCCCAAACTTCAACAAATCACAAGCTAGGGCTCGCCCATGTTTTGCCCCAACCCAACCTCGGTGCCACACAAACCCGGCAGCGTCACCGGAACACGTTTTGTCCACTGAGGCTTCTGTCAGCTACCCCTCCGGTCATCTGGGCTCACTGGAAAGTCACAAAAAGTTAAAGAAACACAACAACAAAAAAAACAAAGATGAAGAGTAAATCTGCCTCATACTTTCTCCTGAAACATCAGGGACCATGTTCTCTTGGCTTTCCATTTCATTCCCAGCTCAGCCTTGGGGCTTTCCACCTCTCAGACCACCGGCGCCATGTATCCATCACGCACTGCCAAGGCGGAAAAGACGAAGAAGCTCAACCTGGTGGTTTCAGCCCCCTTTTTAGGGGCATCATCCCATTTTTAGGGATAGAGATGAGATAGAACAAACATATCTGACACGTAAAAAAATAGTAATTTCATGTAATTTCAACAAGAACAACAATGATGGTACATGGGTTTAATCATGGTTAACAATACAATATAATAAAATAATGATCTACTGCACTTATGGGTCCGAGCAGAAATTAAATTGGTTTTACCATAATCAATGTGTAACACTGGCCCCGGGTACTACCGGGGTATACCCTATTTTCAGACACAGAAAAACATCATCAACATGTTCAGAAAAACGAAAATCTGGGTGGTATACTCCCCATCCATGGCTAGCCAGTTGATTGGCGAATATCATCGAATATCAAAATGATGTTTGAATATCCATTGGCAATTTAATTGATCTTCAGTCATGTTTATCAATATCCATGTTTGATGTTTGAATATCCATTGGCAATTGATCTTCGTTTATCCATGCTTGGGTATGGGATGATCATCGCACAAAAAACCACGATATCCCCACGATATTGCTGCTTCCATCCCGAGAAAATTCACCCTGAGATCAAAGATCACCCCAAAAAATCCCATGAATTGCCATGAATTCCTCAAATTTTCCCAAAATCCCATGATTTTTTTTCCATCGAACTCCCCATTTAAAAAAAAACATGGTGACCGAAACCGGTGGCCGGGCCACGCACTGACGCCCAGCACGAAGCGCTCCGACAACTTGGCGTGCTGCACCAGCGTGGCCGCGACCACCGCGGAGAAGGTCAGCAGTAGAAAGGCCACCAAAGATCCAAGGCAAACGGGAAGCCAAGGAGCTGAGCTGTGCAAGGTGATCATGGCAACCTGAAGCAAACATCTTTGAGAACACGTGTATATGTATAGGTAATTTATAGGGTTTATACTATATATATATATGTATATACGTATATATGATATAGTCTATACATAGTGATTCGCATATATTAACACGCATTCTATGCGTAAATAAATGTGTATATATAGTATGGTACGTGAACTCCTAAAAAGAAGGATTGCTGCTGAAAAGAACGATTGAGTAGGTCAGAGACATGTTGGACATGTTATAAATCCATTGCAATAAAGGAATGGATTATATAATATTTGGATTGACGTTGATTTAGTCAACATATACCACATGTATCTAAATGTTCTTGGATATATACATATACATATATATATACATATCATATAATATAACCTACATAATCCCATGGCAAATGGATTTTGTAAGGATCGATCCGGTAATGAGAGGGACACAATCAAAAGGGTCTATAAAAAACAGGTAGAACCCTTTCAGCATAAGATTGCAAATGTTAAATCTACCCCTCCATGAACCACATTCGAATCCAGTTGTGAGTTGCGGGAGGATGAACGGGGGATGGAGGCAACTCAGGCAACTCTCAGAGACGGTCATCCTACCGATTCATGGTTGTGGATTCAAGTGGCTTCAGTCTTCAGGCCTCACGTTTCATCACTTTGCATATTGTTCAGGGCCCCGTTTGGGTAACATAGTGTAACATACAAGATGGCTAATGACGGCCGTGGTCAACCTATGTAAACCTAGTTTCATTATGTTTCAGAAACCATGGCTATCCAATAAACCACACCATGGCTATCCCAATGATTTGCCAATAATTTGCCAATAAACCCAAAATCACCACACCATGGCTATCCCCGGTCGATTTTCCATAGGGCCCACATCCCATGGCCTGCGTCCTGTCTCCCCACTCAGCCACGAAGACCGCCATGAAGACACGTCCCAAAGCATCGCGCCAACATGGCCCTTCTTTACCTTCTTTGCCTCCTGTAGTTTTTGTATGTTTTTTGTATGTTTTTGTTGATTTGTTCATCCCTTAAAATGACCTGGCAACAACAAGATTTTGATAGGTCACATCCATTTTCACACCAAAAAAAATGCTAACTCCCCCAACTATCCATCAAAACATCAACTGTTTTAAAATTTGCGGACTGACCCCTTTTGCGCAATGGGTTTCCCGTTAGCAGTCCCCGATGAACCCCTAAATTTTCGTGTCATCCAGCAAGCAAATGATCCCCGACTAACCACCAAAATGCCTTAAAATACATCAGCATCATGCTAAAGGACGCTTTTTTCCACCTATCACATTGTATCACCAACGAATGTTTCAAACTAACAATCCATCCAACCAGCTTCAACTCCCTCAAACCCATGGCCCGGCGCTCCTTTCATCGACTCCTGGGCTTCGTTGCTGCGTTCCGCGATGACGTCGTCCGAGACCTCACTGCTGAAGAATTCCCAGCTGTAGGCCATGGCCAGGAGGAAGAAGATGGCGGCAGTGGAAAAGCACAAGGTCCTGATGGAAATGGAAAAATCCATGGGAAATCTTGGGGAAATCTTAATCTTGGATTTCTATCGGTTTTTAGTTGATGGGAAAGCCTGGGAAAGCTGGATGTTTTTAGCTGATGGGGATCCAATTATCTGCGGAAGATTTTAAGCCTACCATGTTGAGCATGTGTTTTTTCTTCCCAAAATCATACTGGAATTGACGGGGATTAATGATCCCAAGGGCAGGGAAAACTTATCCTGCATTTTTTGAAAGCTGGTTGTAGCATATCAAATTATATAAATATCCCCATGTGCAGCAAAGATCATAGCTAAACATAGCTAAACATCCCCATTTAGCAAACTATCCAATGTTCATCCAATGATGGTCACCCATGGTCCAACGGGATGATTTTCCAAGGGCAATGCTCCTGTTTTCTCTGGAGCACCACTCCAATGATCGTAGTGGTTAGATCTCTTCAGTGAGCATGCTGAACTTGAAGTGGGATGATTTTTGAGAATCTATGAGGGTTTCTAGCAGGCTTTCCTTTATAGCCACGCCAACGACTATGGTGGTGTCGTTGCATCAAAATAGGCTCAGGTGGTGATAGAAAGCAACAAATATGTAGGCATCTTCAGAACAACAGTAGCTGCTTGGTGGTTTAAGCCACACCTCCCAAAAATGTAAAATGAAATTAGTCACTTGGAGTTATGGAGATATAACCCAAAAATACCCAAAACAAATTATGGTTGGCTGGTGGCTTTATAATTACTTAACTATAATATCATGAATAACCCCATGAAACAAAATATTAGTTTGCTATGACCCTACTAGTCATCCCAGTATCATCCTGGTCCCAGAATGGACCCGACCCCAGCATCGTCCTGATGGAAAAGAACTGGGAGATGGTCACCCCCAAACCAGCGGCCAAGAAAACGTGCAGAGACAAGGCCAAGGAGCCACCAATGAAACCTGCGAAGCGGCAAAAGGCGAGTCACAAAAAAAGGGCCCGAAAAACATGAACATGAAAAAAAAATAGCCATCCTGGAGTAGATGGCATGTTAATTAATAAACCTAAACTGGGCACATGTTTGAAAATTCCAGATTCTATCTACTTCAAGATTATACATAATAACATAATATATATACATATATATATTATTTTTCATGAAAGTCATTGGCAGTCGTTGGGCCAAATCATTCCATCTCTGTGACCAAAAAAACAAACGGAACATCCTGCTTTGCGGCAGCCAGAAACTGATCTTCCTGCCGTATTGCAGGGCACAAATCAGCGCCACAAACCAAGTCTTGTCGAAGATTTCCGCCACGCCGACCACACAGAAGGAGCGAAGCACCACATCCTTGGACCATCCAAAGCACCAACCCAAAGTACCATCCAAAAAAACCATGGATGGCAATGGAAATACAGCATCCCACTTACTTGTGGATACATATGCTTCTCATCGCCTACACACACACTTGTATATATAATATGATATATATAAGAGTTTTATATGTGCATATACAAAAACACACACACATATATATATGTATGTATGTATGTATGTATGTGTGTGTATGTGTGTATGTGTGTATGTGTGTCTGTGTGTCTGTGTGTCTGTGTGTCTGTGTGTCTGTGTGTCTGTGTGTATGTGTGTGTATGTATGTATGTATGTACGTATGTACGTATGTACGTATGTACGTATGTACGTATGTACCTATGTACGTATGTACGTATGTACGTATGTAGGTATGTAGGTATGTACGTATGTAGGTATGTAGGTATGTAGGTATGTAGGTATGTAGATATGTAGATATGTAGGTATGTAGGTATGTAGGTATGTAGGTAGCTAGGTAGCTAGGTAGCTAGGTAGGTAGGTAGGTAGGTATGTATGTATGTTATGTATGTTATGTATGTTATGTATGTAATGTATGTAGTGTATGTTATGTATGTAATGTATGTCATGTAAGTCATGTATGTCATGTATGTAATGTATGTTATGTATGTTATGTATGTTATGTATGTTATGTATGTTACGTATGCTATGTATGGTTTGTATGTTTTGTATGTTATGTATGTGATGTATGTGATGTATGTGATGTATGTGATGTATGTTATGTATGTTAAGTATGTTATGTATATTATGTATGATATGTATGTAATGTAAGTTATGTATGTTATGTATATTATGTATGATATGTATGATATGTATGTAACGTATGTCATGTATGTCATGTATGTAATGTATCTTATGTATGTTATGTATGTAATGTAAGTTATGTATGTTATGTATATTATGTATGATATGTATGATATGTATGTAACGTATGTCATGTATGTCATGTATGTAATGTATCTTATGTATGTTAT
>Ga0126342_10023087_pt1 | contig 10212 bp, 5 predicted proteins | sample Cyp1metagenome_FD_92528 | JGI IMG/M metagenome (GOLD analysis project Ga0126342, IMG submission 92528) | Coral microbial communities from Lord Howe Island, Old Settlement Bay, Australia - Cyphastrea 1 metagenome | ecosystem: Host-associated > Invertebrates > Cnidaria > Coral ... | reverse complement strand
TTCCCTTCATCAAAAGCAGGTGTTACTGGCCGTAACTATAGTTTTTGCCTGGATTTGTTGGATTGATTTTTATTGGAGAGTGTGTTGTGTTTTTGCTTTACCCTCTGGTTATTTGTTGCACGGTGCTGTGGATTACTGGTGATTTTTCATGGTGACTTAATGGTGATTTAATGGTTTAACAATGGGTTAACAATGGTGAATAATGGGATGATATGGGATTTACCCTCTGGTTATTTGTTACATGACGAACTGGAAAATGGCCCATAGAAATAGTTGATTTACCGAACTTAAAGATGGTGATTTTCCACAGCTATGTAAGTACGTTTACCAGAGGGTAAATGCCCTGCTCTGCCTGCGTTCTCGGAAGGGCATCTATGGGAAGCCATCGGTGGCTTCCCGTCTCCAAGCTGGATTGAAATGGGGTATGGCCCCAGTCGTTATGGCGTCTTTATAGGGAACATTATGACAAACCAGTGGAGTTAGGGATAACCTATCTTCAGTCAAACGGATGTGGGCTGGCTACAACATATCACTGGATTTGGTTTGATCCTGGACCCTATCAACATGAGTACTTGTGTGCAGTGAATTTTGTATTATTCATAGCTGCAACGCTCCGGGTGAATTTCAAGAGCTAAGTACTCCCAAATCAGTCGCCAATATCATCCAATATCACTTATTTAATATTTTACAATATTATACATATAAGTGATATAAGAATCAACATATATATATATATATACACATATAAGTGGTTGTTATGAACATATCACTTACTTAATATATACAGTATTTTCATGAGAATCAACTCCCCAAATATCAACCATTGTGGCCTCGTTGCGCAACGATGATCTCCAGGTCTTTGCGTCTCTCATGGAACATCAACATCTTCCAATCTTCGCGGCGCAGTTCCACCCAGCCACCGGGCCTTTTTCAGATGCGGATGGGAAGAGACAGGGCCTAAGGGTACCTTTGGTGGTGCCCTAGATTTATGGATTTAATGAGAAACATGGTAACATGGTGAGTTATGCAACAAGAAATTGGATTTATAATGGCGTTATAATGGGATTTGTAGCTGATCTCTGAGAGCTAAGTTGGTGAGCATTTAACTCGGTGAATTCTACGCTTTATGGTAGATGTATCAAACTAGTTCACAGGGGTTATAAACCAACTTAGAACTGGGGGTCCAAATGAACCATTAAACATATCCTCGTTGGCGAACATAACTAGATTAAGTATTGGCTTATTGTACATATATATATATAATTATATATCGAAGTGGTATTGAAGAGGTGAAACTAAACCAGCTGATAATCAATTGGGAACCGTTGAGCATATCTTTGCTGACTGGTTATGAAATGAGGACTTACACTACCTGGATGACTGGGGATTATGAACTATAACTAGCCAATATGTTGGGAGGATATATTCACAAAGACCTCCGGTCGATCGGAATTGCATCCCTAGAGTATCGGTCAAACGGCCGGGTTCATCACTGATGAATCGTCCGGGGCCTTGCTAGCTGCGTTGGATGGTGCCTTCCACGGAGCATTAGCCAGAAGGGCCGGTGTGATGCAGCCGATCATGATGAAATTTGAAATAAGGAATTACCCTCTGGTAAATTAACATAGCTACTGAAAATGGCCATAGAAATAGTGGATTTACCCAACTATAAAATGGTGATTTTCCATCGTTTTTTTTGTATGTTTACTGTTTACCAGAGGGTATAGTAATTGACTAGTTTGTTGGGGATTATGAACTTAACTATATAACCCATATGGATGGGAAACCTGGCCAACTGATGTTTCATTGCTCAAATGAACCCACTTTGGCTACAGCGATCCAATTTTTGCTACCAATGGCCAATGGACCCGCAAAATTGTCCATGCTGTTTGGGGAATGATTTTGAGCAATTCGCGTATGGTTGAATTCAGTGATATAATTTTCCAGAGATGCTTCCTTGAGGGTCATATCCACTGATGGCCCAAATACCTCAATTTTACCTCAATCTTGGATGGTTAAATCTTCATGTGTGATGATCGAACCTTCATTTGGGTACAAGGCGATACATGGTGATATCTTAATTTTTGATACACGGTAAAACCTAGTCATAAGTTGGTTTGTAAACCTGATCAACTAAGTATACTATGTATATACCATAAACATCCATAAACCATAGGTAGTCTAGTTTGAAACCAACTTAGCTATCATAAATCAGCTATGAATCAGAATTCGTGTTGCTGTCACCATTTTTCTCAGGAGTTGTACTACTTCCTGGACCCCCACAGCGGTGCCGCAGAGCCCGCCGTCCATCGCGCCATCGAAGCGAACAGTTACCGTTCCGCAAAGTTCCCGCGTTGTGATGCGGGGATGACATCAGCCGAAACCGAGGACTTTTAAAATTGCCCATTTATCAATGGTACGGTGGACCAGCTGATAGGTGGTTTATCCCACTATTTATTGGGTTTCAACCATACATGGTGGTGCAGGATTTCTTCCATCCACAGTATCAATGGGATTATATATATATATGTATATATATCTGCTAACCAGCTACGTGTTTTTTTAAATTATGGGATTATCTACTATCATTGATGATGTTCCATTTTTGGCTGATGTTCCACATTTTACACCTATTATAATGAGGATGGATCACCTATTTAAATGTTCCATCGTAAATGAGGATGAATTACCTACTGAAATTATTTACAATGATGATGTTCCACATCTATGTGTTAGTTTGCCCAAGGGTATCAGCCAGAGGTGGCCGAGCGTCGGAAGGCCCTTTACAACCTGTACCTCACCCATGGATTTTGACAGGGGTGGAACCTAAAATTGACAAATAAACCTCTCGTTGATCCTCATTTTCCTTCATTAGATAATCTGGCAGTATCCTGAGCATCCTTTTTCCAGACACAAATCGCAAAAAAATGACGTACGTTCCAATGACACATGGGAGAATGTCCATCTGTGAGGCTACTTCATGCAGTACTTCGTGAAGGTGGGCTATTGGCTGAGCAATGGCGAATCGGGATCTCACTAGCCAAGCTCACCATTTACCCTCTGGTAAACAAACAGTTTGCTATTGAAAATGGCCCATTAGTGGATTTACCCAACTATAAAATGGTGATTTTCCATTGTTACGTTAGTTTACCAGAGGGTATGTTGATCCCGTACATCACTTCCAGATGTGGTTCTGACGATGGCTCAAATGTATAATTACGGGATGTCCCAGCCAGATTTGATTACCGGATGGTATTTGGGGATACATCTTCAAAAGAACTCAGGTTGATTATATATAGTATACCCTTGGGCAAACTAACAAATAGATATACTTGGTTATATCAGAAAATAACTCCCAAGGTATACATCTTTGATGACCTGTTGCGGTTCCAAATAGATCTGAAAAGAGACCCTGGTCAGCGGAGCATTTTTAATCAGCATCAAACAGCCAATTCTCACCATCGCAGGTAACTCCATGGGCAACTCGTGCTCTACTAAATCAAAACACAGTATTTATAAATATACAGGTTGGTGGTTTGGAACATTTTTTATTTTTCTGTGAATAGTTATTCCAACTGACTTTGATTTTTTCAGAGGGGTTGAAACCGCCAACCAATATATATATATTATTTATATATTATATTATATATGTATATATATTATATATATTTATATATTATATATCGCTTTTTCATTTGACAACCCCTTTTGAAGCTGCATCAATGTGACGCCACTTTTCCAAGTTGTACTACATCTATGATGATGTAACATCTCCAGGATATTTCATTCAAATCACATGTGAGTATGTGATTCCCTTCACCTGCCCATGGTCTTTCGTTTTGGGTGCCAACCTAAAACCCTGTGATGGAGAAAGTGAAGTTGGTGCTGGCAAACCGACCCCCATGAGATCCAAAGATGTCGACAATCGCTGGGTCCACAGGTTCTTGTACAAGTGGCAATGGTCACACCAGTCCAGCAACACGAAAGGTGCCTGCCTCCCAGAAGGTTGCCTCGAAATGGAAGAAATGAGATTGGCCCACCGTGCCCAACGCTGTGTGAACAACGTTCCTTGGGAACTAGTGCTGAATTTCGATCAACTGTGGAAATCCGCTTATGAGCCGCCCACGAAAGTCTTTGCCAAGAGGAGATGCCGTGAAGCCAACTTAGAATGCTTGACCCAAGTATGTTTGGATGGTTCAATGCAAACTATCGTTGATATCATATTATCGGTGTTATATTAATATATGTTGATCCCAACCAATATCCATGCACATGAAATGGTTGCTTTTCAACCCCCCAGTTGGGTCTGTCAGTGAATGGATTGTATAATCAGAATTGATGGTTGTTTTCAATAGGGAAATGGTGATTTATCCATGGTTTTAGAGCTACAATCTAAATTCAACTGAGGGCCAAGACCGTTCCCACATGGGAACAACATAGTCAAGTCTCAATGATTCCCGATGTCCATGTTTGATGAAATCCATGTTCTGGCGGGTAGAAACTAATCCTTTAGTTTTTTTGCTATCACTACGATTATCTACTAACCAGCTAAGATTGTTTTTTGCAGGTTATCTAAGATTGGCCATGTGTTTAGGAACCAGATCATACCCAATCCCAATTTTGATGGCCATTCCTCTTGTCAGAATTTGATAATCTTTGCACCAAAGCCTGATAATCTTGAACAGGTGCGGGAAGATATATAGTACCCAAAACAGTAAAGACACGTAAAAGGCTACACAAATAGTGATAGGTGATAACTGTGATAACAATTGTTATCATTTGATGGTGTCTATTTCTACACTTGTCATGTTTTTTAAGTTGAATAGAAAGTATGTCACGGTACGTCCGTTAAATCCGACCCATATGCTCAAGGTTTGGAATAACAACCACCCATTTACCCCTTTCAAATAAGCTATAGTTGTGTAGCCAGATATACAAGACCATGCGTCGCATGAACAAGTCGTCAGTGGGGAAGGTCCCATACATAGCTGGGTCATCACTATGCCTATTAGTATTTATTCACCAGATACTAGGTATCTATAGATATTAAGTGGAATGATCATAAGTGGAAGCTAACCAATTGCGCTTATAAAAACTAGTAACTGGATGATGATTGAGATATTATGATAAGTATGGTTGGTGGTTTCAAACATGTTTTACTTGCCATAATATATTGGGAATAGTCCTTCGCAACTGACTTTGATATTTTTCAAGATAGTTGAAACCACCAACCAGCTGTGATACGTATCATGATATGGTATATAGTAAATTACTATTACTATTAACAAATTACCATAGATAATAAATTAGTAAATATCCAATCATATTATAGTAACAATTACTATTAACCATATGTAGGTATGGTTTTTACTATCCATGGTTTTTTGACAGATTGTGGACCAATCCATGAGACTGGAATCATGGCTTTTTGTTGAAGGGAACGCATCCCCAAATGGCCAAACAATTCAGGTTAGTGAATTATAGATGGTAATCTAAATTAACCTGAATATTTACCCAGATGGTAGGTTTTATATGGTACCCCCTATGGTCCTATTGATGGTTAGTCAACTATGAAAATTCACACAGAGCATCATGATCCTCCGAGTGAGTTCAACGCGCAACGCGCAGCGCGTTGCGTGACGCGCACCTCCAGGAGGCCATGAAATCCAACGTGACGGGAAAGGGGGAAGCCTTGAGGTGCCGGCGAGCCAACTGAGCCGTTGTGGAAGAATCTCCAACTGAACTGGTAAGATGCCAACTGAGATTGTTTGTTTTAATAACTGATGTATATATATATATATATATATAACTGATGTATATATATATATATAGACATGTGTATATATACATATATATATACATATTATACATACATATATAGATATACATATATATATAGATATTATGATATGGTATATCCAAGTCGGGTATAGTCATACTATGAAAAAAAACAACTCTCATACTGGTTATGTATCCACTTATAAGTGGAACTGCACCCTGATCTATAGTGAATCTCGAATGAGAAGGAAAGGTCTTTAAGCAATCCACTGTGCGGAAGCTGTGCCTCGTCTCTTGCTGTGTCCGCGTTCTTCCTGTCTACGCGCTGATGCTACGTTTTTTTCCAGAGAGAGTTCCATTGCCAAAGGCTCAGCAATGTATTTGCCCATATCGATGGAAACAACATCGCAGCACTGCTGGCTTGAAATTGTGCCAGGCGAACTGTTGCTTGATTATATGAACATCTATGAGCATTCAACCAGCAGCATATGAGTGTTTTAACAGCAAGAATGGGAAATCATATTTAACACGTCATGGTTGGAAATTGGTCCATGAAACTACCTGATTTATGGAAATGGCTCCCATGTTGTGGAGCTCGCTGGAGAACAGCCCCAAGTCATCCCAAATCGGAAAAAAGTTTGTAGATATCCAAGAAACTGGGACAAGCTTTGTTAGATACGAGCTAAAGTTATGGCCCAACTATTGTAACAGTTATTGTTATGGGTTTATAATGATATATAACCTTAGCTTTAGGAGTTATTATTTCATTTTTAACTGTTAAGGGCCGTACTTTAATCTTTAGCTATCAATGGTAAAGGTTAAAATGTACATTCACAGTTTTTTTTTTAGCAGGTATCTAAGATTCACCATGAACAAGTGGAAGATGACCAAGAACATATGGGGTATACACATCCACCACGTGTCATTCGGAGATTTACCCAGAATCTTTGCATATTTTGGTTGGCTCGAAACAACGAAGCAGGAAACTCGGTAAGATAGATCCAATATAATGGTTGGTGGTGACTGGAACATGTCTTTCATATTTTTCCATATATAGATGATTACTGGATTTTAGTGGTTTACTGGATTTTAATGGATTTTAATGGATTTTTCCATTCAGTTGGGGATTTCATCAACCCAACTGACTTTCACTCCATCATTTTTCAGAGGGTTGGTTGAAACCACCAACCAATATACCATTTGGTTATGACTAACATAGCCATGGAAAATCACCATGCTATTAATAGGTAAACCATCTATAAATGGACCATTTTCCATGGCTATGTTAAATAACCAGAGGGTAAGTCGGATTGGGTTTACCTACTGTTTACATGGAACTGGGTGAAATCCTCATTTGGTTTATGCAATTCCGACTGGTTGGCTATGCAATTCGTGACTGGTGACTGGTTGGTTTAGTTTGTTCGTGATTATGTTGCATTTGTTGTGCCCATGTATATACTGTATATATATATATGTGTATATAACATGAAAATACTACTGTCCCACCGGAAAGATTTTTGCTGCGTAGCTAAGACTGGAACTTTGAAACTTACCTCCTGGGTAACAATGAATTAGGATTCGTGGCCAGGCCTCACATTCGTATGCTATTTCCAGGACTTTTCCCGATGGTTTTTGGTCAACCTTGCCAGGAAACTGGCGTGGTCGATGATATCACCAGTACTCCGGTTATATCATGCACAAGGAGAGTCTCAATGTTTATCTGGTTGGTGGTTTGGAACATGGCCTTTATTTTCCCATTCAGTTGGGAATGTCATAATCTAATCCCAACTGACTTTCACTCCATCATTTTTCAGAGTGGTAGGTATACCACCAACCAGTTATTCTATGACATTTTTCAGTTGCTTGGCTCATTCGTATGGGTCCATTCGTAGCTTCAAGTGACAGGCCAATGGATGACTATCCCCTGAGCTATCCACCCTTGGGAATCTTTGGCAGCGCACGGGACCCCACAACGTGGCGGCAGTTGTGGGTTTCATTTGTTGGTCAATGATTCGAAATGTGGGTTCTGCTGCACTGCTACCGCTTGAAAATCGTGATAATCCTTTACCATAACTTGGGAGTCCCGCTCTCAACTCTCAACTAATTAGATGAGTAGGTCCATTTTTTAAAATATGTGTGGGTTAGATGCCAATGTCATAGATGTTTTCCCATCGTCTCCCATTTTCTTGCAAAACTCTGTGGAAACTCCGTGGGTCCGATGGCTCAAAGGGATGCCAAGCGCAGCTCCACTGCGTTCATGTTGCTCCGTTTTGGAGGGCCCGTTGTATCGTATGTATGGTACGTATGCTGAGACATATGTAGGGTATGTATGGTAAGAATGGTACCCATTTATGGTAATAAGAAGTTATTCTTACTGGTGCTTAGTAGGGAATGGATGGGAATGGGGGTTGCTGGGATGATTATTGATAGTTAGCCAGTGGATCATTCCTGAAAATTCCCTACGTTTAGCACAAGTAAGTGGAGGGCCCGTTGTGTTTTTTCGGAGACCTTTTTTTTAATTCTGAGTGACACTCAAACTTCCTGGTCAGATGCTACTATGTCATAGTTTTTATGTGTTTGTTCTGGACCACCAAGCAAAACATGTTAGCTGCCCTCCAGTAATCAAATCAAATGTGGCAATGGAAAATACCCTATAAATGAAGGTGTTACGAGGAGAATCATCTATAAATGGTAGATTTTTCCATTGCCATGGTTAATTACCGAAGGGTATATTATGTTAATTAGTATATTTTCACACAATGCGGTTGGTGATTTCATACATGTATTTTTTCTGAATTAGGTATAATGAATCTCGGTGACTTTCTTATCTCATTTCAGGGGTTGACGCTCCTCAATTAAGAGTTTTTCTCATTAAGATTGCCATTCGGAGACAAACGAAAAACTGTACACAAAGTCTTGCAGAATCGGTTTGAGGGAAAACATTACAGTTGAAACTTGAAACCACTATATCATGGAATAGAACTATGTTTTCTTCTGGATATTCCCTTACAAACCATTCCAGTGACTCTTGATGAAGCATTTTTCTGTGAAGTCCCTATTGGGGATGACAGATAAATATGACATAAACCATCCCCAAAATCAACATAAATAGGTGGTACACACCATTCCCGAATGGGTGTTTCATTCTTGTTTTAACCACATTAGTGTGTACATATATATGTATTATATTATCCTCCAGAGGTTTCGACCCCCCAAAATGGTACAATGATCTTCTCAGCGCCGTAGTTGTTTTAAAAGGCTGCTGAAGTCCTATTTCTCGGCAAGACCTTGAAGGGCTATGTCTTCAACCACACCACGTGCGGGGCCCAGTGCTGCCAGTGACACTGTGCTGATGAAAGTCATGGGAGCAAATGTTGTTTACAAATGTTGTTAATATAAAGCAAATGGGCAGTTATGGTGTGTTTATTGTTTTTGTTTCTGTTATTTGTATTTATGTGCATTTAGGATTTAAAGTAGAACAATTGGAGAATTGTTCAAGTATTTTTCTTGGGTTTTGAAGTAACAAGTATGTTTTCGTTTTTGAACTTAAGCAGGGGACAGATTATTGATAGTCTGACATGCGTGGAACTTGCACCAACAAGAATTTGGAGATTCACCTGCAGAGCCAGATCTATGGGGCGCCTTTTTGGTGTTAGTAACTCAACGGATCTTTTGGGACAGCCCAATTCCCTGAACTATCCTGATTTCAGGTCCCTGGAGATCCCAGAAAAACACTTGGCTGTTGAAGTGTGGCCTCACTGCCTGGTCGTTTCACTCCCGGAATCCGATCATGGGAGAAGAAGCAGGAAACCTCCGAATGATGTTGGGAAACTTTCCGCATGTGCAGCTGGTATTGAACATGTCCAACTCTTGCTGCTACCCTAAACCTTCTTTGTGGTGTCTACTTCCCAAGTTGTGAGCTATATTCCACATCCTCGTTGGTCCCCGTTGCTTATTGTTGGACCAACGTCCCATGCTTAAGATCCCGCAACCGACTTAGTGGTTGTTGGTGTCTTTTAGGGTGGGCTATCCATGTTTACATGTTTACATTTTTGTTGTTTAAAACACCTTGGCAATCCCTGTGCATTATATGTAATATGTACACAACTCTACACAACCCCGGTCCCGCTTAGATAGAATTATGTCATTAATTTTCCAGATTATCCATTATATTAGGATACCATATTATACCCATCATTTTTGCTGATTAATCCCACTTAACCCTTAGATACATCATTTCTCATAATACCTCAAGTATAGTGAATCCAAGGTTTTCTTTGGGTAATGTTAGGTTTTCTACAGTCTACGAAAAAAAACAAGATGAAGCCCACGAACCCGAATGCTCACACGTATGTCCAAGATAACGATGTTAAAGTATCGATAATGATATGAGATGCAAATGTCAATGCTCAAACCTATTGCTCCGGAACTGTT
>Ga0126342_10023086_pt1 | contig 10213 bp, 14 predicted proteins | sample Cyp1metagenome_FD_92528 | JGI IMG/M metagenome (GOLD analysis project Ga0126342, IMG submission 92528) | Coral microbial communities from Lord Howe Island, Old Settlement Bay, Australia - Cyphastrea 1 metagenome | ecosystem: Host-associated > Invertebrates > Cnidaria > Coral ... | reverse complement strand
TGTACGTATGTACGTATGTACGTATGTACGTATGTACGTATGTACGTATGTACGTATGTACGTATGTACGTATGTACGTATGTACGTATGTACGTATGTATGTATGTATGTATGTAATGTATGTAATGTATGTAATGTATGTAATGTATGTAATGTATGTAATGTAATGTAATGTAATGTAATGTAATGTAATGTAATGTAATGTATGTATGTATGTATGTATGTATGACATTGTAGTACTAGAAATGTTGTGCAAAGGATAGCCCATCAAGACGCATGGGTTTAGAGGCATATTGGAGCAGATAGTATACCCTCTGTTTGACTTCAAAATCTTTCATTGCCCCTTTTCAGGGCGGCCGAAAAATTATGTCCTATCCATTAAGTAATGGGCAAATGCCTGACTCCAGAATCCACAGCAAGGAGCACGACCACAGATGCGCTGCCGCATGTTGCAGTTGAATTGCAGCAGGGAGAAACTTGGAGCCAATTGGGTATGGGCCCAAGCTTCAGAAATTCCTAATGGTTTGCAAGGGTTGTATGGGCGGTGGACAGGCAGTCACAGTTTCTTGTACCTTTTCACGTGTGCTTTCTTGGCTTAGTGTACCAGGCGGCAGAAATACATGTGGCATGCCTCAAAAGCGAAGGGGCCCAAACAATGTGGCAATGCAGGGACAGACACCACTTGGATGGATTTAAATGGCTTGTCACAGGTTGTCACCACGGCTGGGCCCAGGACATCCATGTCATTTTCAAGATCTCTGACCAGGGTGGCGGCATGCCAAAGCGCGTGCAACGTGAGGCCATCCAATCGCTCCGTGATGCTGCAAAACTTGCAGGGCCTTGTGTGGATGCAAGTGCGCACGGCAATCCTTGTGATGGTATGTGAGTGGCAACCTACAGAATATAAGATATCATTTACAACCTTAACAGCTATACTGCACATACATACATACATACATACATACATACATACGTACGTACGTACGTACAAACAAACAAACAAACAAACAAACAAACATACACACATACACACATACATACATACATACATACATACATACATACATACACATACATACATACATACATGCATACATACATACATACATACATACATCCACCCATGCATGCATGCATACATACATACATACATACATTCATTACATACATTGCATACATTGCATACATTACATGCATTACAAACAAGACATACATACATACATACATGCATACATACATACAAACAAACATACATACATACATACGTTGCATTGCATTGCGTTGCATTGCATTGCATTACATTACATTACATTACATTACATACAAACATACATACATGCATACGTACGTACATACATACATACATACTTAGAATTACTTCGATACATACATACGTACGTGCATACGTACGTGCATACACACACACATGCATACGTACATACATACGTACGTACGTACATACAAGCAAACAAACATACGTACATAGATACAGACATACGTACGTACATACGTACGTACATACAAACATACATACATACATACATACATACATACACTCATACACGCATACACAGATACATGTGGCAGGGCCGACGATCCAAAACCAACACTGGCAGCACTGACCTGATGATGGACCTTGTCCTCAAGGAAGCAGACGGTTCTCCCAAACCAAGATGGGATAAATGTTCAGCCGTACATGGATCACCAAGAGATTGTCCTCAACCTCACACCAAATGATTTCACCTGGAATTTCAAGGATAGCTTCACCCAAGCGCATCCAAGCGCCCAAACCATCAAGCGCACAGCGCTCTACCTTTTGCTCACCCGTGGCCTTGAGCCGGATGCTATGCCGTTCAAAGGCTGCAACATCTCTGACCCCTATTGGACAATCGAAGGCTGGATCTTAAAGTTTCGATTGTGATCCCTTATTTTCTATGTTTTTGTTTACCCATGTAACCCCATATTTGCGGATGGCATTTTGCTTCAGTGTCATGTCTTTGTCATAAATCCCGAACTCTCCAAGTTGAAGGACGGTGCGGAAGTAGGTCGCGTCCAATTTGTCAAACAGTCAGCAAGCATGATTGCAGTAGATACCCAGCGACATGTCGTGTGATTTCGAGATTGTTCTTTCAGGAGCACCTACCTCTATTGTTGTCCTCCATTCCTCATAGTGGGGGACTGCATTTTTGGTAATGAGGCAATGAGGCCAAAAAGAGATTTACAATCAGTGATCATTAGCTCCTTATGTTCCCCTTCAAGTGATCTTTCTGGCCCGTGCCAAGCGAAGTCTGGACTTTTGCTGAATCCCCACATCCATCTTATCCAAGTTAGCCTGTCCAATGAACTTGACATGGAGTATGCCTAGGCACTTAGTGTAGATCTCACAACCCGACCAACCTGCTTAGAATGCCAGACGATGGGGGAAAACTCAGTTGTTTCATTCTGGGCAAGTTTGGGGGTTCATGCCATGATGATAAGGCCCTGATGGGCACTGAGTTGTTCGGCCGATGCGAAGCTAGCACCTCCAAAGCTGGCAAGCACACGTCCTCTAAATGAAGTGGTCTCACAACAACTGATGTGTCGCGAAGGACTCGGTTTCCTTCCATGATTGTTTCGACAGTTGCAAGTTGGCCACTTTCGTGGCAATATCAGGCCTAAAGTGGACTGCTGCATGCTGGATGCCTCCGCAGAGTCCTCGTAGCTAAGTCATTTCTTGATTAGTGATGGGACTCAGTGCATCATGTCTTCTGATTTTTGGGATGCCTATTGGGCTTATTTTGTGGATATATCTGCTTTGGTTTACCTTATGGAAAAATCGGGCAGTTGCTCTATGTCTAAACCGGTGAATTTAAACTTTCCAAATTCTGGGGTTCCAAAGGGTCATGTTTTTTGCAGTTTTTCAAGTGCTTCTTCAAACAATTGGTTTCCTCCCCCGATGCCATCGTCCACGTGAGTTCAATTCCCTCTAGTTTTGCAGGATCTTTTGGATTTCTGAGGAGAAAGAGACAATTATCCAGGGGATGTGCCGCAAAACTAAACCATTTTCTTCAAGTCTTTCTCGAACTTACCTATAGAACAAGAGAGAGGCATCAACCCTTTCGTATGCATTTCCCTGTAGTAAGCAAACTTGGGTGTTTTCATACCCATGAGATTTCTGAGTTCAACTGGAGCTTCCATCGCTAACTCACGGTCATCGGACCTGCCCTTAAGGAACGCCGTAGTTATATCAAATGATTGAACTACCCATTTCTTACTTGAGATGGTTTGGAGAATCTGGATCCTGAAAGCCTTTTACCACTAGTCACTAGTCTTGCCTTGGCCTTTCCGCCGTTTGGGGAATTTGGGTCTTCTTTCCACGTTAGTATCCATCAAGAGGCAGTTTTGGTTTCTAGCCAACAGTTATATTCTTTCTGCTTCGCTGCTTGGGACAGCTTCTTTTCCTCAGTGTTCAGTTCACTGAAGACTGCTTCATTGCGGGATTTCTTGGCAGCTACCACGAGGCAATCCAGGTGAGCCTCAGTTTCTCGCAGAAACTTGTGCAACTGCTGATTGGGGATATCAAAAGTGAACGAGGTGCATGCAGCTTGGATCTTCTCGGATTCTGGCCAGTGAGTGTCTTGATCTTCGATAATAGTGTCATGATAATGGTGGCATTTTCTCGGATAATGGAATTATATACTGGTTCCATGTTAGCGTCGGTTGCTTCACTGGCATGGTCCGTGTGGAAGCTGGCTGTATCAGCTGCATGTTCATCATTCATTGAATTCTCCTCGACAGATGGTGTGGCGATAGGAGATTCTGGAACTGGTGTCGCGGATGATGATGCCATGGGAGAGTCGGGAACTGGTGTTTCCATGGTTTCTCTCAGGTTCTCTTGTGCTCTTAAACGCTCTTGTTCTTGATTTTGAAGATCAGATGATATTCTTCGATTGGGTTCTTCTTCTGGCTGTGATCTTAGGTTAGGGTTATGGTTATCTTCATGATCAGGGTTATTTTCTTCGGGTTCTAGATTACTAAGATCATAGTACTGGAAGAGTCCACTTCTTTCGCTGAGCTGTTCTTGGAGTCTTCTGGCCATCTGCTGCAGTTGTTCCTGAGATGATGTTTGCGCAAACACAAACGTGGAATGCCTTTGAAATTCACGAAGTGACACTGGTCTCAAGTTCTCTCGGGCACACCTCAAAAGTCGATTCAAATTAGATATCCAGCAATGGTTCTGGATTCGGAGCAAACGACCTCTACCGGACCGTTCCAACGCCCTTTTTCCAGCATATTAGGAGACTTACGTTTAACCCTTACATGCACAATTGTCCGCATGACCAACTATGGATTACGCGAGTGCTCTCCTGATGGCTGAGCTGTTGCCGGCATATGCAAATGCGGTTTTGGCAGCTGTTCGTAATTCCACCTGATCGAGGCAGAAAGCTTGGATGCCTTGCCGAGAACGGCCTGTTCTGCGCTGTAACCGGATATTATGGCCATGGTGTTCTTTGCATGAAAACATTGAAACAGGGCTTCCTCAAAATGCTGAACATCTTTGATGGGGTTATCCTGGTCTATTCGGTCAAGCATGTCTTGGATTATACCACCATGTCGTTCTATCCTACCTCTTTGCCATGATGGTGCTGAGGAGAGTATAGGCTGGAGTGCATTTTCTTGCAGGAAAAGTTTCCATGGCTCAGCTATGAATTCCCCTCCTTGATCGTGTGTAATTTGTTTTGGAATACCGGCCCATTGGATCCACATGTCTTTAACCCCTTTCGTTAGTAAGGTACTATCCCTCATCGTTATACCCAAGGTGAAAACGAGTGGCTTCACCAAGGATGTGGATTATGTAGACGGATAACCCATTACTACTTTTCCAATGAAACCCATCTATGGATATTCTTTCATTGAACTCAAGAGGGTCTTTCAGGTTCCCAGGAGTGGACTTTTGTGGAGCCTGTCTCTTGGAACAGGATTCACAATGATAATCTTTGGCACCTTCCACTAACTGCGGTTGGGCATGCATCTCGGAAAGATGTTTGGCCAGCTTCTCTGCAGTTGGATGTCCCAAGTTTCTATGGAGTTTGCGAACAGTGCCTTTGTCAGTTTCATTCACAGAGAGAACTTTGGGCCTGACACCTGTGGCGGATAAGGAGTCTAGGGTGGAACATCAACCTGGCTGCCCGAGCCTCGCTGCTCAACGCTCTGTGGACATGCAACTGACACTGTGGGACATTCTGAAGGCAAATCACAGACTTCGCTGCGATCGGCAGGGTCTTCCCTATCTTCTTTCCAAGAAGACACAGATCATGACATGACTGGGCTGGGCCCTTCGGTGCTGTCTGAGTTGACATCTTGGACCATTCTTCACATCCTAGATCTTCTATGGATCGGGAAGCTCGATGCAGGATCATAGTGTGTCGGAACGGAAATTCATCACGCCACATTTGATCACCAGCAATGTATCGGTCGAGACCCTTGCCAGCCTTGATCACTCCAATGCGATCTTGGGGAAACAGTTTCTACTTCGTGCATTGGATTGGTCGATGATCGAATGCTTTTTTTCGGGAGGTCTAGCCGCATACGTTCGAAAATTGGATGCCATGGTGATTCAGGTGCTGGCTGTCCTGTGTTGGAAGGACTGTCAAGATGGTAAATGGGTTTTTAAATTGGCCCATTCTTATTGTTCATTATCCCCTTTACTATGTTCTTCGCCAGTGTTCTGGGATAAAAGCTCGCATACTGTGACAGCTTCATGGAGTGGTTTCGGAAATGGCATTGACCTGCTTTTTGGGTATGTTCATGTTGATGGTCACACAACCTACTGTCAAGGCTGCCCCACATGTCTATTGATGAGGTCTGTATATAGTATACATGTTTTCTTTTCAAGGTGACTGGAATTCTCAGGGTGTCTCAAACCAAACATGCATTGGTCTAGCTTGGCTGACAAGGATGCACTCATGAAATCGCTCAATGCACTTTGATGCCAAACGGCGGATGTCCAAGGGTTCTCGATGTGAGCGTGCCGACCTTCGGAAAGTTGAATCTTTGCAATCAAATTGCAAAGTTTGACATGAACGAGTGCTGATCTTTGTTCTCGGCAAACTCGGTGGAACCCCTGCAGGCTTCTCTGAGCATCTAACCTATTCCACGAGCTGTTCGGGTTGGCATACACTTAAAAAAGATCCCGCTGCTCACACTTATTGTTACCCCCTTTGATGATCTTACAAACCTCTTTCATCCACGCAACTTCTTCTTGATCAGTGACAGCTAACTCCTTTCTGCAGGGCTTGTCAAAACGAATGGACTTCGGCAGAACTGGCTGCCACTCACTAGGTGAAGACTTGCTGCGGCACCACTGCTTCCAGGCGACGCCTGGTGATGCATTAGTTGGCGAAATCCTCGATGTCCTCGTGTAGTGGCCTGACCCTTTGAAGGTCCACGTACTTCACATACCCGTGATCCTGCTCGTACGTAATCACGTACGACTGGCCCGTGTTTTTGCGACCCGATGTGATCATCTTGGCTCCCAAGCATCCAGAGCGGCTTGACTTAGCGCAACTTGTCCTCCCCTTTGGTTCGGGAGTAGTGGGAACTGGTGGACGGGATTGGTGACCAGGAACTGGAATGCCAGCAATTTTCATGGGCTTCTTTCCACCATAGGTCTGGGTTATCATATGTGGCCCCAAAGCAACCGGCACCGAAGTACTGAGCATGTAGAGTTGGGCCTGTTGGCGCATTTTGGGACTGCGCGTTCTCGGCCTCCATCTCGATGTTCCCAGACGTCTGACGGTGCGCCATTCGAATGGCTTGGGCTCACAGAGGCTGACGTCACTTGGATCCGACCTGTGATCAGCTTGCTGAGCTCCATCAACTTCCTGGCGCGTCGGCATGGTCTTGGGAACACAAACCTGGAGGAGGCGTCAGGGCACGATCTGCTTCGGATGGACGCGGGCTGTCTTGGCAGAGATCTGCCACATCAATCACAGACAGTCCATTCATGTTCTCATGCAAGGGAAGTGAACGCTTCAGGGTTTCGAGATAGCATGAACTCTGATCTAAATCGATCACTGCACCAAGTGATTCCATGGCTTTGGTTGACAGAGGAACGGTGTTGCCTTTGGCGCTACTTCAACAAGCAACCAAATCTTCAACCTGCCCTGGATCAGCGGAATCTGAAGTTGTTTGAAACTGTAAGCCACTTGGTTGTTCCCAAAACGGAAACCTATCTTGCTGGGTTTCTCTTTGACACGGCTGCGGACACACTCAGGAAGCTTTTTGAGCAAAGCAGGCACGTGATCAACTCCTATTACGCTACGGCTTGCGCCTGTGTCAAGGATAGCCATCCCTTTGTTGACACCGGCTGAGCATGACGCCTGGTGAATTTGGTCCTCTGGGTAAGGGTCATCACGTTGCAACATCGTCGGAAATAGCCTCTCCAACGGCTTCGAACTCTTCCTGACAGTGGCGGTGTCGGCAGGCACATGGTTGACATGGTTCTTGTCTTCATTCTGATCGCCGCTGGTCTCTTGCTTTCCATGAAATTTTCCTCGCCATTTATATTTTTATCCCCGTTATTCTTCATCTTATTCATGTGTGAATTTGCCTTGTGCTGGGACAATCTGGTGGCTTGGCGACGGACAGACGAACTAATGAGGGACTTGGCCGGAGGCAAGCATGGCTTCACGCTTTGTACAACGAAACATGATTCCAAACTCTTATCGGAGTCCTCATCAGAGACTTCAAAGTGCACCTGCAGCAAGTCATCATGGATGTCGCCCTCATCACAGACCAAGTTGGCAGTTTCGCGGGTTTGCTCACGTTTCAGGCATTCTGCCTTCCAGTGTCCCAAGGCCCCGCATGATCTTGCAATGTGTCCTTTAAATCCTTGCCAGCAACTCATCCTTGCTGCTTCGAGGACCTCCCTTTCGGAACCATTTTCCCTGGTCTTTGCCGCTCTTGCAACACCTGGAGGGCCAGAAGCCTCGTGAGCGCCTGCGCTTACTGATGCGCTGGCGCGCCTCTTGGTGGCTGAGCAAGGCAGATTGTAACTCAGGGATGTTCTGCATCATATCTTCAAAGTTTCTTCCGAATTGTTGAATCAGAAGGGCATCTTCGTCGCCATTCAGTGCCATGCACTCGAGGTTCTCAACGTTGAGGGCATCCTCCTCTTCGGCTTGCACATAGTAAACATTCTGGGCCTGATTGTCCTCATCTTTAGAGACATTGGTTGCCTCAGCATCTACGTAGTTGGTTGGGTAGATCTTTTTCTTGGGCTCGGTCGACAACACTGAGGTGGCTAACGTCCTCATAGACTGCCCCACCTTCTTCGTCTCCATGTCCCCCCCGGTCATTGTCAACATTTTCTTTTTGTCTTCCGGAGTCAAAACACTCTGCCTCAGCGACAGAAATGCGCGGAACTGTGACGCCGTCACATCCCCAAGCTCGCCCATTACTACCTAAAGGCGGTTCGTATAGCTTGTTGCAGAATCATCGGCCTTTTGTGTCGTCTTGTAGATTTGCTTTCTCAAACAGCTCGTAGGTCTTCATCTCGGCTGACTCCTCCCAGCTGGCCAATGCCGCTAGGAGAGTCTTGACACCTGTGGTTTTGTCCGTCAGCTTTGTTGGGTCTATGTTTCTGACTTGCCCCCACGCTGTACCTTGCACACCATGGCCAAGCGTGGAGCAAGCATGGGGCGATCTTTGTCAGGACAGATCGCATGCAGAAACTTCACCTTGTCGGTGTACTCACAAACATTGTCTACGGCGGGGTCAAAACTGGGCAACAAGTATAATGGCCACAGATTCTGGCTCTTGTCATCACTGCTGCTATTCATTTTGCCAACCAGGCTTTTCGCAGCACGGCAGCGAGCCCTCAGGCTCCACTACCAGTGTGGCTGGACCGACGATCCAAAGCCAACACTGGCAGCACTGACCTGATGATGGACCTTGTCCTCAAGGAAGTAGATGGTTCTCCCAAACCAAGATGGGATAAATGTTCAACCGCAAATGGATCACCAAGAGATTGTCTTCAACCTCACACCAAATGATTTCACCTGGAATTTCAAGGATAGCTTCACCAAAACATCAAGCACACGTCTTGAGCCACAAAGATCCGGATGCTATGCAGTTCAAAGGCTGCAGCATCTCTGGCCCCTATTGGACAATCGAAGGCTGGAAACGAGACCCAGGCAAATTCACACATACACACGTATGCGCACACATACACACATACACCCATACATAAATACATACCTACCTATCTACCTACCTACCTACCTACCTGCGAAATTCCAACAGTACCAAAGTACTAACAACCTAACTCCAAGCCCAGCCTAAGTAAGACTCAAAGTTTCTCTTTGACACCAGGCATCTTTAGCCAGATATTGAGCCAGATATTTGGCAAAGGTCTCATGCATGTAGAGCGGAGAAAAAGTGCCTATAAAGTTTCGCACGCCCCCTTGGACTAAAGTTCACTTTAAGTCCACATGAATTAGGCACTGCATGAGAAAGCTAAACAAAGTCACAAATCACGTGAACAAAGTTTTCGCACATTCATGCGAAGTGCTTGGCGCGCTGCGACACACAGTGACGATGATTCAAAGTACTTTCCAAATGTCAGCCTTGAAACACTATTCTCTGGACAAAAGTCACCAAAAACGTGACGTCCAAAGCGAATTCTTTCAGGTTCATAGCCCTGTTGACCTACAAACCCTGGTTTGTTTAGTTCAGCTAAGTAGGTCATTTTAAGCCAAAAAGAGACGGAGACAACCAAACAAGGTTTGTGTTTTTCCCCCTCAGCAGTCGATCTTTTCAACACAGGATCAGTGATCCTTCAACGTGCTGTAAAGCATTCTGTGCATGCAAAATGCAAGCGCCATGGCCAACTGTGGTCATCATCGAGAGGCAAAACCCAAACATTTGGGGGAACACCAAATGGCCCATCCGTGAACATCAGACTGTACACTGCCGATAACAGGCGCTGCAACAACTTTCAGTCAAGCATGACAGCATTTCATGATTGCCAAAAACACTTCAAACATCTTCACGCCACTTGACGTGCTTCCGAGAGACTTCAAACACTTCATAAACATGCAAAAAGAAGCGGACAACGCTGCAACGAAAAAAAATAAGAGACTTGGAACGACAGGGAAAGACCCACAACGAAAACGCACGAGTTCAAACAAAAATGAAGGAGTAGAAATTAAGAGGAAGGACTTATTAAAAG
>Ga0126342_10023085_pt1 | contig 10213 bp, 6 predicted proteins | sample Cyp1metagenome_FD_92528 | JGI IMG/M metagenome (GOLD analysis project Ga0126342, IMG submission 92528) | Coral microbial communities from Lord Howe Island, Old Settlement Bay, Australia - Cyphastrea 1 metagenome | ecosystem: Host-associated > Invertebrates > Cnidaria > Coral ... | reverse complement strand
TGTATGTATGTATGTATGTATGTATGTATATGTATGTATGTATGTATATGTATGTATGTATATGTATGTATGTATATGTATGTATGTATATGTATGTATGTATGTATATGTATGTATGTATATGTATGTATATGTATGTATGTATATGTATGTATGTATGTATGTATGTATGTATGTATGTATGTATACATATATATATATATACATATATATATACACATATATATATGTACGTATAGGGCGCCCACCGCCACCACCACCACTACTACTACTGTTTCGAGGACGGTAGTTGGATGATGTTTTCCCAACGGTATTTTCGGCATCGACCGTTGGGGGTGCTATAGGATCTATCTGTGTGGTTAACCCTGGTGATCATAAGTGTCCAAAGTGGCTTTATTCACATGTATTTTAAAAAACATATATATTATATATCATATATTATATATTATATATAATGATAAATATAGTATACTATCTAAATAATATGTTTTCATATGTAATTATATATACATATTATATAATTGTATTATATTATATTATGTTATGTTGCATTATATATTATATATCATACATCATATATTATATACCATACATTATATATTATATATTATATAAATGGATATACGATGGTAAACCTACTAAGGTTGAGCACATACCTTTCGTGACGTGGGATTAGCCAAGACTCTGGTGATATCTCCCAGTTGCGCATCGTCCACTTGAAGCTCCTTCCAACTCCTACAGCGTTCCAATGGCTGGTGAATTTTTGCACCAGATTAGTTTTTGTTGGCACCCAATTCTGGTTGGTGGTTTCAACCCTCTGAAAAATATTAGTCAGTTGGGGTGACTATTCCCAATATATGGAAAAATAAAAAATGTTCAAAACCACCAATCAGAATTGTTCTTGGTCAACCAACAATGAATGGCTGGTGAATTCAATTTTTGCACCAAAGAACCGATCCAAAGACTGGAAAGGTCGAGCATTTTTCTTGGCGGAAAAATCGGATGTTGTTGGTCCTATGTCCGATTGAGATGAGTCAAAAGCCATGAAATTGCCATATGACTGGGGGAATTTACATCCATTTTGCCCAGCTATTGATTCCAAGATGTGTCTGTCACGAAACTCTTAAAACAAGTCATATCTAGCTACAATGTGAGGCCCCCGTTCGAGAACGCTAAGTTGGTGAACATAACTCCAATTTCACTATGGTTTATGGTACGCAAATAACTATAGTTACTGGGGCTTTTGTTAACCAACTTATAACTGCGGGGCCTCACATTGTAGCTGCTAGCTGATTTTGGGAGGTTGCTCGTCGTGGGTGTGTGACACGATCATCTGCACTGGAGCCTGATGGGTAGCATGACTGGAAATCCCTTTCGACGGCAGCGGCCGGGCCCCACACAAGCTCAGTTTTGTCAGTCTTAGACAGAGGAAACTAGACCCAGTTTTGCTTCGGAGTGCAAGTGTTCAAAATTAGAACCTGATATGGCAAGCATGAAGGTATCATTTGTGAAAATAGGTGCCAACATGAATTATGTCTAGGGCACATGTAGGTAAATATGAATATGTAAATATGCAAATGCATAGAATATGGATCGGGACCTCTCTGCACTTGTCTCTGTAGTGGTCGTACAGTGCGCCATCTGCGACTGAGATACATCGCTAAGACGTAGTAGCATTGCGATGCGTATGACTCACCTGAGAACACGAAGAACGGTTGCTCCAATGTGACTGGGAAGGGAAATCAAGAATGACACTATCATGGGCTATCATGGGGATACCAAGAAATGTGACAAAGAAAAATACCACAATGGGGATATCATGGTTTCCAATCATTGGTATAACTTATAATCATGGTTATTAATGGAACACTGGTTGGTGGTATACCTACCCCTCTGAAAAATATGAGTTCGTCTGTTGGGATGATTTTCCATTCCCAAATGTTTCTGGAAAGTCATCATCCAGCCATGTTCCAGTCACCGCCAAGCAGTTATGAATGGAACATGAGATCAGAAACACCCTCCATGATCTATCTGGGTAAATGAAATCATAATTCACTAACCTGATTTTTTTTTTTGGCCATAAAAGGGGATGATTCCCCTCATCCTAACCATAGATTAACCATAGATTTGTCTGTTTTCCCCTTGTTGAATCCGAAGATTCCCATATATTTTTTGGGCAACAGAAAGATGAAAAAAGTAAAAGGTTAATAGTGGTTAATAGTGGTTGATAGTGGTTCATAGTGGTTAATGATGGTTAATCATTGGTATATAATCGCCAATTCAGGAACCGATTTATTGGAGGTAGGTACCATATATGTTTGGCCTATTTTTCAGGCCTCAATTTCAGGGAACATCCTCACTGATAAAAAGAAACACATCCCACTGTGGAAGGATTTTCTGTGTTTTTTGGGGGAAAAAATGGCTCGAAACCTTGGTTGAAAACATAACCGGGCCAGCGGGCACAGATCTTTGTAGTCCGCAGGCACACTGGATGGATCTGCTATCCTTGGAGATGACACAGAGGCGATCAGAGGGGCTGCCGCCGGGGTTGTCTGAAAATTCTTACTGGTGCGTTGTACGCAGGGAATTTTCGGGAATGATCCATTGGCGAATTATCAATAATCATCCCAGCAACCCCCAGCAACCCATCCATTCCCTGCGTAAAACGCACCAGTAAGTGAGTGTACTGTGAAAATAAGATGAAAATCATGGGATAAGAATACAATAATTCGGGACAATGGGATAATCTCCAATTCATTCTTACCCTCTGGTTATGACTAACGGTTTGCCATGGAAAATAGATGGCCCATAGAAATAGATGGTTTACCTATGAATAGCATGGTGATTTTCCATGGCAAACTGTTAAATAACCAGATGGTAATACTTAATATGATTTTCCTACTGTTGATTCAATAAAAAATGAAATATATTAAGATGGGAAAACGCGCTGGGACATTCCATGATTTCATTTTAGTGTCGTGTCACTTCCAACAACGCTTTCACCAAAAAACTCGGGGCGAGATGGATCCCAAGGAAAATGCTGATGAAAAAGCACCCTTTCATGTGGTGAAACCGCAAGAATGATGTTAGGAAAAACATGTTCTAATTTGTTTTAAACCATTGGACATTAGAGTACCCCTAAAATCAATTAAAATCAGACAAAAAAATCAGACTTGATGAACGTAGAGATGAGGTGATTTACACGAAGAAAATGATGGTTCTGTTGTTCTGTTCGATGATCCTCATACTTGGCACTAGGCTTTGCGGCCGAAACTCTGTGAGATCTTGTCGTAGGCCCCTTTGAAGAATGCTAAAACACCTCAGGGCGGCGCCGTGTTTTGCGGAGTTGAGAAAAAGCAAAAACACGGAGAATAAAACATACAGTAACCCAAAGGGAGCGCACCATCCTTTAACATAGCTATGCAAAACCACCCTAAAAAAATAGGTCAATCATCGAACTGAAAGGACCATGGGCTTCCATAGCTATGGCTATCTTCGATTGGGCAATGATCCCAAAAGATCAACAACGATTCGTGGCCTTCCTGGCCTCGCTTTCTGCGAGTTGGGTCATGTTGGGTCATGTTGGGGACCCGGAATCAGGACTTCTTTGGTCAATCGACCTACGGATACCTACGGCATTTTTTCAGTCACCTGGCAGTGGGAAATCCCCCATAAAAACATGGAGGTTTTATTGGAAACATCATCTATAAATGACTGGTTGGTGGTGCAATAACCATCTTGAAAATCATCATTTATCATATTAATCCCCCATATTTATCATTATTAATCCCTATATTATACTGGTTGGTGGTGCAATTTCACCATCTTGAAAAATGATGGAGTGAAAGTCAATGGGAAGGACGACATCCCATATATGAAATGGAAAATCATTAAAAAAAAAACATGTCTGAAACCGCCAACCAGATTTTCGTGATTTTCCACTGCCACGTTTGATGACACCGGAGGGAAATGGTCTATATAATTGGAATACTTTCAATTTATCTCTCACATTCTTTGACAAAAGCTCATGCGATGTCATGGGAAGAAAAATCTATCACAAGGTGAGCTCCACTTCGAACACTGACGAATGTCCACGTCCAGAAAGGGAGCTTCAGATCCTCGAGAAATCGAGATGACCTTGTAGGTGCCTCTACTCTTCCGATAGCTCCAATTCTTTTCGAAGCTCAGCAGAGTAACCTTGGAAGAATGAACCCCAATCAGCATCAATAAGCTGTACCCTCTGGTAATTTAACAGTTTGCCATGGAAAATCACCATGTTTAATAGGTAAACCATCCATTTCTATGGGCCATCTATACCATGGCAAGCCGTTAGTCATAAGCAGAGGGTAATTGTGCCAAGCTATGCCAAGCTCATATCACTGCCCACAGCCAAATGAGATCGAAAAAGGCTCCGAGTCCACAGCATGTTCGGCTCCAGAGCAATGCCTAGGGGCCTAAAAGATCGGCCGGTCAGGGTCCCTCTCAAAGCTCTGTGACAATGAAATCGGGTTATGTGCTTGCATGATTTGTTTTGCGGCTTACAGATAGTGATAGTACATTACTACACATTACTAATCCCAAAAAGGTAGAAGTTGGTAAAAATATGTAAAAATCTCACTTCAATAGTAATGAAGACACCTTTCCTGGGATTACTATAACCGTTAATAATGGTAGGTATGGGTCACTTGACTCTCGAATAGCATGGTTTGTTTGGACTCAATCTGCAGCTGGCGGCTTCCACATTAGCAAACACAAACTCCGTGGCCCATCACCAGCTGACAATCCGCATGATATTGAGGTTTCCTAACATGGAGGTACCTCCAAATCATCCAGTCGTCATGGATGACTATGACTTCGTATTGAAACCTATGGTGACGACTGGGGATCCCCCATTACTTAAGAAATCCCCATTAAATTATATTGCAAACACCAATCAAATGTCATAATAAATCATACATGATCACAATTCTTGCTGGTTAGACCTGCATTTTCGAGTCATAGCTAGTGAGTAATTTGCTTGAACTGCAACTGTTCAACTGGAACGGTTATGGACATTAATTTTGATATGTTTTTTTTGCTGAACAATTTGTGTACAAACTTTCCCACTAGAGTCACCCTCAGTGAATACTCAAAAAATTGATGCGACGCAGGCAGCCGATGAAATCATTCACGAAATAAATCATCAGGTACATCTTAAACACTCTTACAGTACCCTCAGGTAATTTAACATAGCTATGGAAAATCACCATTTTTAATGGGAAAATCCAGTACAAATGGCCATTTTCAATAGCTATGTTAAATTACCAGAGGGTATGTCCCATTTTTTGTTCAACACCAGGAAGTACAGTTCAATCTTAAAACTGTGGCTTGCTCACTATCCCCATATCATGATTCACTATATTACACTATTGCACATTGCATGGCCAATCTTGGATACCTGCAGCAAAAAGTGGTTGTTGCATATCCCCATTATTCAGTCGCACGTTCGGAACCGAGGACCAAAACATGTGGTTGACCCAGTTGTATCAGCATGTATCAGCTGCATCCCCATGTATCTTGGTGAATTCTCAATAGGTTGTTGATGAAACTCCATTTTTGGGGCTGAAAACAGCTTAAAACAGGTTAAAAGCATAACCTATCCACTTCGCTAAGCCATCATTTTTCGGTGTGTCCAATTATATCACCGCAATCCATCTAATATTTAATATCCCCATCATTTCCCGCGCTTTACCCCATCTAAATGATGAAATTTCCGTAGCAAAACGCGAAATTGCCGAGAGTAAATTCCAGGAAATCCCATGGAAAACCGTTCTAAATTCCTATGGGAAACCCTTATCCCCACTAAACCTCGGGCTAGATCAGTTTCTGGTGCTTCATCACCCTTCATTTCTCGCCTCAGATCTTGGTCCAGGCGCGTTGAGTCTCTTTACAGCGAACTAAGGCGCCGCTGGTCATGCGGTGGTGGTCAAACTCAAGTTGTCTCAACACTTCCTGGGCCGGGTTCGGGGGGTTCGGAGAGTCACTGGGAGAAGTGAGAAGCCATTGAGTTCTCGTGGGTCAGTCTTGACGATTTCGTCGCACTTGGAAAAGACGTCTTGATGTGGACTAGAGAAATTTTGATGGGGAATATCATGAGAATAGGGAAACTGTAATTTCTTGCCACATCGTCACTTTCTGATTCCACTTGGAACTATGAACCTCAAATTGTCTACAGCAACTTCAAGCAGAGTTCAACTCGGGTTGGTCTGGTACTATCATGTACTACCGGATCCATGCCATCAATCCACTAGGGATTTGCATGCCCATTGAGCCCATTGAGCAAGGATTCCCATGGTATGGATGACCATATCACATCACATCACTGTGGATGGAAGAAACCCGCACCGCCTTGGATGATTGAAAACCGAACAAAATAATGGGATAAACCCATCTATCAACTGGTGCAGGAATTCTTCTATCCACCGTATGTTTTGACCATGACACATATTGGAAGAAGGTGCCAAAAACATCAGCAGTTCTCTGGCAGGCAAATGCTTTGTCCTACTCTGTTTTTTCGAAGAGAATTCACCTTTGGGTATAGGTCAAAAATCAAGGTCTAGGAACCACAGATTTTGGCAATGCTTGGAATGCATTGTGTTCAATTTCCGCTTTTAGGGGTGCCACCATAATATAGGATTCCCATGATGGGTCAGTTAGTGATCCCCCATAAACCAGGTAGGTTCACAACCCACCATTTCACAACCAATCAACCGAAGTATCCGGATCAAGCTAAATTGCCCAGAATATGGTTGGTATATGTTGGTATCGTATCCCCATTTTTTCTTAACCCCAATAATCAAATTTATCATAATTGACATAACGCTTAGGTCATGTTAGGTCTCTATATTTCTGCTGTTTTTCGCAGAGATTTCCCAGCTCCACTCGGACGAATCTTCGTCGAATCACCAGCTGCGTCTGGCCGTCAGGGGAGGCGATGACCCGCGCTTGGCCGGGGGCTGAAAGGCGCCACTGGAGGGCCTTCACGGTCACGATTTCCACCTCCCGCCGCGCGGAAAATGGACGAAAATCAGCAGTAAACCAGTAAACCAATACCCATAGGATCCATGTATGGTATATATACTAACATTGGGGGTATATTGATGGTAAATGTTACCATATATAGCATACATGGATCCTAGGGGATATAGAGCTGTGGTATAGATTCTATAGATTCCATACTATGGCCCAGCAATGGTGAGAAATGATATGTTTTACTGATTTTAACATGATTTTCCATAACATAGGACCTTTCACCAACCAAAATGGCAGGGTTGCAGGACTGGGTGTTCTTCTTGGCTTTACTAGATTAGATGCTTTCGAAAATGTGAAATGGCCAATTGGAAATGGCGACCAATAACTTTCATCCATGGAAAATGGAACCCGGCCAATGACGGATACCGGGAACTCGCTAAAAACTTATGCTTTGCAAATATGCCATATTCGTTTGTATTCAATATTACTTATGCTACCAATCGTTATACTTCTTTACTTATTTGATATGGTTTTAGCACTAGAACGATTGGTAGGTATTGGTAGGTCACATGCTGGGTTACTGAAAGGCTTTTAAGGGTCTTGAGGCGAACTATCCAACTGCGAAGCCACTTGCAGAGCTACATTTAGTTTTGTTAAACAGTTGAGGAGTCATGTTTAACATGACTATATAGTTGTTTAACATGACTAAATACTAATCATATACTTGTTAAACATGACTATATACTTACTTAGGTGTTGCGAATCATGTTTGGTCCCTGATCATGCTAATGAGGTGACACCAGGTGACAATCACTGTCACAGGTGGGGATATTCACTGACCAAGAACAGTGGAATGATCTTACAAAAAACTGCCAGATATGGTGATGTAAGACACAAACAGTCATGTCCCATCTAGACAAGTCATATAACATATAACATGTGTATATATATATATACATATCATTATAAACATCTAGACAAGTCATATAACATATAACATATAACATGTATATATATATACATATATATATATATATATATATCATTATAAATTAAGTGTATATATATATATATTGTGCCAGCCTGTTCAAAACAGTGGAACCAGGTGGAAGCGTTGTTCTGATTCTCCCAGTCTCGTCGCGGCTCGTCGAGCTGCGCAGCCTGATTTCCCACAAAGGAGCCATCTCGCATGGTGGACACGGTGTGACAGCCTTAGGCCGTAAATTGGGCCGTGTCTGGACATGGGACACGGTGGTTTTTTCCGGTGGTTGCTATGGCTACCCATCTTTCAAAGTGGCCAATTTTGTCAGAAAACGATGATTCAGTGGATAAATTGGAGTTTTACCAACATTTTCATACATTTTCAGACAAACCCCATATTGTGAGTTCTACAACTCGAGCTTGTGAGTAGAATATGACCCAGTTGCAACATCGCAACATCGCCTCATTTCTGTGGGTTCAACCACTTGGGGAAGTCCAAAAAACCATCATCACCAATCATACACTGGATATTAAAACCCCAACTGCGAATGATGTAAATCATTGGGTTTAATTCAATCATATTCTCTGTTGGTTCACCCGATTTCTTTTTTGTGTGTTTTGAACAATTGTTTCATGAAAAACCTGTCCAACATACACTATGTTGGTTCGATACATTAAATTGTTTGTCTACGATTCTCTTTTCAGGGCCCTTGTTGGCTGTAAATGCTGGTGGTTCTTGCAAAACTGCAACTCCACATTGGGCATATGCGGGTGATGTGTAGATCATACACTGTTAAACTGTTATGCAATATTGCACATAATTAGTACACACGTTTGAAAATACATGACCTATATACACACATACACACAAAAATGTATGTATATATATATATGCATATATGGGATATTATGGGATTGTGTGGGTGTTTCAGTGTTTCTGAACAAATGTCTATACCCAAATATACCCTAAACCCATGGTTGTTTCGATACCAACAAAAGTCAGCTTGACCCAGATGATTTGGGGTTGGTTTGGAAACGTTAAGAGGTGGTTACACCTCACTAATCAGCAACAAAAATGAACTCTTGCCATGATTCTATATCAAATCTCACCATTGTTGATGCTGAAAAAACATGTTTGTTAAATCCCCATTCTATATACAATCATGTTACAGTAAATATTCATCCCCATTCTATTATTGATGCTGAGTTTTCTAATTCATGTTAAATCCCCATCCATTTGTGACAAAAAACAGCCGCCCCATTGTTGAAACCCAGGATTTGATGCTTGGATCCATGGCAAATGTTGCTTGCTATCTTCCAGCACCATGGGTTGCATGATGGGTAAATCCAAAAACTACTTGTCTAGATATAGAATGATGGTTGATGCCAGTATAGACTTTTTTTTTGGTTGGCATGTTGGGTCTATCCCCTATCTTTGTTGAAATATGAATAAAACTGGCCCCGAATCGACTGACTAGCCCTGTTTTTTTTTCGATCCGGTATTTCACACTGGAGGCATGATATATATATACATACATATGCTTTTATGACATGATGCAAGCCCTATAGAGCTTAATGACAGGTGAATTTTAAGCCCCCATCATGGTTCATATCCTCATTCTCCCAGTGCCAGGCCACTGGCCAAAGCCTTAAGGAAGACGTTCTTTGGCTCCAGATTATGCAGATCTTTCGCCGACACCTGGCAGGGCAAGACTGGGAAGGGTGTCAAATGATGTTCATTTCCTCTTATTTGGCTGGTCTCATGTGAGGCTTTATTTTCTTTATTATCGATCTTGGTTGTATTTTTTGTTGTGTCGTTGTCTGGTCCTGTTATGTTGTTGATAGGTGTTTGTGCTTTAGAGCATTTTTTGGTTGGTCATTCCATTCACGCATGCATTACGTTTTTTTTCCTTTGATCCAGGGACGTGTTTTTCATTGTGGTATGTTCCTTTTTTTGATAGCTACTATGATAAACATACTTATATGATCTGTCTACACATGCAGTGCATTGGCTGTCAATACATATATATGTATACATATATATATATATATATGTCATAGTATATGTACAAACATTGTAAGTCATGTATCTATGTCTATATATATATACGGTAACTACATTTAAATATACGGATTTTTAAATATACGAACAGGTATTTTAGACTACCTCCGGGAAGGTTTTCCTTGGCCCGCCCAGCCATTTAAACATACGGAATCCAAT
>Ga0126342_10023084_pt1 | contig 10213 bp, 12 predicted proteins | sample Cyp1metagenome_FD_92528 | JGI IMG/M metagenome (GOLD analysis project Ga0126342, IMG submission 92528) | Coral microbial communities from Lord Howe Island, Old Settlement Bay, Australia - Cyphastrea 1 metagenome | ecosystem: Host-associated > Invertebrates > Cnidaria > Coral ... | reverse complement strand
TTTATATGGGATTGATATTGATTTACGGTATATTGATTTATATGGGATTTATATGGGATTGATATATGGGATGTATATTGATTTATATGGGATTTATATTGATTTATATGGGATTTATATGGGTTTTATATATGGTATTTTTAGGTTTATATTTATATTGATTTATATGGGATTTATGATGATGTTCATCATCGAATATGGGGATGTAATGGGGATTTACTCATTTAATATGGGGATTTAATGAAAATGTAAAATGATTTAATATGATTTAATCATTTATATAATCATATTTAATCATATTTAATCATTTAACATGAGGATGATAATGTGGTTTTTTGCCAATGATCATGTGGTTTGTGGTTTCAGCCTTTGATGATGAGAGATGCACTGTAATTGGGGTATCAGATTAAAGAATCCCAAATCAGGATATATCAGGATATCATTGGAGCATCAGTGGGATCGAAATGATACATGGGTGTGCCTGAGAATGGGAATTTTCTGGGCATCGAACCAGCCATATCTCCGGCATATGGGAATATCATGAGAGATGCTGGAGATATGCCAACAATACGACGGATGACTGGTTGGTGGTTTCAATATCATGTTAGATATTCAAGCCTGGAAATGGAATGATGATTTTAACTGACGCAATTGTTTGAGGGGGGGATGATTTTTATGCCACAAGAAAAAGTGGGAAGGGTTCAAAGATGTTCGACGCCAAGAAAAGTCAGTTGGAATGGATGGGATATTTTGTTGCCAGGACAAGGGGTGATGATTTTTCTCATAATATTTGATCCAAGAATAGGAAGAGACGGAGGACATGGAGGGCAAAAGATCAAGATATTCCGAGGATCTTTGGAGCAAATCCTCACATAGCCCTTTCCGTCAGTAAACGGCTTAGAATCTTGAAAGAAGAACAGGGAGGAAACATCCTGCAAGCCATCCGCACCTCAGTTTTTCCACCTGATTTTCCACGGGCTAGTCGGGAGGCCAAAGCCATCCAAAGCACCTGCCCAGGTTGGATGTGCACCTGCACACCTGCGCATCCTTGAACTTGCCCGCTTCGCAACTGCACTCGGAAGTACTTCTCTGGCCCTTCTCGATCGACGCACTGCTGTGGACAAAATGGGCTCACTTGGGCTGACTGAATTTCACCATGACGTCAGCAGAAATGATTGTCAGTATATTTTTTTGGGTTGGGTATCCATCGATTGACGTATTTCAGGCCTCTTCTGTTGAATTATCGATCAGTTTTTTTATGATTTCAATATGTTTTTTTTTCTCTGGTTTTTTGCCAACTTCCCTCTTTTGGTTCTCATAAGTGTGTTTGCATAATGGTTTGCCAATGTAATTGTCCAACATTCATTTTCACTGTGTGTATCTTTCTGGATTGTGAATTGATTGTCTTTGATTTTTAGACAGTCAGGGTTGACTTCAGTAGTCACATACTTGTGATAAACACTCACATTGGTTATTGAGTTGGTGATTTCATTTGCAAAATTATCATAGTTGGCATCGCTTGCCTCAGTTCTGCCCTGTCAAAATGATTAAACCCACATATCCACATAGTAAAGCCCACTTCACTTTGAACCATCCTGTCAAACTCTTTGTCAGTTCTCATTCCCATCATTTTTTTTAATTTTGCTTTGTCAGAAAATTTATCCACCGTTCTCTTCAACCATTATCTTTAACAATTATCTCTATAAACTTTTGCACTTTGATACTTTCCGTAAATACTTTCTTTTCATTGATTGTGAATGGATAGTATTGTTTCCTACCATCGTGCATGGAACTTTCTTTTTTAGCATCATTCCTGTTCTCTGGTGGAAACAACATATATTTTACAGAGTAAAGATACTTGCTACCAGACACCCTTTCTTTAAAAACGTTGGCAAATCTAAGATTTAATCTACCGGTATCTGAAAATTGTTTGAGTTGTTCCGGGCTCATTTGCTCCTGACTCTTCTATCCACCACTACTATGTTCCTTCCTTTTCCTGCCTTCTTTATTACCTTCTTAACGTTCTCTCCTCATCCTATTGGCACAGCAGTTTGATATTTTTGAACTGCTTTATCATAAGCTTTCACACCCTTCTTCTCTTTCTCGTCATTGGTCGCTGTGATATCTGATTCCTTTTATCAGCTTTTCTGCGGTGCCAAAGTGAACTATCTTCCTATCTTGATAAAGGTCCATAATATTCTTAATCTTCTGCGCTTTATTTCTTGTCTTCTCTCTTACATTTTTTAAACTGGCAACCAACGCCAACCACTCAGCCCAGACCCACAGTCACAGCGTCAATCCACTGTAGGCGACTGTCTGATGCGTTTTATCCAACATGGTCCAACACTTGAAAGATATATATATATATGTGTGTGTGTGTTTGAAGAACATATCAGTCGCGTTGCTCCGTCATCTTGTTCAACTGATTGCTATTGAAACATACCTTTTCTTTACAAGTCCATCCAACAAATAGGATGATGATCCCATTTGACCATATTTTGTGGTGGCTACCAACCAGGTCTGGCTCAAGATTGCTTAGGGCATCTTAAGGCATTTGCACAATTTCCTTAGCTCAGCTTTTCGCTTCACCGTGAGTTTGAGATATGCTTCGCTTCATTGCTGTGGTGACGCCTTGGGTGCTGACCTTCGGTGCTCGACCCATGATGTCCCACGAGAAACTTCCAGGCAAGTTGAGCATTTGCACATGTCCACAGATGCCTTGGAAGGAGCAGCTGAAGACGCCTTGCTGCCAACCCGGCCTTGTGTCTTGGCTGGGAACATGAGAAGATCGGAGGTGTTTTTGAAGCTGTTCAGTTTCATGCGAACAGGTGGGATGATTGCAATAGAAGTGTGTTCAAATTTCACATGTGCTGGAGGGGAATGGGATTGAGACCTCCAACATCCACCAGCCGTCTGTAGCACTGATGTGTTCATCTTAGCTGTTAGTTCAGCATTGGTTCAACATTGGTTCAACATTGGTTCAACATGTTCAACCCCTTTTTCCACACCAGATTCTCAGAGAGCCGCACGCTTCGGCCAATGGCCAGCTCAGGTGTGTGAACCTGAAGGGGACAAGGGCCATTGCAGAAATGCCCTCGGAGATCCCTGCAAAAAGACCATCGGCGGCACCATGTGCGCGAGCAAGATCTACTTGGAAGATCGCAAGACGACATGCAAAAAGAACTGGGAGGGCAAGGCGGGAACTTTCCGTAAAGACTGGGACGAAAACAGAAAAAATCGTTGGAAAATAGTGAGAAAATGGAAAACAAACATTTTTGCTGGGGTTATAGCCAAAACCTCCATGGATTTCCTGGCCTTTTTCATTGTCACCAACTTTGCGTGCAACAGTGCGTGTTGGAATCTCTGAAATGTGGAGCAGCTTTTGGCGTAGAGTCTACAGAGCCCAGTTACCCTTCCAAAAAGATCCAAGAAGAGTTTGGGTCTTGAAACTCAGGTGATTCATGGATACAAGATCACACAAGATGACACAGGCGAAAATCCTTCCATTTGAATTCTGACCCCCCCAAAAAAGATGGTCGAAGACTCATTGAAGACTGATGATGTTTTTTTTGGTCAGTCTGTGTCTTTGATTTGCAGTACTGTATTGGTTTTCGATGATTGCGGAATGTTTCTGCGCAGCATGCTGAAATTTGGATGGGTTTTGATGATTGTGATGGGTGGCGTTTTGACCCAAGGGCAACTACTGTTGCCTGAAGGGTGGGAGCAAGCCCCTTCTCAAAGATGACAACGTGCACTACGATTCAGAGAAGTGCTGCAGCAAGAAGGTGAAAGGTGACCCAGACGATTCCAGCACGCATACATGCGACTGATGTGTGAGGGAGCTGTAGGGAGCTAGTTCACCCACGAGACTGTTCGATCACGCTCTTGGAAGAAAAGAATCGTTTTCAAGGTCTGCGTGATGAGAGCCCAGTCGACAGTCCATCCTGTGAAGCATTGACAAATACAATGCAAATGGGAGCTTGCCTTCAAGGGTTGAAGTTGGGTAAATACCTATCGGTTAGGCTGTTTGTTTGCGTTGATAAAATGAAGGAATGTACTATCTATCTATCGATCTATCTATCTATCTATCTATGTATATATATATATCAAATAGTCAATCATGAACTGTTACGCAACATATCTTTGCTTGATCGCCCCAAGGAATTTACTTGATGGTTTCAGTGTTTGTTTCCTTGTCGTGCCCGCTTGGTGAAGACTACCTGGTTTGACGTAATTGCCATGGTTACCAACTGCAAGCCGGGCCATTGAAAATAAGTGGCTGGCTTTTCCCTTGGCGCTTTCGACCATGGTCTGGATGTGAAGAGGGTGGCACAGTTCGCTGGTGAACCTGCCCCCTGCAAAAAATCCATCAAGCGTTGGAAAGATTTCACACCCAAGTACATTAGCAATCCCTTCCGCCTAAACTTAAATACCGCCCTAGAAACCATGGTTTAGTGTTGGATTTGTTATGCTTTGTACTGATTTGTTCATTTTGGAGGTCTATATGGGGGTATTTGATATTAGGGGGATGAGATTACTTGAGGATGGAAGGCAAGAAACGGCAAACAGCCATATTCTGCAAGAAAGTTGCCTCATGAACCTGAAATTTGAAGACCTATGTCAGTCTTCGGCAGAACAAGTGCGTGGCATATTCCCTTCCTTGAGTTCTGTCGGGCAGGGAGATCAGAGACATTTTGGGAGAGTATGCTGAGCAGTGCGGGCACTCAGGGGCTGTGGCAAGCCTCGAGCTCAGCGCGTGGAAGTGTTTGTTAGTTCTTCCCTACTTTCATCAATTCGGGATGATCAAATAGTGCTCTCTTATGTTGTAGAGGGAGTTTGAAACCACCAGGAAGTTATAGCTGCTGAATTTTCCATGCATCCTCCAAATGCTTTGCGTCATGCGTAGCAGTGGCCATCAAGAATTTCCCATGTTTCTTGGCTCTTCAGCTTATGTAGTATAGATCTCCCCCATCTTTTGCTAGCGGTTTTCGGACCAGTTGAGCTGCAGCTGAAAAAGCGCAGCTTCTCATGTCGGGTCCAGATGTGGATGATATCAGCACCATCGAGGAGGAGGAGGATGTCCGCAAGGGCGGCCAGAGCGATGCCTCCGTTTCACCGAAGCCAGCGAGGGCTGCCTTCGACCATGGACTTCCCCCCGTTGGGGGCCCCGCCGTCGACGAAAGGTCCGAAAGGCGGACGACTAAGAGCCGGTGTGCCCGATGTGGCGATGCCTTGGAGAGGTGCTTGGAAACTTGGGAGAATTAGATAGGATTAAAAAATAGTTTTAAAGTAAAGGGATTTAAGACTTAAGATATGTATTTCTTTGTGTCATGATTATGGTTATATTGATTTGGTCTCTTGAATCAGTGCTTTAAATTTATGCAAGTGTTTGTAAGTTCTTTCTATTGTTTGTTGGATTTATTGGAACGTCTTTGAGAGGAAGGATTTCCAGGTAGGGCACCGATTTGTCATGGGGCATCTCTTTGGCGCACATTCCAAGGATAAGATCCCCTTCCCGCAAATCCGACCCCTCAAGTGCTTGCAGCAGCCGGGGTCTATGAACCGCTGCTTCGAGTCCAATAGCTGTTGTCGCTGTTGCGGCAGCAGGGGTTGCCAGGTGGAGATCCGTCAAAACAGGTGGACTTAGGCAGATGAAGATCTGGAGGCAGTCTGTTCATTGCATTTTTTGATCGGTAAATGCTCAAAACAAACAGATGGCCTTTGAAGATGATCAAAAGAACAATATTGGGATGATACTGGTGCCGCTTTCACGATGGCTCACCTCCTTTTTGAAGCCATGTTTACTCGCATAAAGCCTCTTATTGTTCTTGAAATCCCAAAGTCCTGGGTGGTTACATCCATATTTGTTCACTTCTTGTCTCGGAATCCTCTGATTCTTGGAATCTTTAGGCCCTTCTCCCACAATTGGACCGGAAAATCTACAGGAAGCCCCAAGATTTGATGGTAAAAAACATGGTTCCCTTTGGACTCTAGACTTCCCTTAAGTCATTGCACTGACCCCCGGCTTCCAGGTCTTCGGAAACCTGCGGAAGATTCTCCTCTTCGTCTCGCTGTGCCTAACTTTGGTCAGCATTGCGTTGCGTGCCATGCCTGCAGCGGCGCTCTCATCGGATATGGGCAACCTGCATGGTTTCCCTTGGGCCTATGGGAGCCACTTGGCAACATGGGAGGACTTTGTATAGATGGATAGATAGGATGGATGGACAGATAGAAAGATAGATAGATGAAAGATAGAAAGAAAGATAGATAGATAGGTAGATAGGTAGATAGATAGGTAGATAGGTAGATAGGTATATAGATAGATTAGAATAGATTAATTAGATAAGAATAGATTAGATGAGAATAGATAAGATAAGATAAGATAGATAGATAAATATATGTATAAATGAAAACAGTCCCGAACAGATAGAAAAATAACATCCTTTAAACTACTGATGAAATTTACCTGTTTTACATTTTTGGAGGCTTCTGTTTGTATTCTGTATGCAGTATGCAATCATATAATCATATGGGATCAATGATGGTGTGCCCAGCCATGAGGCTTCAATCACCATCATACTGGCGATTCAAGCAGCAAACAAATGTGATTGTGAGGACTAGGTCCACATAAGCATAATCGCATGAGAATACAGAAGCAACACAACCATATCTTTGATTGGTGGTCTCTTACATTGCTTTGTCCAAAATGGTGGGGTCTTTTATGGTCTTTTCAAATTTGTTTGCAACCATGGGATGGAATGGGATATTTCGTTGTCGGACAAAGCCCTACGTTTCGTTCTCCATAGTACATGAGATGATGATTCCCAATTGACTGATGTTTTTGGAATGGGTAAAATACTTCTGGAATCTTCTGGGTGTAGGATGTGCAAAATGATTTCACTGGTGTGATTCTTCAAGTAAACTATCACACGGGTTAATCTGCAGAATTCGGTGATTTTTATGTGCTTTGAATATCACACCAGCCTGGTCCACAATCCCCTGGCAGCCACTGCACCGGTGCAGGGTAAGTGATTCATCGAGACCCCGGGATGAGCTCAGTTCATGTTGTTTCTTATGCAGCTCCTACTGGGTTGGCCACCAGACTATGTATTTGCCAAGAGTAAAGTTGGCGTAATTCAGCAGTGCGAGTAGCGTTAGTCTCAACTCACTGAGAGTGGATGCTTCGGATCCGCATGTTGTCTGTCAAAAGTTAGATTCTATAGTGATATTGTGAGATGATCATGGGGCCTCATAGGGCACCACGAATAGTTTTCTAAAATTTGCTGGGTGACAAGTTCCCCATGTGCAATAATGTTTTGACCACTGGTAAGACTTATAGTTTTGGTGCTTATGTTTACACTTGTGGTGTTTCTAATCATGCTTATACCATATACCCATAGAAGCTACCCCAACTGCAACCGCGACCCAGGTTATGAATGTATCAGGAACGACCTTTGCGAGGGCTTGACTGCCCAGGTGTACATTGGTCTTGAAGCGATCCTTGTTGATAGTGAGAACTTCAACATATACAAGGCCTGGGTAGAAAAGCGTCAGTGTTGGAATGGTGTGAATACATAGGGACATATGGGTCTGTGTGTAAAAATTGGATATGCCCCCAAATGGCTATTTGTCATAGGGAACATCATGATATTTCAACGGATTCGGGAGTTACCAATATTTTCAGACAATTATTGAGCAGGGACCCCCGGATTGATCCTAGACATCGATCCTTAAATTAACAGGGCTCGGACCCTGCTGTTCTTTTGACAGGTGGACATATAGACAAAAGGATAGACACGTGGAAAGATTGATAGAGGTACCCTCTGGTTATTTAACATAGCCATTGAAAATCACCATTTTTCATAGGTAAACCAACTATAAATGGGCCATTTTCCATGGCTATGTTAAATGGTAATGGACGTATCAAAAGATAGATCGATAGAGAGAGGTAGAAAACAGATAGATAGCAGATAGATAACAGATAGATAACAGATAGATAACAGATAGATAATGATAGATACACTTGCCCATACCTTACCCATTGCCCAATTGGTGGCAGTGGCGTATTGGCGTCAGGTCATTCAGTGGAGTGCTGACGATTGCGAGGAGAACCTCAGCTCCCTGGGTGCTGGTGAGTACTGCAGCATTTGCGACAGGGCCTCAAAAGGCGCGTGTGATGGGAGGATGGGCCACTTGGGGAGCATTTTTGTTGTGGGAAAAAATGATATAGATCTTGAAGAATGATAAGGAATGAAACATTTTAAGGGAATATTGGGGATACAATTCTGAGAGATGATATGAGGCATCATTTGAGATACAATGGGGTGGACATATTTAAATCCACACAGTAACCTTATATTTGGGTTTGTCGAAACGTGGAGTATCCCAAAATGGCAGTTTTGATGAGGTAATTTTTGATTATATAATTATAACTTAGTTAGAAACTTATAACTTATAACCATCTGATTTCAGGGTAACAGTGCCCTAGTGTCAGAGATACACACGTAGAGAATAACAACATGTAACAAATAGTTTTGGTTTGGCTGGCTTACATGGTGGATTTGATAGCAGCATGTGTTTCATCCACAAGACATTTGGGGATTTTATGTAAATAATTGATTCAAATGGGGATATGAATGCCGATTGATTTGCAGGACTATACTTATCATTTCTTTAGATTGAGAGGCCATCTCCAAATTGCACCGTGATTTTCAATTACAATTTGGCCCTCGGAACTGTCACATCCATCCATTTTCTGAATCTAAATTGAGCGGTGATGGGATGTGAAGGGCTGGTTGGCTTTGTTCTTTTGCAGGCAAGCGTTGGGGAATGTATAAGAATATTTCAGCTGAAGATGAAGATGTTTGCGCATGGCATCTAAGCCTGGCCATGCAGGTTGCGCGGCCATGGCTTTCGTGTCCATTGCCACTGGCTTAGTGAATATTTGGACAGATATCCAGCGGATGCGCTCCCGAAATGATCACAACTGTATTAAGAGCGTAGCTATTGGAAACTTGGCTAACAGGCTAACAGGGCGGATTGGATTGTCGGCCTTGCTGCATAGGAAATCCACACCGGAAGATGGTTGTCATTTTCGGATGCCCCTTATTGGATTGTTGCTCTCATGGCTTTTTCTCCACAGAGTCGTAGATAAACAGAGCCCCAAACCACCAGAGTTCACTAACCAATGTGTTTGTTATGTTTTGGTTTTGATGGCTTTACTGTTGAAAATTGGGGCTTCCAAGTGCGCATTCAAAGTTTGGGGTCGCCAACCGTGGTTAACCCGCGCTCCCTAATACTAAACCGCCCCCCCCCCAGGCAAGACATTTGTAAGTGGAGCAGGACTGGGCATCAAACGGATTAATCCCTGCTCCCGTTCTCAATTTTGGGAAATTTGAAGTTGGTCAATTTTAGTTCCAATAGATCCCCTTTAGAAAAAATATGAGAGTGAAGGTCCCATTTGAGGGTTTCACCCCCTGTTTAAAAAAATGCTTTACTTCATGTGATCCCCACCATGACATTTACCGATTTGTTACTGGCAAATCTTCTGGCATTCTATCTGACATATCTTCTGGCATTCGATCTGGCATTCTATCTGGCATATCTTCTGGCATTCTACTTGGCATATCTTCTGGCATTCTATCTGGCATTCTATCTCGCATATCTTCTGGCATACATTATATCTGGCAAATCTTCTGGCATTCTATCTGGCATATCTTCTGGCATTCTACCTGGCATATCTTCTGGCATATGTTCTGTCTTCCGGCACTCTATCTGGCATATCTTCTGGCATATCTTCTGACATTCTATCTGGCAAATCTTCTGGCGTTCTATCTGGCAAACATTCTGGCACTTTATCTGGCATACCTTCTGACATTCTATCTGGCATATCTCATGGCATTTTATCTGGCATATCTTCTGGCATATCTTCTGGCATTCGATCTGGCATATCTTCTGGCATTCGATCTGGCATATCTTCTGGCATTCTATCTGGCATATCTTCTGGCATTCTATCTGGCCGTTGAGGTCCAGCGGTGCACACTGAGCTGGGCAGGTCCCAGGTTGAGGTCTAGCGTTGCACACTGAGCTCGGAAGGTCCCAGGTTGAGGTCCAGCGGTGCACACTGAGCTGGGCAGGTCCCAGGTTGAGGTCCAGCGGTGCACACTGAGCTGGGAAGGTCCCAGGTTGAGGTCCAGCGGTGCACACTGAGCTG
>Ga0126342_10023083_pt1 | contig 10213 bp, 10 predicted proteins | sample Cyp1metagenome_FD_92528 | JGI IMG/M metagenome (GOLD analysis project Ga0126342, IMG submission 92528) | Coral microbial communities from Lord Howe Island, Old Settlement Bay, Australia - Cyphastrea 1 metagenome | ecosystem: Host-associated > Invertebrates > Cnidaria > Coral ... | reverse complement strand
GAACATGTCTTTTGTACTGCGCCTGCCACGCGAAATGCATCTTTGCAGATCCTCTTCAAATGTCCCACGCCTGCCATCGTTTTTGGAAATGCTACAAAACCCTCACGTTTTGCTCACTTTTGACAAGGTGCGCAATCCCTTCTGCCTACCACGCAAAACGACATCTGAACGTCCAAAAGTGCTCCGTGCCCCTCAGTTTTTTGCACATTTGACTTCGAAATGTGCTTCGCGCCACAACGGCGTGCACTTTTTCGACATCTCAACTTCCAAAAGTGGCCCGAACCTGGTGTGTTTTGTACATTTTGACTTCGAAATGTGCTTCGCGCCACAACCGCGTGCACTTTTTCGACATCTGAACCTCCAAAAGTGGTCCGAGGCCGTCAGTTTTTAACACTTTTGACTTGGAAATGTGCCTCGCGCCACAACGGCGTGCACTTTTTCGACATCTCAACTTCCAAAAGTGGTCCGACGGTGGTGTGTTTTGTACATTTTGACTTGGAAATGTGCTTCGCGCCACAACGGCATGCACTTTTTCGACATCTCAACTGCCAAAAGTGGTCCGACGCTGGTGTGCTTTGTACATTTTGACTTCGAAATGTGCTTCGCGCCACAACGGCGTGCAATTTTTCATCTCTCATCTGGCCAGCTGGCTCCGCGCCCGCCGCTCTAGCGAGCCTACTTTTCGACCCTCCGGAGCCGCAAATCATTGGAAAAACAGAGTGTTACGCGACTTTCCTACCTTTTCGCGCATCTGCATCTTCTTTCTTCTGAATCTTTCTCTTCTCTGATCTTCTCTCTTCTACTTTCCTCTTCTCTCTGCCTCTGCCCAACTCTGCTTTTCATCTGCCCATATTGTCGGAAGTTTGACTTCTAAACTTCCTTCGGTGATGTTTTATGTTTAAGTTAATTAATTGGTTGTGTTGCTGTTTGTGTTAATGTTTGACTAATGTTTGACTCGTTTCACTTCCACGGTGGTCATTTGGACTTGCTCCCGTTGCGCCGTTGCGCCGTTGCGAGGCCACCACCCACACAGCCACCTCCACGGAGAGGCACCGCAGCAAAGGTCAACTCTACAAGCAAACCATAGACATCCATAGACCATAGCAATGCCATAGCAAACCTGTAACGTCTGTAACACTTTGATGATCTTTGATGCAAATAATTGACTAATTTGATTTTCAACATATTCATTTTTTTTTCGCAGAGATGTGTTTTTTTTTCGACTTGCGCAAATATGCACAAATTACAGTCAGGTCGACTGGAACGAAATGAAGGGGGAGGTGTAAGCATTGTGGTGATGCAGGCTCTCTGCCAAGTTTTGCATTGATTCTTTTTTGTTTAAGAGAACTCGATTGTGCTGGCTTTCGGCTTTCTCACATTCATTGCGAGGTGCCTCCGACCCTGAACAAAATGGATGTGCTAAACGAGTACTTCGGCAGGTTTGGGCCAGCTCCCAAGTTTTTGTGGCGCAAGCGTCCTGCATCCACTGCATCCGAGAATCATGCATGGCTACAGCGATATTCTTTCTCGCCTCGTTGAGTAAATCTCAGGCCGGTGTCCTCGCTACAAATCAATCAGTCGCGCCACGAGGCTGTGAGTTTGTTGGCCTTGTATGACTTTGTATGAGTCGTACGAGTCTTGGAGTCTTGCCATGTCTTGCTCGTCAACAAACCACTCTCCCAATCTCTCCAACCAACCTGCAAATCACCGTCAGCGCAAAGCTGTGGCAGGCCATCGTCACTTTTACCCGCATGGAGGACGCGGAGGAGGTTTCAGCAAGCTGTCCGAATGAAAAAATGGGCACTGCAGATCACTGTAGATATTCGACGCAATACGATGCCCAACATGCTGCAAAGATGTCAGTCATGCAAAAAATACGGACCAAATTTCCAAGATATGATCCATTGATACTTTGTGATATCTTATGACTCAGCTCAAGCCTCACAGTTTTCAGTTTGGCGCCAGGCTCTGCGATTCCCAGTGCTAAACGATCCTTCAATAGGCAGCGGTTGGTCGACACATCACTTGGAACTGTATACAACTTCTTCCTTTGATTCACAGAAATCAGAAATCAACATTGTTTCTGGCTGTGGGAAAGCAACTGCCAGAAACCAATTTTAGAAGCGAATTTAAAGGGAACCTTGAAAAATAGAGGGTCAAGATAGGATACGCACATATTCATCAATGGCTTGCTGATCTATGCGTTCTCGCTTGTACCCTGTACGTGTTTTATTGACTCTGTGTGTCCCTCTCCCTCGCTTTGTCATGATTTCTCCATATTTCTCCACCTCTCTCTGTTCGTCTTCCCCTTGTGACTTGTTTGCGCATGTCAGGCTTGAGACCCTGGCACGCCAAGGCGCCTTAGATGGGAACAGGGTAAAGAGATTATGCCGATTGGAGAAGGCTAATTGCAACATATTCCAACTGCTTCACCGCTGATTCATGCGAGCTTTTGCATCTTTGCTCTACATAAGATTTGGCGTGCCTTATTTTGTTCTTTGGGATTGACTACATCCATTGTCCCTCAGGCTGGGCAACGATCACCTGATGATGTACCGGGCGAGGCAGACTAATGTGAAGTGAACTTCAAGGACGCAGTTCAATGATGCAAAATGATTTCGAGACTGTAAAGATATTGAAACCTTTGGCGGAATGCCAAAGGCCCTTTGTAGCACAAGAGATGTGCATGTACTCACAGGGAGGAAAGCAAGGACCAAATGCTTTAGCCATCCATAGCCATCCCAGATTTCCAAATGTCACAAGTTCAACCACCGCCAGTCCATTGGGTCCATCGTGCCTTGGCAATGCGAGGGAAATCTGTGCAAAAACGTGCAGCTTTTTCATGTTTTGAAACTTTTTCCACATTCTGTTGTCGCTGTCGAATCTGTCGAAACAACTTTGAGACTTGAGACATCTTGAGACTTTTTGCATCTTTTTGCCGAGGCAGGTTTTGTTCGAGTTTTGTTCGTTTGTGCGAGGCTAATGCACCTGTTGCACCTAGCCCGGCGCCTGAGATTCTGACTCGAGTTGACTTGAGTGAAACGTTGCGTCATCACCCTCGGTTCTTTAACCATTTTAACCACCGTACAGCCTACAAGTCGTGGACAAGGGGGCTGGACAAGAGCTTGGACAAGATTGGACAAGGGTACTGCGCATTCAGAACAAACTGCAAGTGGTGCAAATGGTAGGCTGCAAACAGCACAACAGCAGTTACGAGCACATTTTCTTGCACTACAGATGCACGATTCTCTTGGATGCTCTTGGACCATTGGATGCTCCTAGGTATTCCAATCATTGCAAGCGGCAACATGACACTAGAGTCTGGACTCAGAGACTGTGTGCTGGGGTCTTCGTGGTTTATCATTTCTGCCTTTGTTCACTTTCTGCAAGCAAAATGGGGTGGATGCTCGGCTGGATTCAAAGCATTCTCCAGGTCAGGCAGAGTGCTGGAAGCCAAGAGAAAGCGTGAAGAGCTACAGGTGCAGCAAGAAGATTCATTCGCGCAAGAGGATTAGCCTCCAACTTCCAACGTCTGAAATTGGCTTAAATTGACTTCTTTCAGATTTACTAATTTATCAATCTGCATCTTACATCCTTGTCTATGAAATACAGAATATGATATACTGTATATATATATACAGTACCGACAGTACCTGAATTTCTCCATTGTCGCAGCCGAATCTCCATGCTTCATCTCTTCCGACCGAAAGAAGCGTTACCTGGTGGATCCTGATGATCATCTGATGGTTCATTGCCAGAAGGCATCTCCTGATCCAATCAGATGCACTTGGCATAGCTTGGTGAAGAGCCCTTTCGATGCTAACATTTCTTTGCGGACATATGGGATACATATGGGGCCTATGAGCTACTTCGCATACCTGAGTCATGTATGATTCAGCACGTGCGCAAAAATGAGAGGTAAGCATCGCCCTGAATAGAGATGCAATTGTTTAGACACGACCCTATCTTCCATAGGAATATCATGGAATATCTTGAAGCACATTCAACCTCGGCGTACATGTAAGATCTGGTTTCCAGATGCAGTGCTGGTGTAGTTGGTGACCTCATTTTAAGTTGAGATGTGTCATGACAGAATCTGATTACATGGTTTCAACAACCAGGTTTACAAATCCACCAAAGTATCATGACCTCTCTTTTCCAGATAATTTTTCCGCATGCATTGTTTAGGCCCGCTCTACAAGTTCAGATATCATTTGTTGCCTTGGGGAAGCAGATGCCTTAGAAACTACAGCTACCAGGATCGGCGAAAGGTGCTGCTCTCAAGCCTCACAGACCAGCTGAAGCAGGTGTTGGCGAGGACTGAAGTGTCACAATATGTCACAATAGCAGCAAAGTAGACCAAGCGAAGCAGGGAGAAGCAGGAAGCACATCTTAATGACTTAGCACGTTCCATACTTTCTGCAGATAGTGCATTGGATGGTGCTAGGCGGCCAAGCAGGCCTATTATCAATAGACATACGTATATAATATATGTATATATACATCTTAGATGAGTATCAACATGAATCATGATACAAACCATTATATTTTACCGTACCCATGTGTATTATACTAGATGGTATTTTGAATCATGAATAACACATTATTATGTATTTAGAATTGCTGCAACGAATCGGTGGGTTGTGGATGCTGAACGAAAGACCTTGCTTGTTGACATTGCACCTCCATGATTTGCGAGTATTGGCATCTTTAGACAATTTGCATAGATTCTTGTTGTTCCGACCCAATTGACACACCCAATCGAAGTAGTAATACGTACCCTTGCGAATGTTCTTGAAGTAAAAACAACGCGATCGCCTACAGGTTTCTACACCTTGAAAAAACATGAAAACCACATTTAAAAAAAAACACATTCCAGATGCTTTGTCAAGGCTTTGTCGCTTCCATTTCTGCCAATTTCTAGTTCACCCTGTGAAGTCAGAGCCTTCTCCCAGGATCAATGATCCAACAACTTCTGATCGAAATCGGGAGCAGCTCCAGGTAGACAACATGGCAGACATCCGCAGACTGTACATCTACACTTTTTTTGTGAGTTTTCTGTTTCAAAAAAAGTGAGATCGGTGTACCGTACCGTCTTGTGAGATTGTGCCCGTCTGGTGCGCATGTGTTGGGACCTGACAACCAACTGGGACGGACAAGAGTTTATACTTTCGTGTGAGCTATACCCCGAGCTATGCCCTAATTCGTGCTGGTTGATGGCTATATAGGGTAGCACCAGCTCGCTTCATTCGTGAGAATTCTTGCAATCAGTAAAGTACTTCGAGGCTAGAGGGGAATGGCAGAAGGTCTTGGGCACTGCTCACATGATTTCAGCTGACCGTTGTGTGCAGAAAAACGTCGAACACCAAAGACAATGGGAGGCCATTTTGGCGAACATCAAGGACAAAATCAACACCCTAACTCCAGCTCCAAAGGAGGCATGAGCGCAACACAAACAGCACTATCTTGTTTTGCTGTTGGAGACAATTCTTGGATCTCACAAAGTTCACCGAGTGTACCAAGGGTTCCAAGTGTTGTGTGGAGAGCGCTGGGTCGAAAGACAGGATCCAGCCAAGCGACGGCCAATGCCAATGCGCGCGTTGCCGTACCAGGCCGGACTTGAAACTTGTCCCATTTTGTACCAACCAGGATGGACCATGGACGACCTTAGAGACCTTGAGGACCTCAGTGTTCCGTAAAGTTCTGGCATGAATTTATTGTTTATCCGACATTCCAGGACACTTAGGCGGGTTCTCCCTTCGCTATCCTTTACATTCCTTTGTGCCAGATACATCAAAATATCATGAAATATCATGAATTGTCACACTTTTTCACAAGTTGTGCACAAGTTGATCTTCATTTTGGCCTGTTCCTGGAAAGTGTTTGCGCATCCGTCAGACCACGCTGGACAATCGCCCTAGACCAGCAGTGCTGCATCTTTCAAAGCTCCCTGCCTGGGCCCAAGACCTGGCCAGTTCAAAGATGTTCAAAGATGTTCAAAGGCAAGGAATGACTTGAAATTCTGCGAAAAAAGAATGAACACGATGGGAAACGAGGGGAAAAGTGATGAAAAGGGTGTCTTCTCATACTTTTCCAGATAGCTCCAGATAGGTTCAGGTGGGTTCAGATACTTCCAGGTTGTCTATTGTCTCTGCATAGTATAGATGTTTGTCACTTTTTGATTCCCAGGAAGAGATGCGGGGACCTGATGGCGAGGCGAAGAAGGGAAGTGACCACAGACTGAGGACGATCTGACGTCGACGGTGACATCATGAGCCAATGCTAGTGATGTCCAGTGACGTCCAGTGACGTCCAGTGATGTAGATAGGATGTCTACTGCGTAGGATGTCCTCTTGCAGGTGCAGCTTCGCGACGCCTTGGGTGACAGCGTCGAATGGATTCGTGATTGGTCTGAAGACGGAAGCCAAAGCCCCGGAAGTCTTCGGATGCTTTTCCAACTCGTGCATCGGACCAGACACAAGTATCACAACATCACAAGAATATCACAAGAAATCAAGAAATACAGATTTCAAATACAAGAATATCCAGATGGCAAACATTTGGCAAACATGTCTTTGGATGTTCTTGCGGATGGACTGAGTGCATGTTCCAATACAGTTTGTCACCACTTGCTTTGCTGGCTCGCGGGACAGTCTGCATGTCCAATCCTTGGAAGCCAAGTGTTTAATTTCTTCCCAGCACTTTTTGTGCCTAGCCTGCCTACTGTAGTTTTCATTTTTCAAAATTGTTCGGTGCTTTCCTTAGGTGCGTGCGTCGTGCGTTTTCGAGACCACCGACAGGCTGAGGCTTGGATTGCTCTACGCGGCAGAGTCTTTGAGATGTGCACAATGTGAAACCATGTGAAACCGTGTGAAACCATGTGAAACCATGTGAAACCATGTGAAACGATGTGAAACGATGTGAAACCATGTGAAACCATGTGAAACCATTCAATTACGTATGTGTACGCATGTCCATGTCAATGTGTTATCAAGAGATTTTTTGAGCTGTGAGGCCTTATTCATTTTGTATAAGACAAACCTCTGACGCAAAGAGACTTAGGCAGCCATAGGATCCGGCAGGCTGCTGTACAGGATCAAAAAGTTTGGGGGTTCACGGCAAAGATCCAAGAGGAGGCACGGCACATGGATTTAGACATCATAGACATGATTGATTCAATGCTTGGTCATGTTTGGCCTGCTAGCCTTCTATACTTTGTACATCTTTGTACTTGGTATTTTGTTGCAATTTTAAAATGGTAGGATATCTGAGAATTACAGTACATCAAATTGCGGCATGTTGTGAGTTTGGCAAACCTTTGCTGATGCGCTGACAGGCTCCCCCACACTTTCGGCGCAAGCCTCCAGTTAGATTTCACCAGCAGCCTCGACAGATGCACACTCATAAGGCCAAAGCAAACATCTTTTTTCATTGCTTCAAGTAGTCAACTCGCACACGCTGGAAATCGTTGTCCACAAAAGGTTGAACCATATTGACAGTAGTTGACAGTTGTGTAAGCAAAAAACCCTAAGCCCTAAACCCCAAACCCTAAAGTGAGTTTCGAAACCACAGCAAGATGGGGATGAACGACAGATGTTTTACAAGTTGTGCAATGTTGTGCAATGTTGTGCAATGTTGTGCAATGTTGTGCAATGTTGTGCAATGTTGCGAGCTTGAACCTGCGCTTGTGTGGCAGGTCTTTCGGCCTCCACGCATGGATGGGCTGGCTTTGTTTGGCAATGCCTGAAACGTCTGAAACGAGACCTGGACAGACGTTGGGACGATCAAGCGCCTTGTAGAGCCAAACTACCGTGACAGCTTCCCGAGTTATTCAGAAACTGGTCTGATCTGGTCTGTGGGAGCATTCCTTTATATCCCTCCATTTGTTCTCATGGAGTTGCAGCAGAAGCAGCTGAAAGCTGCGTGTAAGCGAGCTTGCTTCGACATTGTGGAGTTTAGGAATGTCTGTTGGGGGCTAGTCAGCCAACACCGCGTTCATAGCTCTAGTCTCCTAAACTGCGAAGAGAAATGGTATACATCCTTTTAGTATAGGATGTAGATGCATGCATGGATATAGTATGTTATAGAGAGGACATTCTTGTTACATATCGACAGATTCACGCACACGTGTACATGAGATCAGACGACATTGGGATCCTATTGTGATTGTTGAGTCAACATTGGAACCTGTTCACTGAAGAGATTGACGATTCATGGAAGATAGTTATCTTGGAGATAGTCATCTCGGATAGTCATTGCGTGAATAGGACACAACAGGAAACTGTCAAACAGAATCATTTTTCTGAAGCTTGTCCCCCAAATATCCATAAATATCAGAATAAGTATCTCTAAATGTCCAAAGACTCCCAAGTATATTCAAATATCCAACTTCAGCTTCTTACGAACTTGGTCGTGAGTGTCCTTTGGCATGCCAGGTGGAACGGGCCCCCGGCAGCCCAGACACCGAGGCAAAACACCGACGAAACATCAAAATTGCAATTTTTATACGAAGCATGGATGACCTGGATGTGATTGCCATTGATATAGAGCAATGGGGGTGCACACTTGAAGTGACTTGGATGGTTTGTGACGATTTGTTTCCATCACGGTTATCACGAGAGCACTGGAGGCTTTCGACTCTGACATCGAAGACCCGGAAGTCTTGGCATCCATGCGACCACCGGAACCAGAACAGGAATTGCAAGATGGCGCCCAGGAGCCGTCAAGACGGTTTGACAAAAGCTTGACAGTCTTGGACAGAGTCTTGGATAGTTTTGAGACAAAATTTCTCAGAACCTCAAACATTGTCGCAGGACCTCTTGGCAGAGGCTGGAATTCAGATGCCGGGGTGGGTTTGCGCTCACAACATGACCACAATTTTGGAAGGATTTCCCTACTTTTATTTCGCCTAACTGCGAAATTGAAAGGTTGAGATTCAGAAAATATGCAGTATTCTCAACATTTGTTGTTGAACATCTTTGCAAGCACCATTTTCTTTTGCTTTCTATTCTTTTTGACTTCCATGGATCATTCTGACCACACCTTTCAGTCTCTACCCGTTTCCTTCTAACATGTTAGGCTGGAGAAGATCAACCTGCACCATTACAGGCTTGATAGAACTCGTGTTCGAGACATTTTGAGACTGCTTTCAGGATCTTGCATTTGCACGCCGTCAAGAGATGCCATGGCTCTGACTGAAATGATTGCTTTCGCTGTCATGCCTGTTGTTCCTGTCATGCCTGTCATGCCTGTCATGCCTTTCATGGACTATTGGGATTTGTGTATCTTTTGTTCCTGGTGGTTTCAACTTGTGGCCTAGTCCTGGCTCCACAGAGCTTGTTGCACAAAAGGTTAACAACAGATAACAACAGTTGTTTAATTCTGTCGAGAATCCATTTCAGTGTTGGCACCAAAACCTGCATCTCAGATGTTGCACATTGCCCAATCCCAGCCCCAGAGGCTGAAGTCGAAGCTGCGGAAGCTGCGGAAGCTGCGGAAGCTGCGGACGTTGCTGAGGCGTCCATGCCAGCAGAAGCCGCAGAAGTGCCAGCTGCAGAGGTGCAGCTCAGTTCTGCTCAGTCCAAACACGGATACGTAGTGGCTGAGTAATTATTGCTCGCCTGGTCACCTGTATACTTGTTCACCGAAACTAATGCCATTGTTCGCTGTTGCTTGGTCAATCCAATTCGCTGAACTCATGGTGTTCTATTTTCAAAACAGGTCAGCATCAAATAATACAACACGAGGGCGCAGTGCCAAGAAAAACTTGGCTGTGCTTTCCCAGGGCAAAATGATTCCGTGTTTTCACATCACAAGAAAATTGAAGGCACTTGAAGGCACTTGAAGGCACTTGAAGGCACTTGAAGGCACTTGAAGGCACTTGAAGGCACTGAAGGCACTTGAAGGCACTTGAAGGCACTTGAAGGCACTTGAAGGCACTGGAGGCACTTGAAGGCACTTGAAGGCACTTGAAGGCTTTGGAAGGCACTTGAAGGCACTTGAAGGCACTTGAAGGCACTTGAGGCACTTGAAGGCACTTGAAGTCACTTGAAGGCCCTTGAAGGCACTTGAAGGCACTTGAAGGCACTGGAAGGCGCTTGAAGGCACTTGAAGGCACTTGAAGGCACTTGAAGGCACTTGAAGGCACTTGCAGGCACTTGAAGGCACTTGAAGGAGTGGAAGGCACTTGAAGGCACTTGAAGGCACTTGAAGG
>Ga0126342_10023082_pt1 | contig 10214 bp, 10 predicted proteins | sample Cyp1metagenome_FD_92528 | JGI IMG/M metagenome (GOLD analysis project Ga0126342, IMG submission 92528) | Coral microbial communities from Lord Howe Island, Old Settlement Bay, Australia - Cyphastrea 1 metagenome | ecosystem: Host-associated > Invertebrates > Cnidaria > Coral ... | reverse complement strand
GGCATTCTATCTGGCAAATCTTCTGGCATTCTATCTGGCATATCTTCTGGCATTCTATCTGGCATATCTTCTGGCATTCTATCTGGCATATCTTCTGGCATTCTATCTGACATATCTTCTGGCGTTCTATCTGACATTCCATCTGGCATATCTTCTGGCATTCTATCTGGCCGTTGAGGTCTGGCAGTGCCCACTGGGATCTGGACTGCGAGGAGGAGGCGGCGGGTGAGGAGGCGGAGGCGGCGGAGGAGGCGGAGGAGGCGGAGGAGGTGGAGGAGGAGGAGAAGAGCTCTGTTAAAATCTAGCAACCCTCACGTGGCAGGTGGGGAACAATAAAAAACCGAAGGGTATATCCATGTACGGTACAACCCCAACATCTTAAGTTCAAAATCTTCCCCATAACTTCCCATAGATTTCCCGTCCAAAAACCGTCCATTTTTTGGGTTCAGGGGCCTTCAGTTCCGGCGCGCTGCCGCGGACGCCGTTCACCTCCACCAGGCGGTGGCCCAAGCGCACCTGGCACGGGATGTCACGGCGTTGAAAACGTTATTGTACCATGATGGTTAATATGTGTTTAATATACTGTTAATAATGGTGAGTATGTGGTTACTATGTGGTTAATGATGGTTAATAACAATCTGGTTGGTGGTTTCAACCTACCCTATATATGGTTAGTAAGGTTTAATATGGTTTAATCCCATTGATTATCATACTTAGTTACGTAGCTGGTTGGTGGTTGACCTACCCCTCTGAAAAAAATGAGTCAGATTGGATCATCATCCCAACTATTCGGGAAAATAAAACATGTTCCAAACCACCGACCAGTTAGTTACTTTTAGTACTCTATGTTGATACCTGAGTGTTAATACTAACTTCGTACTTCAAATTTTTAGAACATAATTTGCTCGTACTTTTCATTTTTTGGCGATACTCCGAGGGTCTAGGAATCATAGTAACTTATCATCGAATTATAGATGGTTTATGGATGATGGTTTGAAAGTTATGAAACATGTGACTTAGGAAGGGATGATTCATGGATGATTTTAGGCTTTGGTGAAAGGCTGAAGGTGGTAGATGTTCGACAAAACAGACTTTAGGCATCTTTAAGCAGTAGAAATACAGGGGGAACAAACATATCTGGATAGTTACAGTAAGTCGGTATTACTCAGCTCACCCGATCATCCAAGAACAGGCAGGTCAAATTATGAAAAAACTTAGGCAATCCCTGGGTAGCGAAGTGCTCTCAGGTAGCAAGTGGTTCATAACCCAGTGGTACAACATGGTACAACCCAAGTAATGGATATCTTCAGTCGCATCCAGCTTATTCTTCAGTAACCAGCTGGATGCACAAGACTCATCAAGAATACTTGACCTCCCAGTACCACCAAGATTCTCCTGGTCATATTTTGCTGATTAAAGCTGCATCTTTACTGGTGAAGGTCCATACTCGTCACTTTTCCCGGCTGAAATCTCACATGTTTGACTGCGAATTTCCCCAAATTCTTCAAATTTGTCCACAATGTCGTGCTGATGAGGGCGTCCCCCCCACGCCTGAAATTCCACCAGTTCTCATTTTGCCCTGCATCTCCCAGCATTTTTCTAGTTCAACTCTCCATTTTCCCCGCACCTCCAGTCCCGGTTGCTGGCAGTTCCAGGACTCGATGAGGCCATCTTTTAAGCCTTGGGGGGAGCGGATTTCATGGCACCTTCAGGGAGAAAAACATGGGAATCTCCCATGGGATTTCGTCACAATTTTAAGGGATAGGGAGTACTTAGATGGGCCATGGGATTAGCTAAATGGTTAGTAACTGGGGAATACTGGGGATATAACCCCCTATATCCCAATTATAATCCATTTACTAACTAGTTAACTAACTCCATGGCCCATCTAAGTAGAAAGCCAAGAAATTTATGGAGATCTTTGACAAACCATTTGGATAGAGGATGATAGATGTATACTTGTTCCATGCATGGCGTTGAATGGGTTTCATCGAAACAACAATTGGAACATAATATGTTAAAAACCATGCTTATGAACCTGCCAAAGTAACCATTGAGATGATAAGAGTTATACTTAACCGTATGATTTGTGTAAGTTTTAACTATAACGTATACATATAAGCATGATTAAAATCCATGGTTCAATTCCCTTACTGTTGGATAATTAGTGTTCTGGGCCTCTATTGTGAGACAATTTCCAAAGTTTATTGAATATCTTCTGGCACAGGGAAAGGAACTCTATTGTGAGAAGTTTTTTCTCAGATCCATTTTTTTCAGGAGGAGCTTTATCCACCTTTATACAATTTTATACACCTTTCTTTTGGTAAAGCTGGTCCATTTACTTTAGAAAGCCATATCCATGTTAAAGCCTTGAAAATGCAAGGTTTCCCAAATAATTGGGTGCCTTATTAAACCCTTATTTAAAAAAGGCACCCAAACAATGTTTCAAGGGGGCACAGCATGAGTGACCCAGATCCTCAATAATGTAGTTGTTTCGATCGTATCCTATTGTGAACAAAACTTTTGGGGCGATTTGTTTTTGGATTTAAAATGAAAATCAATTGAAAGTAAATTCAAATAAATTGAAAGTAAATTGGTTTCAATTGAAATCCTTTCTTATCAAGAGATTTCTTTGAGGTTTAAAAGGAAAATCAATTGAAAGTAGATCCAAATGACTTGAAAGTAAATTGATTTCAATTGAAATCCTTTCTTATCAATAGATTTCTTTGAGGTTTTAAAGGAAAAGCAATTGAACGTAGATTGATTTCAATTAAAAGCCTTTCTTATCAATAATATATATATATATTTGAATCTGAAGTTTCGAAGGAAAATCAATTGAAAGTAGATTGATGTCAATTGAAATCCTTAATTTGATCATCCTGAATTCCCCAGACCTCCCAAGAAAATGCCGAGTTATTGAGTACACCAAAATTGTTGTGGGGGGGGCCTACACTAATCAGTATCCTGGGACGCTGTGCTGCCCGGCCAATGATCACCAGGGGATCTCTGGGATCCTCGCCTCTGGAATATACCAACATTTGCCCGAACAAAATCACCCCAAAAAGATGTAAGTTTGCATACACCAACACCATGGAGCATATGGGTATCTTAGGGGCTTTTACTTACTTCTAAGGTTCATCTGCTAAGACTTGTTCTAAGGTTAGGAGTGTCCTGATTCTGGTATGAAACAAATTCATGAAAAGGAATGCCCGGAATGTCCCCCTCGACAAGACCCTTGGCCAGTTCTTTTTGTGCTTTCAGCATGTTGTAAATGGTTGGTATAACTAACCAGAAATGGGGCGACTCACTGACTTATTATAAGTGGTAGTTTGGGCCAGAACTGTATACAATTGTATATAGGGGGTTAAGCAACCAATTTATGAATTAAGCAACCGGAATATTGGAGGGTAGCTATTGAACCATGGATAACCATGGGAAACTGGGGATTTAAGCAACACATATATGGCTTACTCATGGTTATTTAATCGAATCGCCATACTAAGTGGCTAATTTAACGTTCTCCGGGTGAAGTATCATCCATGGGGGAACTTCACCGTGGAACACAGAGAATAGAGGATGTCATCTAATGGCAATTTCAAATACCATTTTTTATGGAGGCACTGCCATTTTGTAAGACCTATGTAACGGCTATGTAAAGGCATATATCACCCACATGTCTTAATATGATACAGTACCTCTATGATACAGTACCATACAGTACCTCTATTTTAGGGTCCTGAATTCCAAATTGATTTGACCGACAAATATATATGATGTTGATAGGTGCAATATTGGCTACAACCTTCCAGTTTGAGATATAAAACCACTGGACTTTTGGGTTACCAAAGATGATGAATTAGGGTTACAATACCGATCTAAGAAGGCTAACTGGAAGCTTGGGGACTATTCTACCCTCTGGTAAACGTTTACAGTTCGCGAAATTGAAAATGGCCCATTGAAATAGTTGATTTACCCATTAAAAATGGCAATGTTCCATAGCTATGTTAGTCATTACCAGAGGGTAACCATCAAACATCCGGATTCAACCTACCCTTAAAACGAATTCCTCAGAGAGGTCCAAAAACAAGGAACAAAATGAAAAACACAACATACAACCACCACAAAAAAAAACAACCAAAAGCAAACAAAACATATCAAAGAAAGGAAAACGCACTAAAAAAAAGGAAAACAGAGACTCAACAGAAGACTCGGGAAAAAAAACAAGAAAAGCAACAAATTGGCTGCCCAATGCTCATCTTGACCGAAAAACTTGGACAAAAATGCTGAACAATTCAAAAACTGAGAAACCATGCAAATTCGAGTCCGGAATTGAGTCTTCTGTTGAGTCTGGATTTGTTTCTTTTAATCATCTTGGAAAAAAAGACAATTTTAAACAACTGAGGAAAAAAACAAAACATAAATAATACTAAAAATCAAAAAACGCCAAAAAATGATTGCAAAATCCTGATTTTGAAGAAACAACTGGTGAAATCGGCTGAACATTGGGAAACAAAACCAGAAAAAAAAAACATGCAGATATGAGTCCGAAATTGAGTCTTCGGCTGGATCTTTGTTTTACATGTGTTTTTTGTTGTTTCTTTCTTGTTAGTTTCCTGCGTCTTCTGTTGAGTTTCAGTTTTTGACTTGTTTTTTTTTTTCGAGTGTGTCTTTTCAACAAGTCATATTTGGTTGTTATTTTTGTTTGTTTGTTTTTACATGTTTAAAACAAAAAAAGCTGAAGTTTTTTCTTGGCAGTAAGTTTTTTGGAATCAACAGTTCTCTGAACGGGTTCATAAATCTACCGGATAAATTTCTTTCCATCAACTAAGGGGGGGTCCTGTAAATGTTCCAACCAGATCCAACGACTTGTACAGCGAAAGCCCGAAATACCAGTTGGACATGCTTATTTTGATTGGATTTCTCATTCCATTTTCATGGGTCCATTTCACTGACATCGTTGAAACTGGTATTTCACGGATTTCATGTTTCATTGCTTTATTGACATCCACGGTACCCTCTGGTAAACTAACGTAACTATGGAAAGATCCACCATTTTATAGCTGGGTAACTCCACTATTTCGACTGGGCCATGTTCAAGTTCGCAAACTGTTAGTTTACCATAGTTTACCAGAGGGTATACCCCAATCTGGGTAAATGAAATAATATTTCACTAGTCACTGAATCTTAAGGCCATAAAAGGGGATGATTTCCCGAATCCAATTCCCATAATTCCAGGGCTCGGAACAGTTGCTTCGGTCGTTATCTCATTTACCCAGCTGCTCCAAGTGATCCAAGTCCCAGTTGGATCCCAAAGAGTCCCGGTGCCGGCACTGCCACCGGCACTGGCACCTTCAGCCACATCAATGCCCAGCTTATCTCCTTGAGTCCTGGATCGGTTTTTAGGAAGGCCTGGGAGCCACGGCCACGCCGGGATTCCCAATGGATGGTTGTAACAACGGATCCGTTTCTAAAACGGATGCAAACGGGTAGCCCTATTTCAGGAAACCTCCATATCAATCATGGGAGTTTAAGTGAGATTTCAAAGGATTCTTTTTAGGGGATGTAGTGAAAAAGATGAGATTCATGATCATGATATGATCATGATTATACATATGATATCATAGTCTGGTAGATTATTGTCTAGAGTAATGAGCCACGCTAAAATGTGGCGTGGCAATGAGAAATCCCCGAAGAACTGCTATGGGAAAATGCTGTGCTTCATCGAACCATGGTCCATCATGGTTCATCCCATCCAACTAACTCACGTTAATCGAGGCCAGGCCGGGAACCATCGAACTTTTGTTTGTATCGGAATGAATCATTACCTATAGGACCTATACATGTTTCCACCATGTTTGGGGGATGAAAAAAAACAGATGAACTATTCTGGTGTGAGAAGGATACCAAGGTGAAGCGACCCATAACCATACGGTTTTCATTTGGGAAATATGCCTAAGGGATCCAGAAGCCACATGTCATCAGCATTCAATATGTATTTGCTTGCGAAAATATCCAGGGAACATGACCATCTAGATCATGGCCAATCTTAGATACAAGTACCCAATCCCCTTTTCGAAGGATTTCGTAGCATGATTAATTTATACAGCTGGTTGGTATGTTTCTGGCCGTTTTGCAACACTCCCATCCAGTTCTGTTCACCAACCCACCGCACGTCCTGTCCACTTCCACCACATATTCGCGGCATGGTTCGCCGTCATCCCCAGCCATGGTGGAGACTTCAACCCTTGGACTTACGAAGTCTTCTGTTGTTTTTTAACTAAGGAACAGGAGCCGTCTAATATGGACAGAGGAATTTTATGGAAATTTCAAGATGTTGAAACAGATTCTTAGTCCAACCGAAGCCATGTTCAGTTTCCTTTGTGCAACATCGAGTCTCGACCATGCTCATGAACAATCTCGAGGCCAAAAGGACATTTTCAACCAGCAAGTCGATCCAAGTTTGTGCAGCCATGCAAGTCCCAACACACCTGTGGAACAGGCATGGGTGAATCCGAAAAAGGAACATTGGTTTCAAGATGTTTCAAGTCATGAGAGTCATGTGGATGTTTTCTTGTCAGGTGTACATCCCCGAATCATCACCAAGGTTTTTGAAACTGCTCAGTGGCAATGCTAGCGGTGCAGCTTGCTTCGGTACAAAAACAGCTGCATGACACGTTGCCAAGATTGTGTTCATACCGAGGCAGGGTCAATTGTTGCATTTTCCGAAATGTTACCGCAACTCCCAAAAAGATAGTCGTAAAGGTAAAAACATGTGAAATCCAAATCCGAGAAACAGTGTCATTTTTTTTGTTCATCCTTTTGGGTGTTCATATAGGGTAAGCATATCACTTAGCTTCGAACATATATTTAACTTGTTTTTCGGTCAGGTCAGCGGAGGTCCTTGCCCACGGCGATGATCCAACCACTATTGGGCTTTGGGTCGGTGAGAATGGCTGCATGATGATGCCCCAATGGCCAAATGCTCCCCAATGTGAATGGGTCCCTGAATTATATATATATATATGTATATTGATGATTCCCATTATATATAGTTATAATTATCCCTCAATAACCCTAAGTAACCAAATTATAGACCAACTTAGCTATCTAGGGGCCCTACAGTTAGTACAAACTCCTTTTGTTGACTACGACCTTGTGGCCGGCTCCAGGGAGGGCCATCGTTGCTGATCAAATTCCAAGGATGATGGTTAGACCATGCTTACACCACCATTCAGCAGTTTTAATTCTAACATGCCTAAAAGGTTTCCTTGGTAAATCATGGTAAATCATTGGTAGATTATTGGTAAAATCCACATGCATATCCAATATCCATGTAAATCAGTATCCCAAACATCATTCCCTATATCATGATATTGCCATATATGGTTGAGACTTAAGCCTCCTCAAGGTGGGCCCCACCCTGCATAGATATCCCATCCATTTTTGTGGTTGGTGCAACCCATCATACATTATATATATATATATATCATATTACATTTACATATACATATATATATATCATATATATATATATATATCTCTCTCTCATATATATATACATATCCCAAAACAAATGCTCATCAAATCACAAGTTTCTTCCTTATGTAGTTGTATCTCAATAAATGTAATATCATATACAGGCTATGGCGCCCGGTTTTCACCGTTTAGACCCCGGTGTAAAATAGCACCTAGAAGATGAAGGGTTAAGCCACCATCAATATCCATTTATGGGATATTTCAAATATAATGAATATTATATATATAATGGATATTATAAATATATATATAATAGATATTGTATATATAATGGATATTCTATATATATAATGGATATTCTATATATATATAATGGATATTAAATATATAATTGATATTAAATTTATAATGGGTATTATATATAATGGATATTATATATATAATGGATATTATATATAATGGATATTAAAAAATATAAATGACTATATGACTATAAAATATAAATATAAATATAATATATATATAAGACTATAAAATATAAATTATATCCAAGTCTTATCCCAAGCATCCCCATGATGATCAATCTTTGGTAGTCCACACCAATGTTGGTTAAATCACGTTAATATAAATAGTTACTTGTACTATCCCATATTAGATGGTTATATATATATATATAGAAAGATATATCCCAACGATACCCATTTTACTATCCCCATGTTGGATGTTTATTAACATAATGGTTAGTTACTATCCCAAAACATTCCCATAATAAGATCATATATATATAATGATAAGATGTTGATATAATATATTATAATATGATATCATGTAATATGATATCACATAGTACGATATATCAAATATACTATAATATAATATAGTAAATATATAATTATAATAATAAAAAATAATAATAATAATATATATATATCATCAGATATTTTAATATCACTCAACATGGTTGTTAGATGGTTATAATCTCCCATATTAGATGTGTGTATATGCCAAATTAAAACGTATTATGTTTGAGATAATATATTAATATTATAAATATATATATATATATATACTGGTTGTTGTTTTCAACCATCTTGAAAAATATGAGTTCGTCAGTTGGGATGATGAAAATCCCAATATATGGAAAATCATCCAAATGGTCCACACCACCAATCAGTATATTTATGTATGTGTATATATATATATACCCTCTGGTAAACGTTTACATAACTATGGAAAAACACCATTTTTAATGCAAAAACTCACAATTTCAATGGTCTTTTTCAAACATCCCCAAAAATCCCATTTGTTTCACATCCCGTCCCGGATCGCCAGGTTCCGCACGACGATCAACTTCACAGGTACCAATCGGCGCCAGAGGGAGAACTCCGCGGCCACCTTTGAAGCGTGGGGAACTCACCAGTCTCAAAAATTGGGGGAAAACTTGAGGAACAAATATGGGACAACCACGACTTGGAATTGTTTGGGAAAAAAACCTTGGGGAAAAATATGGGGAAACCATTTGGGTGTCAGAAATTGGAGATTTTGATGTGATTTCAGATTTCATCCAAGGACAGGATTGATAACTCAGAGAAATTGGGCATTTAGAATGATTTAATGGATTTAAATGACACAGCAATGATTTTATCTGCAATCAAATAATTTACAATCATTTGTTGGGTTTTTAATCCACAGAACGCTTGCTCTCACCCGAGGATATAATGGATACAACCAACAAAATGACACAAAGTTGGAATTTCACCAACCAAAATGGGTTGCTTAAACCATATGGAGGTTTCCATAGTCATAGGGGTACCCCAATAGCTGGATGGTTTATCAGTCATAAGGGAAAATCCCATTAAAATGGATGATTTGGGGGTACCCCCATGACAATGGAGACCCCAATAAGAAGGCAAAATATATAGGGATTCAACCAGCGAGGCTGGTATTTGCCTCGCAAAAACTGGCGAATCGTCCTGGAAGGATCCAAAAATGGCAGAACTGATCGGTAAGTGGGTGACTTTCCAATTCCAAAGCTATAAAATTAAACATGAATGTGTATTATATAATATATATAATATATATATATATATATATATTATCATATTATATCATATATTATATTATATTATATATTATACTATCTATATATATATATATCATTTTATATTATACTATACTAATTCTATATTATATATAGAGAGATATATCATATTATATCATATAACAATTGAAAGCAGAGGCGTGCTGCCCAGGGTCTCCCATTCAGTTGGTTGAGAATTTGAACTTTCCAAGATTGCACTCAATTCACTGATCCTTGCATTCTATGCACTTCTTGAAATTTTGGAGATTCCTTGAGCATCAGAAAATCGAAGGCCTTTACCCGTTATAAACGGTTTGTTAAATTTGGGTTATCATTCCAGAAATGGGGCTAGAGTAATGTTGTCTAACCAATAGTGATATCTTGTCAATAGTAGAAACATTTTTCCGCAACTCCAATTTTTCTCCAATACTAAAAGTCAATTAGCTCCATTTACTTTTAGTATTGTCAAAAGAGTCATGTTCAGACCTTGTCCACAGGGCATGGCCAATAGTGGACCCAACATGGCAATAGTGGAAACTTTTTTCCCAAATCCATTTTTTTCTCCAATACTAAAAGTCAATTAGCTCCATTTACTTTTAGTATTGCCAAAAGAGTCAAGTAAAGCAAATCCTTTTCAAAGCAGCCTTCACTTTTGATT
>Ga0126342_10023081_pt1 | contig 10214 bp, 11 predicted proteins | sample Cyp1metagenome_FD_92528 | JGI IMG/M metagenome (GOLD analysis project Ga0126342, IMG submission 92528) | Coral microbial communities from Lord Howe Island, Old Settlement Bay, Australia - Cyphastrea 1 metagenome | ecosystem: Host-associated > Invertebrates > Cnidaria > Coral ... | reverse complement strand
TTATCATTTGGAGTAACAGCCTGCATGGGGTAGAGAAAGGCATGGCTTGGGTTAGGTTTGTGAAACCGCCTGCGGGGGAGATTTGGGTCTACAGCTGCTTGAACCCTCAATGTATATATATATGGATAAATCATGGATAAATCATGGATAAATCTATGGACATTTGATGGGGATTTATCATGATTTATCCATATATAGATATATGTATAGATATCCCCCATTTTGATATACCACATCCCTGATATACCATATGGTATAGTTATTCATCATGATTTATTGATTTATCCCCAAAAAAAGCCCATAGATGTCCATAGTTATCCCACAAGAATGGTGGAAAAAATCAGGGATATGGGGGAAAAACATGTAGTACCCTGGCTGGTGTCATCAAGCTGGGAAATCCCCCCCGGCCCGGTGGTCCATAGACGAGGTTTCGGGAAAATGAGGACGAACAAATCCGAATGGATCAAACTAACTAGCGGCTTGGTGTGACTAGTTTTAAACCAGGGCAGGTATCAACTGTATCAAATGTATCAAATGCTACCCTCTGGCAAATTAACATAGACCCTGAAAACAATCAATTTCTATTGGAAACTAGTCTTCCAACCCCCATCTGCCAGGGTCTATGTTATTTTACTGGAGGGTAATCGCTGAAATATCTTCCCTTCGGTCCCCAGGTGTGACACCTCCATCATTCATGGCTTCAGTGCGCCACGCACCACAGGTTCTGCTCGCTGTGGCGTGGCTTTACAGCGACCGCATTGCATGACGCTCCGAGCAGATCTGCAACGCTTCGTGCACTTTGCAGTGCCTTTGCGATGCGATCCACAAAAACCTGACATGGAAAGTGAAAACTCAGGGGATTTAACCCATATTAACCCCCATATTAACCCCATATTAACCCATACCCATATGATGGGAGTTTCTGAAAATGGGCCCAAACCCCAAAACCAGTTGGCTTTCAAACACTAATTTAGCGACAAATGTAAGGATGATTGGGGGCAACAATGGACATGATCAACCATTGAATATAGATAAAGGGCCATTTTTAATAGGGAACAATTATGATTCAAACGTTTGGGTGGCCACCTCCAAATGTATTCCACAGCATCTTGTCAGTCTGGTCACAGTCAGCTTAAGATACAGTTAGTAAATTAGTATCTATGTTTCTATGAAGATTCTATGTTTTTTTCTGGAATCTTCCTCTGAGACTGTCAGATTCTATGTTGCACATACATACATACATACATACATACATTCATTCATTCATTCATTCATACATACATACATACATATATACATATGAACAGATATTTATAATATACATATATATACATTTATATACAATTATATATGTGACTGTGTATATACATATAGATGATTAATGATTAGATTATATATCATGTCATGTCATCACGGGAGATCCAAGGCGCCCAGGGCCTGGGAGCCAATTGGGCGTCCCGTCCCGCCGAGGCGATGCACATGAAACGGAGTCCCAAGCGATCCTTGCAAGCGACGCTCGGTGAATCCGAAAGCCCCTTGGAAAATGGAGACCAATTGATCATCCAAATTTAATGGTTAATAGTGGTTAATAATGGTTAATAATGGTTAATGATAATTAATAATGGTTAATAACCATTATTAACCATTATTTTCACCACTATGGAATAATGGTTGATCATCCAAATATTGACAGAATTAGTCTTCAAAATTATCATCAATTTTTGTCCATGTCCATTGATATCAAATATCGTGATCATTAAAATGATCATCATTTGATGATCATCATTCAATTGGAGATGTCTTTCTCGTTCCGAAAATATGGATGTGAACAGAATGTGTTTCTTTTATTCCACGAGAACGGGGGCAGACTCGGAGCGAAGTTTTGCAGATGGAGGAACTTGCCATAACTTGCCAGGCATTTCGGAATGGCGCAGCTAGTCTCGATGATTTTCTCGATGATTTACCCTCTGGTAATTTAACGATTTTCCCAGCTAGAAACCTCCATTTATGGTTGGGATTTTCCATGGCGAACTGTTAGTCATAACCAGAGGCTGCCAGGGCCTTTTTTTGGGACCGGAAACCCACTCGGGAAACTTTCCATCCACAGAGCCCGCCTCAACGGGTACCTCCCGGTACCTCACGGGTACCGCCGCGACCAGGGCGCTTTGTGACTGGAAGTTGCCGCAGATTTTTGTCGCTTCGGATGTCACCTGCATTCGAGGATCTCAAGGTGGGGAATGTCACCAATTTTCATGTGGATAGAATGGGCTAGTATGAGATCATAGGGGATATAATGATACATATATATATATATATACTAGGGTATATAACCAGATATGATTATATTTGGCTTTATTTGAACATGATGAATTTACCTCATTGATTTAAGGGTCATACTTTTTCATAGGGGAAATGATGACAATTTTTCGTGGATTTTGGGGTACCAATTGTGTGGACACTCCACTGGATCCACTGACCCAGTTTCCAAAGGGATGTTCATGTGGGTATGGATCAATACCTATTAATACCATTTTTAGTGGGATGAACATCCATTTACCAGCTATTTTGATGTTCACCAGGGGTACAAGGTTTTGACACACTGCCATGTCTTTTCAATCCCCTTTAATCCCTTTTAAGCTATGGAACACCAGCCAGGTAGTGATTTTTTTGCTTTGCACTGTTCTAGATCCGCCTTCGTCTGCAAGGTGATGGCTATCCTTTTTTGGAGAGGCGGCCACGATGTTTTGACGGATGATCGGCATTGCATCGGGGAAAGAAAAAGGAGAAGAAGAACAAAGAAAGCTAGAAGACTCTCAGAAGACAAGGAAACAGAGTCCTCTGGCTGAGTGCAACTGATTTGGGGTCGCTTACAGTGCAAGCACAGAAACTTCCCGAGGGAATGCTGCAGGGAATGCTTTGAGTCAACCATCAAGGAAGAATTCACCAAGCCAGATCCACTATGAAAGAAGACACCATTGAATAAAAGAAGGAACTAAGGACACAGTTGAGTGAGAAACAAAGAACAACATCAAATAAAAGGGGATATGACACACACACACACACTTGGCATTGGGAAGAGTGAGTAGGAACATGAAATAGAAGAGTTAAGCAAGAAACAAAGGACCGCATGAAAGGCAAAAAGTACATAGACTCGGGCAGACACACGAAACGCATCAGGAAAAGAAGAAGAACTCGAAACGTAAGAGTTGGGCAATTCACAAACTGCGAAAGTACATTGTTTTGGGCAGAACTTGACATTGGAAACGAAGAACATGAAACAAAAGGGTGCAAGAAAGAGACGATCGTGTTAACAAAAGGAGTCTAAGCATTCAGTATATTGGTTTGGGCAGACACATTTGACATTAGAAAACACAGAAAACACTTCACACTCTGCACTCCCCACTCCACACTCCGCACTCTACTACTTCGTATTTCTTTTATTGATGGGTTTCAAGTTGAACAAGATGGGTTATGGCGCACGCTGTTGTTTGTCTTGTGTCCAAAAATGTGTATTTTTTGTTTTTTTTAATTGATTTATTTGTGTATATATATAATATAAATATATTTAATATATATATATAAATAAAATGTATAATATATGATATAAAATATATAATATATAATATATAGTATATAGTATATAAATAATGTACTAGATATAATATAAATAATGTAATATATATATAATACACAAATATAATAATAATAATAACAATAATAATAAATAATAAATAATAATAATAATAATAATAATATATATATATATATATACACATATTATATTATATATATTATATATTATATATTATATATATTATAATATATATATACATAATAAAATAATATATATATATAGTTGTGCGCACCCTCGATGAGGTATGGGGCTTAAGCTCACTTTCTTTGAGAGAGCTTGCACAGGTCACCATCGGGAACGTTCTCATGGGCTTTCAGCTTGTGGCCATGGCAGCGTTGGCGTGCACTGGGGGCATTGCTGTGGTTGAACACCCTGCTGAATCTCCTCATCCAGATGATGCCTCTATCTGGCGAACTCCTATCATGCAATTGCTGCTCGCGCTTCCTGAATGTGAGTCTTTCACCCTAGCCCAAGGCTTGTGGGGGGCGCAATCGTCGAAACCGACGACTTTGGGTGTGCTCAACGCACCCCAATTAAGGATGGAGCTGCACAAGGGCCGCATCACCACGGAAGTGCCCAAAGGCAGTTCAGTGGGGAAAGACACCTTAGGAAATTGGGCCACGGCCCGCTTGAAGGAATATCCTCCTGGCCTTTGTCTTGCACTTGCCAGAGGATTCCTCAAGGCGATAGGTGATCTCCCGGAAGACCCTGCTCAGCAGGTCTCCCTGCGAAACCGTGGAATTTTCGGGCCTCTGGTCTGCACCAGCTATGGCCATGCCTACGGACCGGACTTCGCAGGTTGAGTGCTTTTCACCTTTGTTACCTTTTTTCTCTCCAGGGAAGGTCCTGGACGAATTTACAGACCAGCTAGGGCCGCAGCGGAGATCGCTTCTGTGAGTCAGTGCCAAAAAAAATACATATAATATATATATATATATATTTAATACACACACATATACATATATATATATACACTGAATCAAAAAAACAACCTTTTGAAAAAAATCAAATTTGTTCGGGAAAAACTGGTTGTTTCTTTGGCAACAAAACCTGTCAGTGGATGCAAACATCCCAACATTCAGTGGTATTGAGCCCTTGGAGTGGAACGCCAACCGTTCAGCCTGGTGCTACAAAAACCTGCTCCCCATGACGGGATGACTGTGGGATCTGTCCCTCTGGTGGCGCCAAAGATGGACTCAGTGATTTGAAAAAAATCACCGAGGGAAACGCAGTTTGTTTGCGTTCACATTTATCAAGGAAACGCACTCAAAAACACATAGAAACCATCGACCAATTAGGAGTAAAACGGTGCGTTGTCTTTGAATGCAACTGATTTTGGAGAGACGGGTGCGTTGTCTTTGGAGTTTCCCTAAGGGACATCTTATTTTCATTTCCAACCAATTAGCAGCAAAACATACCAAGTCAGCCTGATCCACTATGAAACAAAACAAAAAGAAATGGCAAAGTTAAACAAAAAACACAGAAAACACATTTAAAAACCTCAAATAAAAAACTGAAAACACTTTTGTCTCGGGTAGACGCACTTGGCACTGGGAAGAGGAGAACATCGTGGAACACAAGATTTGAGCAAGAAGCAGAGGACGACATCAGAAGAAAACCATGTGATAACGTGTTGGGCAGACGTGTTTGGCATTGGGAAAAACTAGTTGGGCAAACTACAGAAGGCAACATCAGAAAAACAAATCATCAAAAAACATTGTTTTGGGGCAGACAGCCGTGGCATTGGCAAGATTAGTCGAACGTGAAACGTAAGAGTTGAGCAAGAAACAAAGAACAATGTCAAACCAAAAAGATGTGAAAACACCTAGTCTCGAACAGACACACTTGACATTGGGAAGAGGAGAAGATAAACATATATGAAACATGAAACGCCAGAGTCGCAGCTTGCAGGCCTTTTCAATTCCACGTTGTGGGCATGGCACTGTGGACTGCTCGCCCGCGTCTTCGCACTGAGAGACCCATGGCGACCGATTTTAGACCCAATGCGATAAACCTCTCGTGATTTCGACCACCCGTGGTAAAATTTGGCAAACCGGTTTATGATTGGCTTTACCACATTAAGATCTAGTTGATCTACTTGGTGGTTTGGAACATGAATGGATTATTTTTCCATATATTGGGAATGTCAACATCCCAACTGACTCATATTTTTCAGAGGGGTAGGTTGAAACCACCAACCAGAGATACTTTTAGATTTTACAGTAGTCAAACGGGACAGTCGGACACTTTTATTTGTCTCCGTGCAAGAACGAAAGTTTCGCCAAGGGTGAATCGCTCAGGAGATTACCAGGGGGAACGAATGACCATGTATTGTGATTCGGATGATGCCAAAGCCGCTTGGAAAAATCAAGGATGGATGAGCTGGTCACGTCACTGAAAAGAGACATTCGACACGGAATGTGTTTCTCGCTGTTTCTCAGCAATATGGCATGGAAGTTCCACTTAAGTCCACAACATTAAAAAAATGCTGTAGATTATCAGGAGACTCTTCTGACATAGATGTAGCTTATTGTGACAATTTGATAGTGGAATGAACTACATTAGGATTCAATTGACACCAAAGGGGCCCCAATAGTCGCGACATGCCGAGACAGACAGGCGACTGCAGATGCTGTGGCCGCCGAGGCGTATGAAGTTCGTTTGGAACTTTGTGCCCATGCAGCACTTTTAGCTGCAGGCCCATCTCACGATCCCACCACAGTTGGCTGTGTTTTAGTCGAGTTAGTTGTATAATTGTCATGAGTCTGACATGAGACTGCAGGTGGCATTGAATTGCCAAAAGAGGAGAAACCGGTGCTTGTACTTCCTGTGATTGGACTTGGGGGAAGCTCCTTTCATCCTCAGGCCTGATAGCATTGCTGAGACGTTTCAGTCTATGTGTTGGGAATGAATTGTACTGCTGGCAGAGTGGTTTGGTGAGATTCAGGATGCCGTAGTGCTCGCGCTGAAATCCTTTCGTCGAAGATTCACTCAGTTCTTTCACTCAATTTACGTGGCTGGGCTGAAGAACTCAGTGCGTTTTCATGACTCCACACCGGGATATCAGCATATATCAGCTACATTTAGCTTAGAATTTAGCTACCATGCAAATATTTTACACTCAGAAAGTGACCTGATGGGCCATTCTTTCGACTCACAGCTCAGCTGTTTACTGGACCTTGGATTGGGAAGCTGTGTTTTCCGAGTCTTTCAACTGAGGGGGTCTGATCTTGTGTCTTTCAGTGTTCTCAAGTGACTGTCCATGGTTTAAATTCGATTCCAAAGATCTCATTAAATCCCTTAAAATCCCATTCCATTGGAATCCCATCAATGTGGGTAAGACCATATTAAACCATCCCCCAGTCATCACCATGTCTAATAGGTGGTATGTTTACCATTCCCAGTCATAGGTATTGTTTTTACCACATTGATTCTGGTATATTCTGGTGTGATTACCCTCTGGTAAACATACAAAAAACTATGGAACATCACCATTTTCAATGGGTAAATCCACTATTTCTATGGTCATTTGTTTCATTAAACATCATTAACCATCATAAAAATGACCATAAAAATCACGTTTTTTTCATCAGGATCTGATTAAAACCGATCCGTTGCGCCGTTGCGATCCGAGATTTGTTGTGGAGATTGTGGTCCAAACTATTCCTTGTCCGACTTCGTTGAGTCTGCCGTGAATCGCAGCGTCCCATGACTGCAGTTAGCATTTTTTTTTTGGGACAAAAAGGAAACCCTAAAGGCAGCATTTTTTCAGGGGATAATTCATGGGATAATTTATGTGGATTGAATATGATATCGAATCATCAATGGATTGAGTTGAAAGCAGTTTTCTTCTCCCCAACTAGCAGGTTTCCTGCTGATTTTCCCTTCCAATTCTGTGGAAGGGGATAAACGACCAAGCGTCCATTGTCACCTGATGGCTTTTTGACCACCTTCAGATCCGGTTGGGCTACCGGGGACATGGATTCAAGTCATGAAAAGAATGCCAAATACCATGAAATGCCATGAAATGCCATGGTGTTACGGAAAAAGGCCAACTATTTCCTTTCTGGTGTTGACTTGATTGACTTGTGTCTTTTGACCGTGAAAGGTTCTGTCTCTTTGCCCGCTTTTTCTTGACTTTCCTATGTGTTTTCCTGGTGGGGCTGTCAACACATCTCTTGATTTGCCAACAACTTCACCAGCCCCGAGGCCTACATGATGGCTCTGAACGACTCATTGGCTGCCAAAGCCTTGCCGTGGCACTGGGACCAGAGGCGGCTCAAGAACGGAGAACATGGTGAGCCGTTCTATATCAAGTAGACTTAGTCTTTGACGACGAATCATGTTTCACAAAGCAGATCTCTATCTCTGATCCATGAAACTGGGTAGACCCGGCTTGGGTTGCTATGAATGGGCGAGAAGCACGCAGTTAGACATGACATACAGGATTGGATGTTTTTTTCATGGTCCAACGCCAGGGAAATCCAGATGAGCATTGCTGCATCGAAATTGGAAAAGATCGGACACCACCTGAGGCCTTTTTGTGTCCGTGGCATCGATGGGATTTTTGCATCGAAAAACCGTTGGATGGGCCGAGCCCCGTCTTTTGATATCTTCGTACGGCGGTTGCTACTTGTCATTGACAGAACTGTCGTTTCTTATTTGGAGAACTGTCGTCTTTAAGCAATTTTCGAAGAACTCAGTTGGTTGATGATTCGGGGGGTTAAATCGCGGGTGATGCTAGCCTTTAAAAAAGGGGATTATATTAATCAGAATATCTCAGAATCGTTCATGAATTTCATGAATTCATCGATTCCCTGCATAGGAATGGGCCAGCCTACGTGGTGCGGAAGCTCAGTTTTTGGCAGCTGCTCTTGCTGTGTGTTGATCCATACTGAGGGATGTGGGCATTCAAAATTGAAGGCAGATATTGACAAGCCAATATTTGATATGGCAACTTTGCAACCCCCAAGAAGATAGAAAAGTATCTCATCCCTGGTGATGTGATTTTCATCACTTCTCTATCTTTTTCGGGAGGTGTTTTGTTTTTCTACATGTGAGGTCAATTCCCGTGACTCTGGACGTGGAATGCGTGGCAATGCGTGTTTTTCGCCGAGGTGACAATCAAGGACGACCGCCGAAGTGCGGAGAGGAAGCAGATCGTTGAGAAAGCGGAAGGTGCTCTGACTTGGTGCTTTCGATGGCGGAAGGTCCGGAAGGTGAATGGTGCTTTCTGTATATCTCCCAGCCAACAAAAATCAAGCTCTTCGAAAAAACAAGAGTCACGCTGGTCCAAAGTGACAACATATTCCAGGTACAGGATGGTACAGGAATGTAGGTTTCACACCAAAAAATAGCTGGGATTTATGGTTTTGATTCATCCCCACATCCCAGGGGTCCCAAAATTCCCATGACGTGCTGATGCTCGCTGCGCGCTGCGCCAGTGCACCATGGATTTGGCACTCTGCGCGCGTCTCATCATCGGAAGAAACTGCAAGCAGCCGACGAGCTGATCAAGGTGCATGGTGCACCGCGGGTTGCGGTGGAAGCAGCGATGTTTCTGGAATTACCCACCCTCTGGTTATGACGTTTACATCGCCATGGTTAAGCCATGGCCCATAGAAATAGATGGTTTACCGAACTTAATAGCATGGTGATTTTCTCATGGCAAACTGTTAGTCATAACCAGATGGTAAAGATCAGAATTTGACATTCGTCTGAACATATTCAAAGCACATCACAGCACCACATTCGTCTTGCTTAGTCAAGCTTTGCCAGGCTCAAAGACGCGAGGGCAATTGGCCAGCGGTTCTGCCCTCAGACAGTGCTTCGCATTCTCAGAACTGGTTGAGGGGTGAGAGCCTCTGGTAATTACACTTTGCGAACTTGAAAATGGCCCAGTCGAAATAGTGGATGTTCCCATTCATAGCATGGTGATTTTCCATGGTTTCTTCTAAACGTTTACCAGGCCGGGTAGCCATGATATGCCATGGGTAGCCATTTTCCAGCGATGCCGATGATTCTCGTTAGGACATGGTGCACGTGAAACTTGGAGGCAGGGATTGACAAAGACATCAGCGATTAGAGAACTCATGAGAAATTCATTAAGCTATGAACATCTATGAACAATGAAATGTGTTGTTTTTTTCCGAATTGGGGATGTGTGTGCATGTCGTGAAGAAAACACTTTATGCTCATGCTCTATTACTTGGGTTGAAAGGCGTGGAGACCGTAGAAGTCGACAGATGTGCCATTGCTGCGAAGGTTTACGTGACAATTTGGAGCTATCCCCGGAGTTCGAGGATGTGCAGATGTCAGATTTGGAGCGAAATCGAAAGAGTCTGCAGGCGCTGGATGTGCCTGGGTGGATGTGCATCCCAGTCAGACCCAACGACTATCTAAGTGGGGCTTGTCCCTACAAAAAGGGGTTGGATTAGATTAACTATAGATTAACTATATATTTAAGGGCTGCCGCCCCTGCCGCCGACCCCGGAAGAATCGGCAAGGAAGCAAAGCAAATTGGCATAAAAACTCTTCGGTGTTTCGTAGCTTGAGGCTTTCGACCTTTTTCCTATGTATA